>Ga0315544_1000581_pt1 | contig 33320 bp, 35 predicted proteins | sample SalMarSW160130MG_2_FD_202543 | JGI IMG/M metagenome (GOLD analysis project Ga0315544, IMG submission 202543) | Salt marsh sediment microbial communities from the Plum Island Ecosystem LTER, Massachusetts, United States - Salt Marsh Sediment SW1601-130 ... | reverse complement strand
GCACGGACAAGCTGATTCACCTGTTTGACGCAACGGGCGACATCAACCGTCGGAACTTTTGTCATTGACTGGATAACGACAGGATGTTTATGGCCGAGCTTTATCGAACCAATATTAACAGTTGTGGTCTTTCTTCTTTTAATCACGACACGATTGTAGCCTGAATCGCTTTCCGGAGCAAATCAAAATAAATCGTACCTGTTTAATCCCGATTCATTTTCAGAAGGCTTTACTACTTCAATCTTATCGAGCCGTTATGAGTCTCAAGATGTAATTTGCTCCTGCCGTCGCCTATCGTCCCGTGGAGTTTGTTCTTACTTACCTTTCCCGTGACTGTTATGGGCAAATCCGTGTTAATAGAGCCGTTATGTGTCGAAGCCTCCACCTGTGCCGAATAGTTCTGCGGAGAATCAAGCTCTATACTGCCGTTGTGGGTTACAATTGAAATATCACAGTCCGATTCCGCCTCTTCGGAATAACTCACTCTAACGCCGCCGTTGTGCGTCCTGAGCTGAGCATCGCCGGAGATATTTTCACATTCGACTCTTCCATTGTGTGTATGAAGCTTGACTTCGCCTGAAACATCCCTGGCAATCGTTTTGCCGTTATGCGTTGTGGCGTCAACCCGGCCGATTATATTTTTAATTTTCACGGCCCCGTTATGACTTCCGAGTTTCAGATCGACCCTATCCGGAAGGACACAATCCAGGCTGACACTCACAGAACGGTTTATCATATTTTCCGGCCTTTTAATTTTGAGAATCAGCCCCTCACCCGAACGTTCCAGTCTTACCTGGGTCTGCTCAACCACTTTCATAGCTTCCTGGTCGTTTCTTGCCCGGCCGACAACGGTGGCCGTAACATTACAATCGGCAACATCGGCACCGTTGATTGTGATTGAGCCGTTGTGGGTTTGTGTCTCAAAGCTTGCCCCGGGCGATAACGGCATTGTCAAATGGATGATTTTCTCGTATTTCGCCTGCATGTCACAGCTTCCGACGTAAACACAGCAGCCGGAGAGCAAAAGAAAGCTCAAAAGACAACTTAACGAAATCCTTACACTACCTTTTTTTCCCATTTTATCGTCTCCTTATCCTTTTATTTAAGTTCATACATCATGCCTTCTGATAATTAGTCGTTCACGATACAAAAAAATTCACAAAAATCCGCGCCTTTTTCGTAGTTTCCCGATATTTATAAATTGAAGGCCGTTTATATGCAAGAAGTTTCAAATAAATTGCAGGCTTTCATGGTTTTTAGCAAATTAACAAAGGGAATGTGCCCCCATCTATTCCTGCAAGACCACAGCCTGTGGGATACCCTTACCTGCGATTACCATTTCAAGCAGGCCATATTCAACGTACTGATGAAGTGAAGAACACCAAAACGAAATTTTATTAGAAAAAGATATTGGCGAAGGTTCGCAACGTAACTCAATTTAACAGGTAACTGTTGAGTTTTTCTTAGTTTTCCAGAGATGGCTCCTCCCCGAGAAGGCTAACGTGCTTTATCTGTCCGTTTATGTATAATTCCGTTTTCTCCAAAGTCCCATTTCTTCCGTACTCTTTGTGTGTATAAACTGCCCCACTATTCTTACCCTCAAACGTCCATATTATTGTGTATGTAATACTGTCACTGGAATATTTGAAGTGATTAAGCATCTCAAGTTCCTTCGGCCGGTCGGGTACACTTGTCACATAACATTTTTTCACGATTGTAGGAATAAGTACATCCAGATCCTCCGGATAACGACCTTCCCGCTTAAAGTACCTCTTCAATTCATCCCTAATCACCGCGTTCAGAAGGGACATGTCAGAATGGAGCCCTATATCAGTACTCGTAGCATATATCCAAACACCACAATATACTGCAATCAGCACAGCCATTACAGCTACAGCCGGTATGGCTATGATTAAAAGTATCCTGGTCTTTCGTTTCATAATAAATAGGGACAGCTAATTATTATCGAACTATTTTCATCTTCACCACCGATATGAAAGCATTTCTTGTCAATACAATAATAGGTCAACGTGGGACTGTTGAAAAAGCCTCAAAGTTGTGTTTTGAGATTGCCGCGCGATTCTTCGAATCGCTCGCAATGACATGGAATTGTTTTTTTGTCATTGCGAGGAACGTAGTGACGAAGCAATCTTAAGTTTTTCAACAGCCCCAACGTCCCCTATTTCCCATTTCCCTTATTATTATTCATAAAAAACTGATAAATATACAACCTAAAAAACCTAAAGGCAAAGCTATAGTAAGGATATTTATCGTAGTAAAGAGAATGTATCTCCTGCGAGAAACTTGCATTCTTGCTAAATAACGCAACATCCTGAAAGCGTATATATAATCGAAGATTATAAAACCAAATCCGTTTTTATCTAATATGACTGCTCGTATGATACACAACACATTACAAATTATAAGATACAAAAAAGCAAGATAGCTAAGCCACGGCAGAGATAGCAAATAATTCAAATTGATTATAGAGCATTGCTCACCAAGTAAATCAATAAAAATCATTTGTATTTTGTCCTAAAAAAATAAAGGATGTTTACCTATTTCTTTTTCTTGTCTATGTTTTTTTCCTAACCGCTCGTCCTACCGGAATATTAGGGGAATATTAGGAACAGCGGGGCTGTTGAAAAACATCGGAATCACCATATAGCAGGGGCAAGTACCTGCATTTGTCGAACAGGAACGCGTAATGTGAACAGCCCAAAACATGATTGTCTAACTTTTTCAACAGCCCCACAGCTACCTATTATCGAACCGTCAAATGTATGACTGTCTCTCGTATTCGCGTAATTCTTCCATTTTCTCATGTCGTCTCCCTCCCATCTTAGTTCAACATGTTTTATTGGTTAAATCCGACCTATATCCAAGTCACTGAATCTGATTATTCCCTCAAAGTATAGTGCTAATAATAGCCAATATTGGCCGAAAGTCAAGATTATTAACATTTTGAGCTTTTATAAAACTTTTTTGAACAGTTACGACAAATTCGATTTTTTCGCTTACCGCTCGTGCATAAAAACCTAAAGACATCCTTGACAGCCTGCCATAAGTTCGGCCATTATTATGTACGAAGACGTTTTTACTTATGAATGTATTGTAATTGGCCAAATAATCGAAACTGATTGATTCGATTTGTCATACCTGCGAAAGCAGGTATCCAGAAGAGAGTTAAATGATCTGGATTCCCGCTGGAGTTTACCCCATATCTTAATAAGGGGCGGGAATGACACAATGGGTTATATTATTTAAAAATAATTTGTTATTACAATAATATTCTAAAGAACGTTCGGTTTGAGTAAATGCAGAATTAAAGGAATCAGATGACAAGCAATCTATTCAATCTTTCAGGAAAAACCGCACTGGTAACCGGAGGCAATCGGGGTATCGGCTTATCAATCGCAAAAGGCCTGGCCGAATATGGAGCTGATATAGCGATTATAGCCCGAACAAAAAATCAGCTCGATGATGCAGCACAGCAAATACAAGCCGGCACAGGGAAAAAAGTGTGGACATTTCCATTCGACCTCAAAAATACAAAAGAAATAAAGGCCCTTTTTAACGACATAATCGCACAGACAAAAGGCATTGATATACTCGTCAACTGCGCCGGCACGACCATCCGCGGACCGGCCGAAGATATCGACCTCAAAGACTGGGACCATGTAATTAAGCTGAATCTTACCGCCGTACTAAAAATCTCGCAGGCCTTTTGTCACCACCAAAAGCAGTGCAATAAAGCAGGTAAAATCATTAATATCGGCTCGCTGATGTGCCACGGAGCACGAGTCACCACGGCTGCTTATGCAAGCAGCAAAGGCGGCCTGCTAATGCTGACCAAAACATTAGCCGTGGAGTGGGCCAAATACAATATTAACGTCAATCTCATCGGGCCAGGCTACATAGCAACAGACCTCACGGCACCATTACGGGCCGATAAAAATTTCAACAACTGGGTCCTGTCCAAAACCCCCCTTGCCAGATGGGGACGACCGGAAGACCTGGTGGGCACGGCCGTTTTACTCGCTTCGAGTGAAGCCGATTTTCTAACGGGCCAAATCATTTACATCGACGGCGGCTGGCTCGCTATGCTGTAAAGGATCGAGTTTTATCAGAATAAACCGACCATATATTCGGTCATCATTTCAAAAAAGCCGGAAAAATGTCGGCAATCAGCTTGAATTTTATAAAAAATTTGTTTCATCATTTGTCAACCGATAAGCTAACATATTCGTCTATAGCGGTATATGGAGCTAATAGCCTCGATGGAAAACACTGACAGGAACTTAATCGATGCCCATCGTGAGGGCGACCCGAGGGCGTTCGGTGAACTTGTATGCCGATATGGGGATAATGTTTTGGGATATTTGATACACATGACCGGTAATAGAGAACAAGCCGAAGACCTTTTCCAGGAAACTTTCAAACGTGTACACGAAAAGTCCCATACTCTCAAAGGCGACGAATTCAAAAGCTGGCTCTTTAAGATTGCATCAAATATAGCCCTCGACGGATTACGGAAAAAGATAAGGGTCTCTTCACGGCAGAAGAAACTAAACCTTACAGACTGCAACGGCGAAGAATTTACAGCGGCGATAACGGATAACTCCGGCAACCCATCGGCAGAAGCGGAAAAGACCGAACAAATCGAGCAGGTTAGGCGGGCAATAAAATCGCTTCCCGACAGACAGCGGGCAACGCTCGTCCTTGCATATTATCAGCAGCTCAGCTACAGGGAAGTGGCGCTGGCTTTAGGCTGTTCCGTCGGGACGGTGAAAACACAAATGTTCAGGGCGCTTAGGACTCTGGCGCAAAGATTGCCGGAGGTCGAATTATGAGTAATATGGAAAATCATCTCACAGAACAACAGCTTATCGAATACCAGTTCAAGCTGGCCACGGATATACAGGCCGAAGAAATCGCCGCCCACTTGGAAAGCTGCGCCCAATGCCGTGACCATCTGGAAAAACTCAAACGCAAATTTACAGCGCTGGATTTATTACGCGGTGAAGTTAAAGCATCCGAAGAGCTGGTTTCGCAGGTTCTCGAACAGGCAAAAAAACCGACACCGGCAAGAATCTTTTTTATCAGCAAGCCCTTCTGGTTCACTGCCGCCGCCGTACTGCTGCTGGGATTATTGTTGATTACCAATACAGGCAGGGATGAGAGACAGACAGATGAAACATTAAATGAATCATCCCAACCAACGAGTCAGATTACATCTGCCGAAGAAATCGAAAGAACACTACTTACAGATACGGACAGAGGGAATGCTTCTGAGAAAATAGTTGCATCGGCGAAACCAAGGGCGGATAAGGCCGGTGAGTCTTCTTTACATGCCGGAATTGAAACGGAAATGATGGAAGGAACAATCGAACAGCCGCCCTTCGCCCCGGCAAGTGCGATAGAATTAGTTATCCTGCCCAGAAGAGAGAGTGTGCAGATTACGATTTACAATTCCGCAGATTTAACGCTGGTACGTGAGAAGCGGAACATCACAATGAAAAAGGGCTGGAACTGGCTGCAATTCATGTGGGCAAATACGCTGATAGACCCGACTTCATTGAGTCTGGAGCCATTGGAGCAGAAAGACAAAATCGATATACAGCAGTTGGTTTTCCCGGCGAGGCTGCGAGAGCTTGGTCGCTGGCTCATCCATTCTAAAATCAGCGGCCGGGTACCGTTCGAGATAACATACTTCACGAGCGGCCTGTCCTGGCGGGCGTTTTACATGGGGACGCTGTCGCAGGATGAAAAATCGATGCACTTGAATGGCTACGTGCGGGTAACCAACAACAGCGGCGAAGACTACGAAGATGCACAAACAAGACTGATTGTCGGCCAGGTCCATATCCTCGATCAAGTCGCCGAATTGGCAAGGCGGCAATATCCGTATGGCAGCCCGATACAGATTCACGATAGAAAAGGCGGCGTTGGCGGTACTTTCGGAGACGAGATTAAATATGACGTCACAGATAAACTTGAATCACTTGAATTCGAAAAAATGAAGGAGATTGATGATCTCGGACTTAAAGAAATAATCAAAGAAGGACTGAGCGAATATTTCCTTTATTCGATCGAAGGAACCGAAACCATCCCCAACGAATGGGGCAAAAGACTGCTCTCGTTCGAGGCCGATGATATTGAAATCGAGAGCCTATATAAATATGACGAGAATCGTTGGGGCGAGGGGACAATACGATTTGTAAAATTCACCAATGACCGGGACCATAATCTCGGCGAAACTCCCATCCCCGACGGTAACGTAAAAATATACGGCCGTGCCGATAAGCAGGGACACCTGTCATACATCGGCGGCGCTAATGTTAAGTATATTCCTGTCAACGAAGAAGTGGAACTGAACCTCGGTCCGGCAAGGCTGGTACAGGTCGAGCCAAAGCTGATGGACTTTCAGATGGAAAATTACATGTTCGATGCGAACGACAATATAACCGGCTGGGACGAGCTGCGAACATGGAAAGTCGAAATCACAAATACCCGGACGCTGCCGGTGGAAATCGAGATTACTCGTGACTTCGGTACGAAGTTCTGGACGCTGCAAAGCGAATTACCTTACGAAAAATACGATATTACACGCGCCCGATTCAATCTTACAATCGAGCCGAGAAGTAAAAGTTCATTCGAATATACGGTACGTACTTATCACGGCATGCGAGAAGATGAAATGAAACAATAAACTAACTTGAAAAGGAGATAGAATCATGAATAGTAAGACAAATAAAATTTTAGCCGTCGTACTCGCTTTGGGATTTGTCGCCACGACTCAGGCCAGGATAAAATTAGTTGCCCTGCCGGAACGGGCGGCGACTGTTATCCGCCTGGATAATCCGCAGGCGACACTCATCGAAGAAGAGCGGGTTTTAACGCTTCAACAGGGTCTTAATAAAGTGGACTTTTCATGGAAGTCCGTCTCTATCGACGCCGATTCGATTCGGTTACAGGCGCTCGACCATCCGGAGAACGTGACGCTTCTTAGCGTCAGTTATCCGCCGAACGAAGCCGCTTTAGTCTGGGACATCAGCAGCGAAGGCAACTACGCCGAGACGGTGAGAATCAGCTATCTGCTAAGCAATATCGACAGGCTTATTACGTATAAGGCGATTGCCGACAAAGAAGAGACAAAGGTAGATTTGAAGAGCTTCATCATCCTGCGGAACTTCTCAGGTGAAGATTTCGAGAAGGCGCGGGTGCTGCTGGATTATGGCGCGGCCTTCGAGCAGGGAATAGACCACGAAGAGACAAAGCAACTGCTTTTCCTGAAAGCAAACCAGGTACCGATTACTAAAATCTGGACGTTCGATTCAGCCAGGCTGCCCTGGGACCCGGAAGAGCTTGAAAACAGGAACGTGGGAATCCCAGTCAGCTATCGGATTGTCAACGATGCGAAAAGCGGCTTAGGCAAGTTCGCTTTATGGGGCGGCAAGGCACGACTTTTCCAGGACGATGGGCATGAGAGCACGATATTTTTGGGCGAAGATAATGCCATTCTGGTGCCGGTCGGCGAAAAAATGGAGCTTTACATAGGCGATAGTCGTGACATCGTCGTGACACAACGAAAAACAACAGACACACGAATTAACGTACGCAGAAACGACAGCCGGCAAATGGTTATGTACGATACCGATGAGGAAATTACCGCCAAGATCGAGAATTTCAAGGACAGCCCGGCGGTGCTGACAATGATACAGCACATCCCCGGACAGTGGGACATGGAAAATTGCACCATGGACGGCAAGCGACTGAATCTCGATAAGGATTACAAGAAAAAAGACGCCAATACACTCGAATTCGAGATAACCTTACCGGCCCGCACCAAATCAGGCCCGGCGACAAAAGAGCTGAAGATGCACTACCACCAGCGGAACGTCCGCCCGAACGTAAGAATTCAGCCGCAAGTGATTGGAAGATAACGAACCTGAACTACTCAAGCAAAAGGAGCATAAAAATGAAACGCATAATATTCTCTTTTCTAATAATCGCTGCATCGGTCGGTATCGCACAGGCCAAGGTGGACCTGGTGACTTTGCCCACACGGGATACGGTCCAACTGACAATTTACAATTCCGCGGATATGACATTGGTTCGCGAAAGCAGAGCACTGACATTAAAAGAGGGAAAAAACAGCCTGCAATTTTCCTGGGAAAATACGCTCATCGACCCGACCAGTCTTGAGATGCTGCCCAAAGCCGGCGCCGACAAGATTGACATCGCCAATTTGACTTACCCGCCGAGGGTGCGGAACATGGGCCTGTGGGACATCGATAGCGGCGTTTCGGGGAAAGTGCCCGTCGAGATCACATACTTAACCAGCGGCCTTTCCTGGCGGGCGTTTTATATGGGAACACTCACCGAGAACGAAGAAACGATGCGATTGCAGGCTTATGTCCGTGTCACGAACAACAGCGGCGAGGACTACGAAAACGCCCAGACACGCCTTATAGTCGGTAAGGTTCACATCCTCGATGAGATTGCCGAGCTTGCCCGGCGAGAGTACCCATACGGCAGACCGGGAGCAGTACGGCCTGCAACCATGCCGAGTATACAAGATTTTCAACGTCTTGAGGAGGACTCAAGATTAAGAAAATCAATGGTAATGGCCGCCGAAGCACCCGCACCGAAAGAAATTATCAAAGAAGGCCTGAGTGAATATTTCCTCTATACAATCGAAGGAACCGAGACCATACCCAACGGCTGGTCAAAGCGATTGCAGAGCTTCGATGTGGATGCGGTGCCGGTCGTCAATCTCTACAAATACGAAGAGGAACGTTACGGCAATCGCGTGGTTCGTTTCCTTAGTTTTAAGAACGACCAGAAACACGAGCTCGGTGACACACCCATCCCCGGAGGATTGCTAAAGGTATATCGAAGCGCCGGCGGGCAGGAGCATCTGTCCTACACAGGCCAGTCCGATTTTAAATATATTCCCGTAAACGAGGAAGTGGAACTCAATCTCGGGCAGGTAGCCAATATCGTCGTCGAGCCGAAGGTGACGGATTTCAAAACGGACAACTACAGGTTTGATAATAACGGCAATATCATCGGCTGGGATGAAATTCGCACGTTCGAGATCGAGGTAAGAAATACCCGCGATATACAGGTAAGAATCGAGATAAAACGGAACTTCCCGAGCCCATACTGGCGGGTAGAAACAAGTACCGACCACGATAAAGTAGATCTGGACACAATCAAATTCACGCTCGACTTAAAACCAAGGTCGCAGCAGAAATTCGAGTATGTAGTGACAAGCTACTACGGCACAAGACAGGACGACATGAGATAAGCCTCAATATAAATATTTCAGAATCGTCTTTAATACATTGTCACAGCAGCCTGTTTCAATAACTCAAACTGACCGATTTGACTTGTCATACCTGTGAAAACAGGTATCCAGAAATGATTTCAATGACCTGGATTCCCGCTTGCGCGGGAATGACACACTGTGTTATATTATTACAGAATCATTAGTTATAACAATCATATTCTAAAGAACGGTCAGTTTGAGTTAATAAGAGTTCACGGGCAACGCCGGCTGCGGGCTTTCAAGGTCGAATACGTCGAACTGCGGCCCGTATTGCCGCAAATAATATAATGAATATGCACGCTTGAAGACAAGCACGGGTAAAAATACCACAGTGCCGATAACCGGAATCGCCAAAAGACAAGCCAAGCAGCAGCATGTAAAACACATACCCATAAAAACAATCGCCGAAATTGCAATGCCAATCACAATTTGAAACAGTAAATACAACAGAAAACGGGCCTTGTTTGCCGAGAGGATTTCCAGAAATTCCCGCCACGCTGCTCTGACGCTCGTTGTTCTCAGGAACATAATCGGTACAACGAAATCCGTCGTGAATGCGCCGATAAGACCCAAGCAAATCGAAATAACAATAATACACAGAACGAGTAAAACGATGCCGAGTATCGGCCCCAAAGCCGGCGCACCGGCCGAGACCATCGTCGCAATAAGTATGATTGTAAAAATGATCGGCAGGATTATTATAATAAAACCAACCAGACTCAGAACGATACGAAACACAAACAGACTATTGGCGTGCTCACGGAATTTTCGCCATGGATTTTTTACTTCCGCCTTGTTGCCGGAAACACAGTGAAGGAACATAAATTTACCGCGGCTGCTCAACCATGTCAAGACAAGCCAGAGAACTATACCAAACAATACGAGAAACACAACAAGTGGAACAATCCAGTATAAGTTTTCAATGACGAATTCCTTAGTCTCATTTATAGCCTCCCGGGCATTCGAGCGGTCATCGAAGGGGAAATTGAATCGCGGGCCTCCTCCGCCTCCCGAACCCAGAGAGGCCAACCATGCGCAAATGCCGATGATAAACCATCTGCCCAAATCAAAAGGTCTAAAAAGCATCAACTTTACCCTGTCAAAGGCCGGAGTTATCGGATTGATTACACTTATGCCGGCTGATTGCTGGTCGTTCATAATATAAGTCCTCCATAATATATGAGCCAGTTAACGAACATTGCTATCAAAACTATCCCGGTTAATAACGTATTAGCATGTGCAAGGACAGTAACTAAAATTCCAAAACCCGCACCACAAACCACCGCGACCATGGCGGCCGCCTTTTCCAACTGACTGATTGTCACAATCATATTCGTTTGCTCTCGTTTGCCGCCTGCATCCGATCGCCCGAGCTCACCAAGAGCGTTGTTTATTAATGTCTCGGTAAACGCCCTGCCGGGTTTATCCGAATCGTCGGCGAGCATCACCAGTCGCGATATATTTTTATCCAATTGTGTGCCGGAATCACTATCAAAAAAATCTTTGTCCTGCCTTTTCATAGTCCCTGTTCCAACTCATTCTGAAGTATCATGTTTTTGAGCTCCTGACGAAGGGAAATTTTCGCCCGATATAACAGACTGTAAACGGCTTTCTCGGTTATATCCATCCGCCGGGCAATATTACAAACCGGCAGACCTTCTATATACATGGCTCTGAGCACGGCTTCTTCCCTGCTTTGAAGTTTTCCAAGTGCCGACCGGATAATTTCCGCTGTTTCTTCTTTTTCGAGCACCTCATCGGGCAACAGCTTTGTATCAATAGCTTCAAAATATCGGCTTATATCACCATTAGTATTTGGTCGAGACGCACGCTTTCTCAGCTCAAGACGTATGTTATTACGTGCTATACCGTGAATCCATTCCTCGGGGCCGCCCCTGGCCGGGTCATAACCACTGCGTCCCCGTACGGCATCGAAAACCGTTTTCTGGACCAGCTCCTCGGCAAGGGATGGATTCGGCCAGCTTTTCATAAACAAACCATAAATCCCCGGAATCTGGCGGTCGAGAAACTCTCGCCATACCTCGGCGTCGCCCTGAGCGAATCTGATCCACCTTTTTTGTTCCAACTTCTCAGGCACTTTTTCAAGTTTCCTTGTTCCGGCATCGGTTTTCATTAAGTAATATGCGCCGGATGAAAAAATTACTCACATTTTTTTGGGAAAATATCCTTGGACCAGGATATCAAACATTATGATTTTTATGATTTAATCCTTTAACCACAACAACTTATAATAATCAGGATTGTTGCTGCCCTTTGAGCAGTCGCAATTCCCTGTGTACCGGCCAGTCGCCGAAAGCAAGAACAAAGGGCATAATAATATTTGCAATCGGAACAAACATTAACAGGCCGAGCGCCCAGCAATATCCCGCCTTTGAAAAAATCCTGCAATAGACCCATGCCATTAATATGGTCACCAGCAGTCCTGTAAAAATGATAAACAAAAAGAAAATGATCCCAAATACCGGGGCTATTTCCTGACCTTGCATCTTCCTCGCCTTTCGATTAATTTGAGAAAACAGATTGAATCTTTACAAAACATGTAAAACAACATTCGTAAAAAATGCGGTTATTTCACGATGCAGTTTAGTCGTAAAGTGCCGCATTTCAAGCTTATTCTTTAATAGTTATCATAAGGCATTAACCAATTTCCTGATTTAATACGTAACGATATTCATAATATAAAGACCCGCAAACATAGAAATTTCTTCAAAATATTTTTGGTTTTTTACGCCATCTGTTCATTTCAGCATACATAATTATTTACAAAAACTTGTATAATGCTATAATAAATATCGAACAGTTAATATAAAGATTAGAAAGTCCCCCGGGACGATTTCATCGATTTCGTTTTTATTTATACCTATATAAAAACCGGGTTCGTTAAATGAGAAAGAACCTCGAAAAGATAGCCAAAGAAGACGGCCGGTATTGTGTCCAGGCAATCGGATTTGTTTCCGAAGGGCTTACCTATACGGCAAAAAAATTCGCTGCCGAACCTAAACATGTCAGCGGCCAGACTCTGTGCGGCGGACTCAAACAACTTGCTCTCGAAAAATGGGGGAGGTTATCGCTGCTTGTTCTTAATAACTGGGGCATTAAAACAACACGGGACTTCGGCGAAATCGTTTGGCTTATGATAGACCACAATTGGATGAGCGCTCAGCCGACAGATTCGATCGATGATTTCAACAATGTTTACGATTTCAAAACCATCTTCAAAGACCAATTCGAATTCTAAACAATGATCTCCCGCTTCTCTAATTGCCGAGACAGTTACATTAAAAGTCTATCAGCCAAATCCGTATGAAAGCATCCCTCGAAAACTTTTTTGACAGGTCCGGTCAGATGGATGTGCTTATCCGGGCCGATTTCCACCAACAGTCTGCCGCCCGGCATTTTCACGTTAATTATATCATCCACCATGCCTAATTTGTAAGCGGCCACCGCCGCAGCGCAGGAACTACTGCCGGAAGCTAATGTATATCCGGCCCCCCTTTCCCAAATTCTTATCTCGATATTTTTTTTATCGATGACTTTAAGAAGTTGCATATTGATCCGATTTGGAAACATATCATGATTTTCAACGTAAGGACCCAATTCCCTTGCTTTCTGTTCGCTGATTTCCCGCATCGGGATTACGCAATGGGGATTGCCGATAGACAGGCATGTCACTTTATACTTACTTCCATTGATTTCAAGCTCTTCGTCAACTACTTCTCTTTCCCTGCCTTTTACCGGTATATCAGTACTAAGGAAAGAGATTGTCCCCATATCGATTTTTATCAGATTCGCCGATTCATCTTTTATTTGCACCCCAACAATTCCGCCCAATGTTTTAATATTAAAATTCTTATTACTGACGTATTCTTTTTCAAACAGATATTTGGCGAATATTCTCAGTCCGTTACCGCTTTTTTCCGCTTCGCTGCCGTCGGGATTGAAAATCCTCACACTCAAATCGTTCTCACTACTTACCGGGCCGTACAAAATACCATCGGCTCCAACGCCGAAGTGCCTGTCGCAAATTAAACGAACAGCATCCGGCGTTAAATTAACGTCGTAAATATTCGGGTCGATAACAAGATAATCGTTCCCTAAGCCGTGATATTTCTTAAAATGTATATCCATAGCTAACTACTCAAACTCCGGTTCCATTTCCAAATTCGACGTTCTAATTCGCCGGATTACCTCTTTTGCACAATCAATCTCATAACTGACAGACGTCAGACGGTGCAATTTTCATCCCAACTTTAACTCAAGGAAATACATGCAATCAATATCGAATTGTTCATAAGGCTCGATGTCCCTGAATCCGAGAGAACGATACAACTCAACCGCCCCGGTCATTTTTTTATTTGTATTCAGTCGCATCGCAGCATATCTCAAAGAACGGCCCCGCTCAATGACAGCTTCCGCCAGGGCATTTCCGATGCCTAATCTGCGAAATTGGGGCCTTACAAAGAGCCTTCTCATCTCACAAATGTCATCACCCAAATCCATCAGTCCGACACAACCGGCCGTTTCACTATTATATTCGGCAAGCAGCATGCAACCGGCGGGCGGGCCGAAACGGCCGGGCAAGTGATGCGTTACTTCATGCTCATAATTTTCCATGTATTCCTGAAAGGAAGGCGCTGCCAAGTATTCATGTAAACGACTCTTCAAAAGCTCGGCAAACTCGAACCAAAGAATTCGCACCTGCTCAAGATTTCTGCCGTTTTCTACCTTTAATATCTCCAACATACACCCTTATCCTTTTAGCCGTTCCTGTTTAACATTTCTTCGAGAATCTCGGCGGCATCCTGCACCAATCCGGGACAAACAGAGGAAAAAAGGCCTTTATCTCGTGCACTGTTCAGACCTTCCAATGTGGTAATATCACAGCCAAGCAAGTCATGGCACTTAACCGAATCATTTCGAGCGATGAATCGATTTGCAAACTGCACGACTTTTCCATATGCCTTTTCTTTTGCCTGTTTGTCTTCATCGGTACTTCCGTACTTTAAGCCTAACACCATAACAGCGCCTGTAACAGCTCCGCAGGTTCCATTGATGTGCATTCCGCCGCCGAATCCCGTAGCGATTTTCAAAGCTGTTTGACAATCAAGGCCAAACTGTTCACAGTAACTGCTTAAAACCGCCTGCGAGCAATTAAAACCTCTTTCAAATTTTTCGACTGCATTTTGAATTTTCGAATTCATACCTTAGTTCCCAACTTTATAACTTAAATTATTCTTCACTGATACCGTTCGTTTTCTCAGGTACTTCCTGATTAACATCCCCGGAGTATTGTCTTCCAAGGTTTATTTCACTAATTGTTTCATCCAGAAGTTTGTTAAATGTTTCAGGGTCCTCAATCATCATAAAATGACTTAATCCCGGCATAAGTTTCACATCGAAAGATACGGCGTGACGCCTGCCGGCTTCAACATTGGTCGGAATCAGGTCCGTGTTTATACAGAATATCGGCACCCGAATATCTTTCAGTGCCTCTTTTACATCGTAGAAAAAATATTCCTGCAATGAACCGATTCCAACCCACGGAGGAGCCGAAGACATATCCTCCGCAACTCTTTCAACTATGTTGGGATCCGAACCGGGTGGGAACATATCCCGAACGAACTGGTCCGTATTTTCCTTAAAATTCTCCATAAAACCGTCAACAAATTCCTCGATTTGATCCCGCGGATATTCGGTCTCGAAATTATGAAAAGTATCGACACCGACCAAACCGATAACGCGGTCGGGTACCAGGCGCGCAGCTTCTATGATCACATTGCCGCCCATCGAATGACCTATGAGAATGACCTGATTAAGCTTGAGCATTTCGATGACCGCCGCTACATCGGCGCCGAAAGCCTTCATAGACCATCTTCTTCGACCCAGGCCGGAGGCCCCGTGTCCTGCAAGGTCGATGGCAACGACTTTATGCCGGCCTGCGAAATAAGGCACCTGATAACTCCAGTATCTTTTATCACAGCACCAGCCATGAACAAACACGAGGGTCGGCTTGCCTTTACCCTGAACGTCGCAGCTTATAACAACGCCGTCCGATGAAGGCACATAATGTTTTTGAACCGAAGCACAGCCCGCCAGCATGAAACAGGATAACAAAAAAAATGTAAATGAAAACAGGCTGCATACTTTCATTCGAATAAGCCCCGTTAAAACTTAATCCGGTCCCGCTGTTATCATAATATCAATATAATCGTCCTTTGGCAACCATAATGACTTTTCCACCGACAGACACATCTATCTTTCCATTTTCACCCTGTGCCTTTAAGTATAGCAACGACGGCCTGCCTATCTCATAGCCCTGTTCGACACGCACATCAATCGCACTTGTCCCAAAGAACCTGTTCTTAACCAGGTATCCGGCCAAACAACCGTTTCCGCTTCCTGTAGCGGGGTCCTCCGGTATTCCAACGTAATCGCAAAAAACACGTACATTCAGGTCATTCTGCTTATGATACGTCTGCGGGCAGAATATAAGGATTACTTTAGCATTTTTGTTTTCAACGAACTTAAAGTATTCATCCTTATTTACTTTAGTCCGTTTTACGGCATCCAAAGTTTTAAGCGGCACTATTATGAAAGGCACACCTGTAGAGACGTCCTGGATTGGAAATCTTTCGTCAATGTCGCCTTTTTCAACTGTCAAAACCTGCGCAATATCATCCGCGTCAAAAACCTCGCCAAAGACAGGCTCTATCTGTTTCATCCAGAGAATATTTTCTCCTTCGCCGGTTTTTTTGAAAGTGACAGGAATCCGGCCCACTTTCAAATTCAAAACTACCTCGTTAACCGGTTCTTTAATAATTTCATTTTGTATGATGTATGCGGTTCCCAGGGTCGGATGCCCGGCAAAAGGCACCTCCGCTGCCGGTGTTAATATCCGAACATCATAGCCGCCATCTCGCGGCACTTCACCCAGAATAAACGTTGTCTCCGAATAGTGCATCTCTTGGGTGATCTGCTGCATTTGCTCATCCGACAGAGCCGCTGCATCGCGGACAACCGCAAGCTGATTGCCTGCATATTTCTCCTCGGCGAATACATCAACGATATAAAAGATGTGTTTTTTCATATTCATCTCCATTAGTTTCCGTTCTCGAATCCCCTGCCGTTCGGGCAGAGTTTACGACAGTTATTGCACAGATATAAATAGTCGCCTTTTTTTGTGCATCCCTGCGAAACAGCCCTGCAGAGTTTTTGATTTACAGTTCCAACGTCGAGAGCTCCCGCCGGACAGTTCTCAATACAAATTTGACAATCGGTCGGACAGAAATCATAGCCCGCCAAATCGTCCGGCTCTACTGTTATATTCAGCAAAATTGCACCCAATACTATTCGATTGCCGAAAGTTGAATTTGTCAGCAGCGTGTTCCTGCCAAGAACTCCCAATCCGGCCATGTAACCGGCATGGCGCAGCGAAAGGATTCCCCTGCCTTCTCGCTTTTCTTCGTCCCAGTATTCGTAAGGATCGCCGGGTACCGGAACCGCGATTACGTCACCATCACGCTCAAGTCGATTGCTGATATTACAGGTAACTCGGACGACATCGTTGAGTATAATATTATTTGTCACTGTATATGGAATCGGACTGCCCGACTGGAACGCACCTTCGGGGAATCTCTTTGCAATAACAGCTACGGATTTCGTATCCACGTAGATATCCTTCGGCCTGAAACCTTTCGGTGCTTCACGAAAACGCTCTACCGGTGCAATGCCGCACAAATCGGCGCCAAACTCGACTGCCGTCTTTTTAATAAAATTCGCATCAATCATATTTATACCTGCCTTTCTTTGAATGCAGTTTCCATCACCTCAAGGGCGAACCTCGCAGATACAGTCGCAAGGCCGCCATCCATTTCCATGTTTTCCCCTGACTTCCAGCACAACCTTAGAAAGTCATAAACTATTTTATCCGTCGGCCATAAGATTCTTCATGATTCGTCCAAGACGCCGTATTCCTTCCCAGATTCTGTCTTGGTCCGAATTCGAGAAATTCAACCTCATATTGTTCCTGCCGTCGCCATCCACAAAAAACGGTGTCCCCGGAACGAAGGCCACCTTTTCTTTGACAGCATGCTCGAACAGCTCCAAAGCAGATAACCGCTCCGGCAAAGTCACCCAGAGGAACATCCCACCTTCGGGCCTGGTGAAACGGACTTCCGCCGGAAAGTCTTCTTCGATAGCGGCTACCATTACATCCCTCTGTTTTTTGTAAGCTGTTATTATCGTCTCGATATGTCTGTCCACATTATTACTCATCAGGTACTGATACACAATCCTCTGACACAGAGAATTCGAATGCAGGTCACTGGCCTGTTTGGCCACCACGAGCTTGTCCATGATTTCACGCCCGGCGCATATCCAGCCGAGCCGCAGCCCCGGAGCAATCGTCTTCGAGAACGAGCCCAACAGCACCACCCTGCCACCAAGTAAACTCCACATAGACTGCGGCGCTATTCCTGCAAAACGCAGCTCTCCGTATGGATCATCCTCGACTACAATCGCATCGTGCAACTCAAACACTTTAGCCAATTCCTGCCGTTTATACTGCGAGTAGCTTATACCGGATGGATTCTGGAAGTTGATAACTGTATGGAACAGCTTGATACGATGCTCACCAAGCACATTCTTCAATTGGTCAATATCTATTCCATCTTCCAAAAGAGGCACCGGACAAAACAACGGCTCGTAAACCGCAAATGCCTGGATCGCGCCAAGATACGCGGGCTTTTCAATTACAACCCTGTCATCCTTTCCGATGAAAACCTTACCTATCAGGTCCAATCCCTGCTGTGACCCATTCGTGATTAAAATCTCATCGGCGGAAATATCCAGTTTCTTCTTATCCCGATATCTTTGTGCGATATACTCCCGCAAAGGCTGATAGCCTTCGGTTGTGCTGTACTGCAGAGCTGAAATGTCGGCTCCGGCCAGCACGTCCGATGAGGCCACGGCAATCTCCTCGACGGGGAAAAATCGCGGATTCGGCAATCCTCCCGCAAACGAGATTACTTCGGGATTCTCGGTCACTTCCAAAATCTCTCGAATGAAAGACTTCGGAATCGTACTCATTCTTTTTGCATATAGGTTTTTCATCATTCCTGCTCTTTATTTAATTCTCTGTACATAAATGCGACAGTGAACGGTAAATGGTCGAATTTCCTCGTGCCTTTCTGGGCAAAGCCGAATTTCCTGTACCAATTCTTCAGCTTTCTGTGTTTAGAGATTATCCCTATCTCCACCCGCCGGATACCAATCCTTCCTGCCTGCTCGAATAAATGGTTTACTAAAGCCTGACCGAAGCCTTTGTTTCTGTGTTCGGGCAGAACTGCGAGTCTTCCGAGATAGCATAAATCCGGACCGGCCTTCTCAAGGGCCACACAGCCGCAGGCCCGGCCGTTTTCTTCCAGGATGTAAAACTTAAGGCCTTTTTCAAAATCGCTCGCGACTCGTTCTTTTGCATTGAACGCCGGAAATTTGGGGCAGCTTTCGGCCGTAAGAGAGAACTTTTCAGCTACATCGTAAAACGAATCACGAATAAGAGCCGCTAAAACACCTTCGTCAGTTTTTTTTGCATCTCTTATAATCATTGTTAAACCTGTCCTTTGCTGTTATATTCCAACAATCCTGCTTCTTCGCTCCATGAGAACAACGTCTCGCCACCTGCCGTACATACAGCCGATTTTTTCACGTGTACCTACTTCACGAAAACCGCATGCCTTCTGGAGATTGATACTCACATTATTCTCAGGAAAAGTGCCGCTCTGCAAGGTCCAGATACCGATACGTTCAGATTCTTCTATAACCGCTTTAAGTAAAGCTTTGCCTGCGCCTTTTCCTCTTGCCGATGATTTAATATACAGGCTAACCTCAGCCACACCGGAATAAATACATCTGCCGGAAACAGGACTCAAAGCCGCCCATCCTATAACCTGGTTTCCGGTCCGGGCAACAAGTCTGCATCCGCTTAAATGGCCTTTATCCCATTTTTCCCATTCTGGAACGTCCGTCTCAAATGTCGCGTCACCGGTGGCAATACCTTCCCGATAGATATCAGCTACCTGGGGCCAATCTTTATCTTTCATTTTTTCTATTGTAAAGTTCATATAATCCTCTGAAACAGTAAGATTGGCCAGGAATTGCGTTGAGCGTATTTACTGTTTGTTTATTAAATCATTTATTTCACCACAATGCAGCTTGAAATGCCGCGGGAAATCAACGACCATGGCCTTGAGTGATATTTTATCGTTCAAAGCGGATATCCAAACATTGTCCAATTTTTCAATATTTATATTTCGAATCACATGAGTAACGTGGATATTGCTATATTTCCATAATTGAACCAGGTTGTTCCACTCTTCATCCTGATAGTTCTGAATGGCAATCCACCTGTCATTATTCCCAAGGTTTGCATAATCCGGAAAAATCAAAGGGCTCTGCTGATACTGCAGGTGTATTATGCGATGCGTGTTATTAGATGCCGAATCCACCATGTGCCCGACAATTTGCTTGATGGTGCGATTTTGACTGTTTCGCCGTTCAGTAATAACATCATCGGGAAGAGCAGATAGCTTTGGTTCCCATTCTTTAATCAGATTTAATAACTCCTGGATGATTGATTTAAATTCATTCATGGTCACTCCTATTATTTAAGGTTGTGCTTAACAATTAAACTTTTTTTATGAAGGTAGTCTTATGCCAAGTTATGCTTTCAACAACCTGCGCCTTATCAATTCCTCGGCAATCTGCACAACATTCAACGCCGCACCTTTGCGGAGGTTATCCGAGACACACCACAAGGTCAGGCCGCCTTCACTGCTGGAGTCCTCACGTACCCGGCCGACGAGAACTTCATCACGATATTTAAGAACGTCGAGTGGCGTAGGATAGCTTCGCTCATTTTCATCGCCTCGCTGGTTCTTACCCACCAAATCATCCATAAGCACAATACCATCAGCGCTGCGCAGCAATTCGCGGGCATCGTCAGGAGACAACTTTTTCTCAGTCTCAATCCAGATAGCCTCACCGTGACCAACAAAGACCGGTACACGCACCGCCGTCGCTGAGATACGGATGGACGAATCGCCAAGAATTTTACGCGTCTCGGATACAAGCTTCAACTCTTCCCGCGTGTAATCGGCATCGAGGAAAGGCTCGATATGCGGAATGCAGTTGAAGGCAATCGGCCTGGCAAATACCATTGGGTCGAACGGAATATTATCCAAAGATTTTAGCGCTGCTGGCGTTTGTGTTCTAAGTTCCTCCGGCCCCTTTAGGCCCCAGCCGCTGGTTGACTGATATGTTGCGGCAATTATCCGTCTAATGCGTGCGACACGATGCAGCGGTGCCAGGGCGACAACCAGTTGGATTGTCGAACAGTTCGGGCTGGCGATAAAACGAGTGTCATTAGTAATAGCATCTGCATTAACCTCCGGGACGACAAGCGGAACATCCGGGGCAAGACGAAAGTCACGTCCATTGTCAATGCAGATTGCACCAGCCTTCTCAGCCGTCTGGCGCCAGGTAACACTCGCACCCCTGGCGCCCTCTTTACCTGCGAAAAGAACCAGGTCCGTACCATCAAAAGCATCGGCGTTTGTTTCCTGCACAAGCATTTTTTCTCCAGCCAGAGTCTTGGGCCTCTCGTGGGTAGCCACTACCCGTGGCGGCCATTCACAAGGAAACTTCCGCTCTTTCAGACAGCTCACGATCATTTCGCCAACCAGACCAACACCTACTACCGTCACTTTCACAGCCATATTTACTACTCTCCTTTCAGATTAAATCCCCGTGTTTTTTTCGTTAATGTTTTTTGCATTTTATAGTAATCAAGTCTCTTGTTATTTTCGACTTCCAAAAAAGTATGTTTCAACGTGGCATATCCCAATAAATCATAAAACTTCTTCGAAGGCAGTGACGCATCCAGTTTGACGATATTTTTGCCTGCCGAGAGAGCTTTTTCTTCGAGTTTCTGCATTATAAGTTTTCCGAATCCATATTTCTGTGATGAAGGATTTACGAAAACTCTCATTATCTCGTCAGTAACTATGGTGCCGGTTCCGACAATCCGGCCGTTTTGTTCTAAAACGATTGTGAATCCATCTCCGGCGTTCTGTAGAATCTTTTCGTTATGGTGCCAGTCTTTGAAGAACTTCACCGCTTCGGCACAATAAACATTGGAATAACAAACATCTATCGTTTCACAAACCAAGTCTCTGACTTCGGCCAAATCGCCGCTCTTAAATTCCCTGATTGTTACTTTACCATACTCGCACATTTTGCCCGATTCCCGTTATACTTCAGTAGTACTGTTACACACGAACCAATTACCATTGCCGAGCCGACTATCGAATAAATCGAGAAAGATTCTCCAAAAACTGTAATCCCGACTATACAGTTTAACACCGGCACAAGCATTCCCAAAAGAGAACCCGTTGGAACCTCAACATAGCGATATGCCTCGGTTGAGAGCAGTTGTCCCGCTGTAGCGGTTACGCCAATCGCCAATAACAAAAGGACCTGGTAAAATCCCAACGAACAGGATGCGGTATTGGCCGGCATGATTACAATCCACAGACCGATGATACATTGTGCAAAGTATATAGCATACGAAGAGTCAGTATCATGCAGCTTTTTAACCAATACAAGGGCCAAACCTCCGAGCATTGCACCGAAAATTGCCAGAAGCTCGTATTTGCCTAAAATACCGATCGAGGATGAACCATTGCCGTTGTCGGCGGCCAGAAGATATATACCGCAAAAGGCCGATAAAATCGCGACTAACCGGGCCAGGCCTATCTTTTCCTTCAAAAATATCGAACCAAAAATGCTGCCGAATATCGGAAACGCATATATGAGAACCGTCCCCTTACCGACGCCGAGTTTTGTTATCGAGAAGAAACAGATCAGGATAGCTGCGCCGCCGAACAGCCCGCGCAGAAACAACAGTGTGCCGCTGACGAACTTCAATCTGATTTTCCCGAAAAGTGCCGCTGTGCCCAATATACCAAGTCCGACGACGAAACGAAACAATGTCATCGTGTACGGGTCGATATCGGAGGCATACCTGACCAGAGACGACATCAGGCAAAAGAACACCGTCGATATCAGTATCAAAGCCGCCCCTTTATATTCTCTTTTATCAAGTAAACGCTGCATGATTATTCTGTTTTCCTTTGACATAAATAAGTCGCAAAAAATCCTTCCCTGTATTCAGCCTTCTCTATTACAAAGCCCGCCTTTTCGAGCAGTCCTTCCATGACCCAGCCGAAAGTGCTGTACTCCTGACGAAAATGCGTTTCAAGCTCCCATTTAAATTCCGGACCGGTACGATCAACCATCATCTGTATAAAAGCCTTAATAGAATATTTATAACGGTCCGGCTCAAATGAAAAAACGACATCATTTATATATAATTTTCCGCCTGTTTTAACCATACGGGCAAGTCTCTTAAGGGCTATTATCTTCCAGAAATCGGGCAGATGATGTAACGCAGCAATCGAAACAATTGCGTCCAAAGGTTCGGCATCATGAACATAGCTCAGGAAACCGCCCTGACGGAATTCAATATTGGAAAGTTTTTCTTTTCTGGCTTTCCTTCGGGCACATTTTAACATTGCATTCGATATATCGACCGCGTAAATCTTCCTGAAATACCCGGCGGCGTGGATCGCAAAAGCTCCTGTTCCACAACCCATATCGAGCACTGTGCCGTCGGTATCTAAACCAAGAAGGGCTATAATTTCTTCCGCTTCCTTGTTGTAATCCCTGAACCCACGGTGACGTCTGTCGTAAATCCGGGCCTGCCACAGACTGTTATAATTGACGCCGCATGATTTTGTCTCGTCATACTGCCATTCGGGCTCACGCCTTACTCCAAGTGTATTGGAGTACTGTCTATATAATTCGATATCCATTTCTCTGACTTTCATAATACCACATACCTTCAGTGTCCTCGCAAAGCAACCTGCTTTGCTGGTAATACCCAAACAAAAAAAGCCTTTCAGGTTTTCTACTCCCTGAAAGGCTTTTTTATCAATGAAATATTTTCTTAAGTCCTTATTAGGGAGCAGCTTCCTTTGGCCGGTATACGAAAATACCAGGAGCATACATCCTGGTTATTCCGGCCGGAAGGCATGTGCGCAAAAGCACCATGGCCACCTTGTGGCTCGTCAATTGCTTATGCTTGTTTTCCCTAATTTCAGACATTATTAGTTCCTATCTCACAAACAGAAACTTGATAATACATTTCGAGAGTTTTTTTGTCAACAAAAAAATTTAAGAAACTTTTCGGTAATTTTATTATCGATACAAAATGAAAATTTAATCACTCTAAAAAACTGATTATCAAATTTTCATAATACTCTACGGCTTTTTCGACATCTGCAATTTCAATATACTCATCTGGCTTATGACAAAGCCCAGGCTTGCCGGGACCGAAAATAATCACAGGCGCTTCTAATGATGTAAAACACGGCCCATCCGTAGTAAAGCCGACCGCCGTGGTTTCGTTAATACCCAGGCAAGAGCAAAAATCCCTGACAAAGTCGCAACCATTATCTGTCTCTAATGACTGAACCTGCCGAATCACGGAGAGAGACGCTTCGAATTTCGGATTTTCGGATTTGAGTTTGGCAAAGATTTTTTCCAGATCGGCGATAATATCCTGATGGCTCTGACCGGGAATAGTCCTGATATCTATCCCGATACTGCATTTATCCGGGACAACGTTCAGTGTTTTACCCCCGGAAATCGTATTAACACTCATAGAGCACCGGCCTAAAAGCTCATGGTGTTTTACGGCAATATCGTAATTATCCAGCTCATTCAGGAAATGCCGCATCGAAGTAATTGCGTTTATACCCAGCTGAGGTGCCGAGCCGTGAGCGGATTTTCCTTTGGTTGAAATTTCAAGCCACAACATCCCGCGGTGAGCGGTCACAACTGAAAAATCCGTCGGTTCCGGAATAATTACCCCAGAGAAATCCGGAAGTTCTTTCCGGGCGGCGATGAATCTCTCGGCACCGCAGCTATCGACTTCTTCACCTGCTACGGCCGTAAAAACGATATCGCCCTGCAACCGTCTGCCTGAACCGATAATATTGCCGATAGCGGTAACGACAGCGGCAGTTCCGCCTTTCATATCCGTAGAGCCTCTGCCGTAGATTTTACCATCACTCTCGACTGCGGTAAACGGCGGATGTGTCCAGTTAGCTTCGCCGGGACCGACTACATCAAGATGGCAGGCGAACAGCAATGCCGGCTTATTCCCGCCGGATTTAACATGCGCGATGATATTCGCCCTGTTATTATTCCATGTATCTATCTCGGAGTTTATTCCACAGCGGTCAAATTCCGCCGAGAGTACCTTTGCCGCCGCTAATTCGCCCTTTGCTTCGGTCGATTCGGCCTGAATGAGTTCTTTTAACAATTCCTGCATAATAACGCGATTATACAATCGACTCGTTGAAAATAAAAAAGATAAATTTTTTATTGCAGATTATAATATAACAATGGATAATACAAGGTTTAGAAGTTTTTTACCTGGCGTAAAGGAGCATAAATGGGACCTGTACTAAATGGGTTGATGAAACTTCAAAGCATCGAAAATCGTCTCCGAGTCGAAAAGGCAAAACTTACAAGGTGTAGAAGGAATGTAATAATTCAGGAAAATCTGATCAGAAGCCTTCAAAACGCCCTCGAAGCAAAAAAAGAAGAAGTACAATTAAGCAAGGTCCAGTGCGACCGGCTGGAATTAGAACTTAAAAGCAACGATGAGACAATAACCAAGTTAAGAGCATCCCTCAACAGCGCAAAAACAAATAAGGAATACGCCGCCCTGCTTACACATCTCAATACAATGAAAGCCGATAATTCCAAGGTCGAAACTCAGACCCTTGAACTGCTAAAAGATATCGAGTCGGACGAATCAGAATGCCAGGAAATTCAAAAACAGATAGACGAGCAAAAACAAACTCTCGAGCAGACCCGAAAAGAAAGTGAAGTATTAGCAGGTAAATACCAGATACAAATAAACGAAATCCAGAAGGAATGGGACCAGGTTGCAAAGTCAATACCGACCAAAAAATTGGAGATATTTAATCGTGTAGCCGAGACATACGACGGTCAGGCCGTTGTAGGAGTCGATCAGCAGGAAGGAAATAAGGGGGCCTATAGTTGTGGCGGATGTTTTATGGGTGTCCCGGCGGAATCGGTCAATATGCTCATGACCAAAGACGATATTATACGATGCCCAAACTGCACGCGGATACTTGTTGTTAGTGATGAGCAGGAAGTTTAGAAATCAAAACCACAAATTTCCCCCTGCATCAGATACGTATCCGAATCATTTTTAAGATACACCATAGGGAGTATTACAATTGCCTGAGAAAATAATCGTTCACACAGATGGAGGCAGCAGAGGCAATCCCGGCCCGGCCGCCGCAGGCTTTGTCGCTAAAACCCAGGCCGGCAAAAAAATTGAAGCAAAAGCCTTTTTTTTAGGCAGAACTACAAACAACGTAGCTGAATATACCGCCCTGACAAAAGCCCTCGAAGCGATAAAACAAACCGGGGCCGAACAGTTAACGGTTTTCAGCGACAGCGAGCTGCTCGTCAGACAAATCAACGGCCAATACAAGGTAAAAAGCGAACAAATCAGACCTCTTTACCAACAGGCCATCGAGTTGCTCGGACACTTTAAGAGCTGGAACGTCCGACATATTACCAGGGAGAAAAACAAAGAGGCCGACCGACTCGTAAACCAAGCTCTCGATCTCGAACACGATATCGAAAGCCGGCAGCAATCCGCCGATCAAAATGAAAAGACCATAAAACTTGGCGTATTGATAAGCGGCGGCGGTACAACCTTAACGAATATCCTCGAATATATCGAAGACGGTCGACTAAACGCAAAAGTAACGGTTGTAATAAGCTCTCGTTCGACCGTGGCCGGCGTCGAGAAAGCTAAAAACGCCGGGCTTGACGTCAAAATAATCCGCACGAAAGACTTTTCCGATATCGATAAATTCAGCAAACAACTTGTAAAAGAACTTGTGGCCGCCGATGTTGACCTGGTTATACAGGGAGGTTGGCTCTGCCTGTGGAAAATACCTAAACAATATGAAAACCACGTGATGAATATACATCCGGCTTTACTGCCGAGCTTCGGTGGAAAAGGAATGTGGGGACATCACGTCCACCAAGCCGTTCTAAATGCAGGATGTAAAGTCAGCGGTTGCACAGTTCATTTCTGTACCAACGAATACGATAATGGGCCGATTATTGTTCAGCGAACCTGCCCGGTCAGGGAGACGGATAATCCCGATACTCTCGCTGCAAGAGTTTTCGAGCAGGAATGTATTGCATATCCGGAGGCTATCAGATTATTTGCAGCAGACAAACTGCTCGTTCAAAACGGCGTCGTAAAAATAAAACCGTAGACGGCGGCACCGAATTTCACAAATCAAATTCCGATTTACGGAGACAACTACTGTGTCTTTATCGCAGTAATCTCGCCATACTTCTTATTTTGTGGTGATTAAGGCCAAAGCTAACTTGACAAGTTGTGTTTGAATCAGTTTTCCTATACTTATTTCATCCAAAACTCCTTTTAAGTTTTATGTAAAAAAATAAGACAAAAAGAAAATTTCTTTAGACCCAAATGGCTATTGTCGGTGCTATATTAATGACAAACGTTTGTAGTGGAGTAAGATTTTGGGCCCAATAATCGACAGGTATCTGGTTTTAAGAGCTCGGCAGGGAGACAGCGAAGCTTTTTGTCGAATTTATGAAAAGTACAGAGACAGTCTGTTAGTTTCAGCTATTGCTCTTTCGAATGATGTGAACATTGCCGAAGATTCCGTGCAGGATACGTTTGTTTATTTTGCAGAGCATTTAGACGGTTTCTCCCTAACAGGAACATTGAAAGGATACTTAGCAACATGTGTTGCCAATCGCGTACGATACCACATTCGTTCGAAACGTCGTCAATTCTCCGGTTTAGAAAAAGCCGACGGGATTGAATCGAATCTGTGCGATCCGAGTGAAGGTATAATTTTGAATGAACAGTTAAAAACATTAACTTTGGCATTAACGAAACTGCCGGCAGAACAACGAGAAATTATTGTATTGCATACTCAGGGAGAAATGAGATTTCGAGCGATAGCGAAATCGCTGAATGTCTCATTAAATACGGTAAAAAGCAGATACCGATATGGTATAGGGAAATTGAGAGCATTATTAAAAAGTGAGGTGAAAAAATGAGACCTCCGGAAGAAATAAACAATTTATTCAAAGAATCCAAAGCTACCGTTAGTTCGGAGAAAAACAGGAAAATGTTAAATGTTGCCCTGTCAGCATATAAAACAACACAAAACGAAAAATCAGCTCTATATGCACCTAATATATGGCAGACTATCTTGGGTAGTAAAACCGCATGCCTGGCTATAACATTGCTTATCATTTCTTCCCTGGCGGCCTGCTTCGTTCTATCCAATAAAGTCGCTGACCTGAAAGATAAGCTGGAATTTGCCCGGCGTGATATCACTATTGCTCCCACGCCCGTTGATGAGACAGCCACTATCAACTTCTATTTAAGAGAACATCAGGATATTGTGGCCCAGAAGGCTTCACTGGCTCCTGCTACACCACAACCGCTACAAATGCGAGTGAGCCAACATGAAATCATGTATTACGAAATTTTTGACGAACGGCCGGAATATATGCGTCCCGGCATAATCGTCAGGGGACCATCATCTCAACACCAAATCAGTTTGCCTGAATCTCCGGCAATTTCCAACGGCCATATACTGACACTCTCTGAGGCGCATCAAACCGCTGATTTCGATCTGGTCTTGCCATCGTGGTTGCAGCCCTGTTATAGGCTGGACCAGATCCGAAAGATCGAGGGACGTGATGCCCTGCAACTGTTATATTCTAATGGCATCGATTCAGTATCGTTGTTTGAGCAACCCCTGGATGGAAAACGAGGGCTTGAACCAAAGGATTTCAGAGAATACGCCGTATATCAAAATAAAGGGCAAGTCGGGGGGACAATTCTTGCCTGGAGAGATGATGCTCTTTCCTATGTATTAATCGGCAAGACAGAAATATCACAATTAATGGATATGGCACAATCGATTAACAACTCAAAATAAAAGGAAACAAAAAAATGATTAGTAAAAGAATAATCTTATCAATGACATTCTGTGTTTTTATGATGGTTTCCGGGCTATGCATTTCTTCTTTTGCAGAAACCAAATCAGGAATAAATTCAGATGCCGAACAACATTATGAAAAAGCGAATGAGCTGTATAAACTTGCCGATTATAACGCGGCAATTACTGAATTTGAGCAGGTTATTGAACCGGCACCGAAAAGTGCAATTGCCCAGAACGCAAAATACTGGATTGGACAAATATATTTCGAAACAAGGCAGTTTGATACCGCGTTAACAACATTCCAGGAACTTATCAATGAGTTTCCGGATGGTATGGCAGCCTCTACAACAAAGAATATGATAGAGCGCGTTCAACAGGCCAAAAAGAACAAATCATTTTTTGAGGCTGTTAAGAAGGGGGATATTGAACAGGTCAGATTGCTTATCGCCCAAGGCGCCGATCTCAATTGGAAAGACAAGGATGGTTCTACGCCTTTGCACGAGGCGGCCGGCGATGGGTGGATAGACGTGGTCCGACTGCTCCTGGAGAAAGGTGCGAATGTGAAGGCCACAGACGCAACGGGCCAGACTCCTCTACATCGGGCCTCAAGGTGGGGTTCGCGGGACATTTGCGCGTGGTTCCTCGCCAAAGGAGCGAGCGTCAAAGCCACAGATAGCCTGGGCAACACGCCCCTGCATGCTGCACTTGGTCGTCAGGAAGTTAACAGACGCTTGTTCGAATTCCTGTTGGCCAAAGGGGCAGACGTCAACGCCCGGAACGAGCAAGGCGAAACACCGCTTCACCTCGCCTGCACGACGAGAAGACCCGCTACCTATACCCAACAGCGCGCCGAGGCGGTCGATATCCTCTTGGCGCACGGTGCTGAAATCGATGCGGCGGATAAGAATGGTCGCAGTCCTCTCCATGTCGCCGTCGAAAACGCCCAAGACAAGGCAGTTGAGCTCCTACTGGCCAAAAGTGCTGACATCGAGGCAAAGAATGCACGGAGCGCGACGGCGCTTAACCTAGCGGCAAGGTATGGGCGCTCGGACATCGTTGAGTTACTTATCAACGGCGGCGCCGACATCGAGGCAAAGAATGCAGAGGGCGCGACGGCTCTTGACTTAGCGGCAAGGAATAGGACTTGGGACATCGTCGAGTCGCTTATCAACGGTGGGGCCGACGTCAACAGCGCCGATTCCGAGGGGCAAACACCGCTGCACTATGCCGCCCAAGCCGGCGACAACGAGACCGCCGAACGCCTGATCGCCGAGGGCGCTGATGTCAACGCCAAAGCTGCTCACGGTGAAACCCCTGTACTCATGGCCGCGATGTGGAATCACAGAGACATCGTTACCTTGCTCCTTTCAAAAGGGGCCGACACCTCGATCCAGCTTGCCGCTTACCTGGGAGATCTCGCGCAAGTCAAGGGCTTCGTCGAGAATGGGGTCGGTGTCAACCCGCGGGATGCATACGCGGCAACCCCATTGCATGGCGCAGCCGTTGGCGATCAGAAGGAGGTCGCCAAATTTCTTCTCAGCAAAGGCGCCCAGGTCAACGCAAAGCCCGCCATCTTTTGGGAGGCGACCCCCCTGCACTTGGCGGCCTCCGCAGGTTCGGCGGACGTGGCGGAGTTGCTCATCGGAAAGGGCGCGGAAATCGAGGCCAAGGACACAAGCGGAAACAGGCCCCTGCATTTTGCGGCATCCGAAGGCGAGATCGATACGGCCCGACTACTGCTTGCCCACGGAGCCGATGTAAACGCCAAGAGTCAGGCTGGCGGCTATTGGGGTGGCATGATGCCTTTGCATAAAGCCGCGTACTACGGCCACAAAGACCTGGTGCTACTGCTTCTCGGTCACGGTGCCGACATCAATGCGCAGACATCGGAAAATGGGGGGATGCCTTCAGAGTTGGCGGCGTGGCGCGAACACAAGGAGGTGGTCCGCCTACTAATCGACAAAGGCGCGGACCTCTCTAACCGTGACATTCTTCTACTTATTGCTTGCATGTACCAGCAGAAGGACCTGGTGGAACTGCTGATCCGCAAAGACGCCGATGTCAACTCCAAAGCCTGGGGCGAGGGCGACCCTCCCGCTCTGCAGGCCTTCTGGAGCGGATACCATGGATCTGATACATCGGATCTGTTTAACCTGATCGCTATTCTCAAACTCCTGCTGGATAACGGCGCTGATCCGGACACGAAGGACAGCTCCGGCACGTCGCTGCTGCATTACGTATGTGACAATGCGGATTTGACAGAATTGCTTCTCGACGAAGGCGCCAATCCCAATATCAGGACAAGAGATCGCACCACGCCTTTGCACCTTCTCGCCAAGAAGGGCAACGTGGCCATGACGCAACTGCTCATCACGCGGGGCGCGGACGTCAACGCAAAGGATTCTTGGGGACACACCCCTTTGTCGATTGCCGAAAACTTGAGCGACAAGGACCTGTTCGGTCAGCCCAGGGAGACGCCCTTGACCGACCAAGTCAAGGCAGCCAAGAAGGAAATCGCCAAACTCTTGCGCGAGCACGGAGCAAAGGAATAACCAGGAAAAAACTAATACTGTTTGTCGGATGAAGCCGTGATAATTACAGCTACTTCGATTTTGTAGCGGCAGGCTCGCTTTCCTTGGGTTCTTTTACCTGTAAACCTTCGAGCTTCAGGTGCTCTTCGTCCTGGACATCAATCTTTATCAGGTTTTTGCCGCGGAAGTTGCCTGCCAATACGGCTTCCGAAAGCGGATCTTCAATATAATGCTCTATGGCTCTACGCAGGGGTCTGGCGCCGAATTCGGGATTGTAACCTTTATCTATGAGAAATTCCTTGGCCTGCTCGGAAAGTTCCAGCTTAAAACCATGCTCGGTCAGCCGTTTGAATACCTTTTTGAGTTCGTACTCGACAATAGTCACCAAATCTTCCCTTGTTAACGCCTTAAAGACAATTGTGTCATCTACGCGGTTCAAGAACTCCGGCCTGAAGTGATGTTCCACCTCTTTTTGGAGGACATCTTTCATCTTCTCATAATCAGCTTCGGGAGTTTTCTTACCGAAACCAAAGCCGCTGTTGTTCTTGATCAATTCGGCACCGATGTTACTGGTCATAATCATGATAACATTCTTAAAATCAATACCCCGACCGAAACTGTCCGTCAGCCGACCCTCATCCATAATCTGCAACAGCATATTGTAAACATCCGGATGCGCCTTTTCGATTTCATCCAGGAGCAACACCGAATACGGCCGCCGTCTGATTCTTTCGGTCAACTGCCCTCCTTCTTCATAGCCCACATACCCCGGAGGCGCGCCGACCAGACGACTGACGTTGTGCTTTTCCATGAATTCGCTCATGTCCAGGCGGATAAGAGAATTCCTGTCGCTGAACATAAACTCCGCCAGAGCCTGAGCGAGCAGCGTTTTTCCGACGCCGCTGGGCCCGAGGAATATAAAGCAGCCCATCGGACGATTCGGGTCCTTCATACCGCTCCTGCTTCGCCTTACGGCCTTGGCTACGGCGGTGATCGCATCATGCTGTGAAACAACCGTTTTGTGCAGCTCGGTTTCGAGTTCGAGAAGTCTCTGGGTTTCCTTTTTCTCAAGTCGCGTCAGGGGGACACCGGTCATATTACTGACAACTTCCGCGATAATTTCATTATCTACTACACCGGTCGCCTCTTTATGCTCCTCGTACCAATCTTTATGGAGCTTCGTTTTTTCGTCCATAAGCTTCTGAGCCTCGTCTCTCAACGACGCCGCACGTTCATAATCGGCGCCTCTTACCGCCTCATCTTTTTCTCGTTGCAGCCTTTCGATGTTTTCCTCAATTTCGGTCAAGTCCGGCGGCGGTGTCATATTTTTCAATCTGACTCTTGCGCCCGACTCATCGACGACATCTATCGCCTTATCCGGCAGGCACCTGCCGGTAATATACCTGGTTGAAAGCTCCACCGCCTGGAAAAGGGCCTCATCGGTAAACCGGACCCTGTGGTGCGCCTCATAGCGGTCCTGAAGTCCCCTGAGTATATCCAGAGTTTCGTCCTTGGAAGGCGGCTCGACAATTATCGTCTGGAAACGTCTTTCAAGGGCGCCGTCTTTCTCGACATGTTTCCTGTACTCATCCAGCGTAGTCGCACCGATACACTGGACCTCTCCCCTGGCTAAGGCGGGCTTTAGCACATTCGATGCATCGATAGCGCCTTCGGCGCCGCCGGCTCCGACAAGTGTATGAAGCTCGTCGATGAACAGGACCACATTCTTGGCCCTTCTTACCTCGTTGATAACCGCCTTGATACGTTCCTCGAATTGTCCTCGATATTTTGTCCCGGCCACCATCATCGCCAGATCAAGTACAACAATCCGTTTGCCTTTGAGTATCTCGGGCACCTGCTTGTTTATTATCTGCTGGCTCAGGCCCTCGACAATAGCCGTCTTGCCGACTCCGGCCTCGCCCAACAGGACCGGATTATTTTTCGTGCGTCTGCACAGTATCTGCACCAATCGTTCGATTTCATTTTTTCTGCCGATTACCGGGTCCAGCTCGCCGTCCTCGGCCAGTTGTGTCAGGTCTCTGCCGAAGCTGTCCAGCGCGGGTGTTTTACTCTTGGCCTTACGCCCCATAGTCGGGCTCATTTTCATTCCAAGCGCTGCAGGCCCGTCGTCCACACCGGCGCCGAGAAGATTCAGCACTTCCTGCCGCACCTCCTCGAGCTTCAGACCGATATCTAAAAGAACCTGGGCCGCAATCCCTTCGCTCTCTCGAAGGATACCCAGCAGGATATGCTCGG
>Ga0315544_1000580_pt1 | contig 33353 bp, 34 predicted proteins | sample SalMarSW160130MG_2_FD_202543 | JGI IMG/M metagenome (GOLD analysis project Ga0315544, IMG submission 202543) | Salt marsh sediment microbial communities from the Plum Island Ecosystem LTER, Massachusetts, United States - Salt Marsh Sediment SW1601-130 ... | reverse complement strand
CGAAAGGTCTTCCCGTTCTGAGTTCCTGGTGGAATCTTCAAGTCCACCTTTCCATCTAGGGATGGCACTGTTACCTCATCGCCCAGAGCAGCTTCAGCAAAATTGATGGCCAACTCATAAAGAATGTCGGTGCCATCTCTATGGAATAGGCTGTGGGGCTTCAGTGAAAAACTGACATAGAGGTCGCCGGGTGGGCCTCCATATACACCAGCGCTCCCTTCTCCGTCCATGCGCAGTCGGTGTCCATCATCCACACCGGCAGGAATAGCAACGCTTATCTTGCGTTTCGCCTTTATTCTTCCTCTGCCGTGGCATTCAGAGCAAGGACTGCTGATTACTGTGCCTCTGCCTCCGCAGCGAGAACAGGTGGTCGTACTGGTGTATCGCCCAAAGATGCTTTGCTGAACTCTTCTCACTTGCCCTGTGCCGCGGCAATCAGGGCATGTCTCGGGATTTGTCCCCGGTTTGCTACCAATGCCATGGCAGGAAGGGCAAAACTCGATGCGTGATACTTCAATTTCCTTCTCACAGCCGAAGGCCGCGTCCTCAAAGGAAAGAGTAAGGTGACTCTGCAAGCTGTCGCCTTTCTGGGGAGCCCGCTGAGCAGTCCGCCCAAAGACAGTGCCAAAACCGTCCCAGAAGGATTCAAAAATATCTCCCAGTCCACCAAAACCAAAATCGGGAAAACCTCCTTCAACATCTATTCTGCCATAGCGATCATATCTGTTCCTTTTGTCAGGGTCGGAAAGTACCTGGAAGGCCTCGTTTATTTCCTTGAATTTCTCCTCGGCCCCTGGCTCTCTATTACGGTCGGGATGGTACTGGAAAGCTAACTTGCGAAACGCCCTCTTGATTTCCTCATCGCTGGCATTTCTAGGCACTCCCAGCACTTCGTAGTAATCTTGTTTTATCGCCATAACCTTCAAGTATAGCTCTTAAATGCTTGTGCTGACAACTTTTGCAGTAAAGATTGATTAGCAATCTATCTCCCTGACCCCTTCCCTTGGCAAAGGACGGCGGACTATAGGTGAGGGAGGGACAAAGGGTGAAGGATTGGTGAACGACATCACATAGTGAGCTGACAAATAGTTGACGTCTTACGAAGTGGTATAATCACAGAGCTGTGAAACAGCACATTGAAAAAGTCCTCCGTCATCGTAAGACAAAGAGAATCACTGGGGAGAACCTCAAGGCTTCGGCAGTACTTATACCTCTTTTTTATGACCAGGGACAGTATCATATCCTGTTTACCGAGAGGAGCGATGAGGTAGTATTTCACAAAGGGCAGGTATGCTTTCCCGGGGGTACCCAGGAGCCATCTGATCCGAGCTTACTCCAGACTGCCCTCAGAGAGAGTGAGGAAGAGATAGGTCTAGAGGCCAAAGATATTGAAATTCTAGGGGGGCTTGACGATATGTTAACCCTTGTCACTGACTATGTTATTTCGCCTTTTGTTGCCTTTATATCCCCTCCTCACTCTTTGAGGACCAATGGCAAAGAAGTCAAGGGAACCTTTTCTGTTCCCCTGTCATTTCTGATGGACGAAGCCAATTTCAAACAAGATTCTTACGCGTATGAGTACGAAGGGCATATTATCTGGGGGGCTACTGCCAGGATTCTAAGACAGCTCATCGATTTGTTGAAGTCTGAGAGTGGGGCATGATGAAAGTCATTTCTTCTCTCTAGGCTTCTCTTTGGCCTTGACTTTAATTGCTTTGGGCTTCACTTCTTCAGCTTTGGGTAAAGTTATAGTCAGAACGCCGTCTTCCATCGTTGCCTCAGACTTGTCTGTCTTAAGCCCGCTGGGAAGGACCACGCTCCGGGAAAAAGCGCCATAGCGTCTCTCCTGGTATAGATAGTCCTCTTTCTTGACCTCCTGTTCCGCTTTGGTCTCCCCCTTGATTGTCAGGGTTTCACCGGTGATGTCAATGGTGACATCCTCCGGCTTCAATCCGGGCAAAGTTGCCTTCACCACTAGCTTGTTGGGTGTCTGGTAGACGTCCAGGGCTGGTACAGCTACTTCACCAAGAGCCGCTAAACCACGGGAGGGCCGCACAAAGCTGTCTTCAAACAGTTTGTCCATCGCCTGTCTCAGGCTCATAAGTTCGCTAAACGGCTGCCATCTTTCTATAGCCATTTAGCTCACCTCCTTTTCTTAGTTTCTTACTGAGCCCCACTCTCAGTTCAGTCCGTATCATAAGAAAGTTAACCAAGTTTGTCAAGTCTCTTCAAGATATTTGACACAAACTTTGAATGGTCTTATAATAAACGAAAACATTACAGAAGAGATGGCAGGCAAGGATTACTATCAGATTCTAGGCGTAAATAGGAATGCTTCGGAAAAGGAAATCAAGCAGGCCTACCGCCGTTTGGCTCGCAAACATCATCCTGACCTGAACCCTGGCGACAAATCTGCTGAGGCAAGGTTTAAGGAGATAAATGCGGCTTATGAAGTTCTTTCCAATCCTGAGAAGCGAAAGAAATACGACCGTTTTGGTGACCAATGGGAATACGCTGAGCAATTTGCCAAAGCTGGAGGCCAAAGGGGAGTGCGCTGGGATTTTGGCAAGAGTGGCGCAACTTTCGAGTATGGTGATCCGGGGGAGTTTGGCGACATTTTATCAAGCTTATTCGGCGATGCCGGTGTAGGCTCCAGGATGAAGCGTGGACCGCAACGCGGCCAGGATATGGAGTCACCCGTCGAGGTTAGCCTTGAGGAGGCCTACCGTGGTTCTAGGCGTGTGATACAGCTTCAGACGGCTGAGCCCTGTACGGCTTGCGGGGGCACAGGTAGGGTGGGCAATCGAGTCTGTACTATTTGCGACGGCACCGGTGGGAAAGTAATTCCCAGGCGCCTGGAGGTTAAGATTCCCCCGGGAGTTAGAGACGGCTCGAGGATTCGTATGGCCGGGGAAGGCAGCCCTGGCCGTGCCGGAGGCAGCAAAGGAGACCTTTATCTGGTAGTGAAGGTTTTGCCCCATCAGTTCTTTGAACGCAAAGGTGATGATCTTTATACTGAAGTCTCAGTGCCTTTAGCTACTGCTGTGCTGGGTGGCGAGGTCGGATTGCCGACTTTGGACGGCAAGCTATCTCTTAAGATTCCGCCGGAGACTCAAAATGGGAAGGTTTTCCGGCTGGCAGGAAAAGGCATGCCCCAGCTAGGCAATGCAAATTACGGTAACATGTTTGCCAAGGTAAATGTGGTGCTGCCCACCAATTTGACCGAGGAGGAGAGAAGACTATTTGAGAGATTGCGGTCTCTGCGAGCCGCGTAAAGTGAGGTGCCACGATGATGGACTGGGAATCCAAGCCAAGATACGTAATAAGTATAGCCGCCAGAATGATAGGCATAGAAGCCCATACGTTGCGGTATTACGAAAGCCTGGGGTTGGTCCAACCGGAGCGCTCGAGTGGCAACATCCGTCTGTATTCGGAGGAAGATATTGACCGCTTGCGCTATATTAAGGCTCTGATGAGCGATTGTGGTGTTAATTTGGCTGGAGTAGAGGTGGTGTTGAAGTTGATGCAGAGAATGAAGGAGATGCAACAGCAACTTGAGGAAATGGAAAGGAAAGTCAAGATTATTGGCGAAACTGAAATAGAAGACATGATAGAAGACATAATAGAAGACGCAGAATGGAAGGAGGTATAGAGAATTGAAACCAGAGAGATTTACTGAACAGGCGCAGGAGGTTTTGGCCGCTTCACAGGAGCTAGTCCGTCGCTATCGCCATAACCAGTGGGATGTGGAGCATGTCTTGTTGGCTTTGCTGGAGCAGGAAAAGGGGGTAACCAGGGACATATTACAGATGCTAGGCGTGGATGTTGACGTGGTAAAAAAGCGGATAGGATCAACGCTTGAGAGTTTTCCCAAGATGGCTTATGAAGCAACGCAAATTTATGCTACCCCGCGGATTTCCGCTCTTCTCGAAAATGCCAACAAGGAGGCCGACAGGCTCAAGGATGAATTTGTTAGCACCGAGCATTTGCTCATTGCCATTGCCGGGGAAACCAGAGGCGAAGCGGCAACAATTCTAGCTGAATCTGGTGTTACCCAGGAGAAGATTTATCAGGCCTTGCAGAAAATCCGTGGCGGTCATCGAGTCACCGACCGTCAGGCGGAAAGCAAGTATCGGTCGCTGGAAAAGTACGGGCATGACCTTACAGAGTTGGCTCGTGAGGGCAAACTCGATCCCGTAATCGGGAGGGAAAATGAAATCAAGCGTGTGATACAAATACTTTCCCGGCGTACGAAGAACAATCCAGTGATTATCGGCGACGCCGGCGTGGGCAAGACGGCTATCGCCGAAGGATTGGCTCAGAAGATCGCCGCTGAAGATGTTCCCGATTCCCTGAAAGGGAAAAAGGTGGTGGCTCTCGACATGGGAGCGCTGGTAGCTGGAAGCAAATTCCGCGGCGAGTTTGAGGAAAGGTTGAAGGCAGTTCTCGACGAAGTGCGGCAAGCGGCCGGTGAAGTCATCATGTTCATTGATGAGCTTCACACCGTGGTGGGGGCTGGGGCTGCTGAAGGAGCAATTGACGCCAGCAACATGCTGAAGCCAGCACTGGCTCGTGGCGAGATTCAATGCATTGGGGCTACTACGCTCGACGAGTATAGAAAACGTATTGAAAAAGACAAAGCGCTAGAGAGACGTTTCAGCCCTGTTTATCTCGATGAACCCGGCGTGGAAGCGACCATAGAGATGCTGCAAGGGCTGCGTCCCCGATATGAGGCGCATCACAAAATAAAAATCGACGATGCTGCCTTGGTAGCTGCTGCGAAGCTGAGCCAGAGATATATTTCGGATAGATTTTTGCCTGACAAAGCAATTGACCTGATTGATGAGGCAGCCAGCAAGCTGCGTCTCGACATGGAAAGCGCTCCCGATGAGGTCAAAACCTTGGACAGGAAAGCAAAACACCTGCGTGACGAGGAGGAAGCTACTTCTCAGCGAGGGGATTACCAAAAAGCTGCTGAATTGAAAGCGGAAAGGATGCGGCTGGAACAAGAGTACGACCAGGCCAAACTAAAGTGGCAAAAAGAGAAGAAAATCGACAGTGTAGTAGATGAGGAGGATATTGCCGGGCTGGTTGCTCAGTGGACGGGCATACCCGTTTCCCGGATGCTGGAAACGGAGACTGATAAATTGGTCCACATGGAGGAAAGGATCCACCAGAGGATAGTGGACCAGGAAGAGGCAGTGGCCGCCGTTTCTGAGGCCATCAAGCGGGGCCGAGCCGGGCTCAAGGACCCCAAGCGTCCTATTGGCAGCTTTATCTTCCTTGGCCCTACCGGTGTGGGGAAGACCGAGCTGGCTCGTGCTTTAGCTGAGTTTCTCTTCGATGATGAAGAGACCATGGTAAGGCTGGACATGTCGGAATATATGGAAAAGCACACTGTATCCCGTCTTATCGGGTCGCCACCGGGATATGTAGGGTATGAAGAGGGAGGCCAATTGACTGAGGCAGTGCGGCGTCGCCCTTATCGGGTTATCCTGTTCGACGAGGTAGAAAAAGCTCATCCCGACGTTTTCAACATACTATTGCAACTGCTGGAGGATGGCAGGCTCACCGATGGACATGGCCGGACTGTGGATTTTAGAAACACAGTGCTAATCATGACCAGTAACCTGGGCACCGAAGAATATCAGCGCGGGGGGATTGGTTTTTCGCGCAAGAAGGAGGAAGGCGACGAGCAAAGAATGAAAACCGCTATAGAAAACGCCTTGAAACGGACCTTTCGTCCTGAGCTACTCAACAGGATAGACGATGTTATTATATTCCATCCTCTGACTGAGGAGCACTTGAAGAGCATCGTTGACCTGCTTATCCGTGAGGTAGAGAGACGGCTTGCTGAGCGTAAGATCAAGCTTGAGGTGAATGAAGAAGCCAAAGCCTGGTTAGCTCAGAAGGGCTACGACCCTGTATATGGAGCGCGTCCATTGCGCCGGGCTATTCAAAGGTATGTGGAAAATCCCATATCGACAAAGATATTACAGGGTGAGTTCAAGGAAGGGGATATGATAGCTATTGGCCTGAAGGAAGATAACCTGAGCTTTGCTGCTCGGAAGGTTGCCAGAGCAAAAGCTAAATAGAAAGTCGTCCGATAGGTCGCTCTGCTCCAGAATCTTCTTCCTTTGCCGCGCTGGGCTCCCAGCCCCTCTCTTCTTTCGTCATTGCGAGCGAAGCGCGGCAATCTCTTATGTTCGCCCAGATTGCTTCGGCTGGCTTCGCCAACCTCGCAATGACAGGAAGGAGGTGTCAGTCAGGTATTGAACGAGGACACCCCTTTGACGCGTGCGAACAAAGCTGGTAAGCTAACGAACTTAAAGGAGACCTGAAGATGCCTGCTAAGGTAGATATGGAGAAAATTGTCTCTCTATGCAAGCGGAGGGGCTTTATTTTCCCCAGCAGCGAGATATATGGCGGTTTAGCCAGCTGCTGGGATTATGGCCCCATGGGAGTGGAGCTTAAGCGCAATGTTAAGGATGCCTGGTGGAAGGCCATGGTCCAGGACCGCGATGATGTAGTGGGCTTGGACACATCTATCATGATGCACCCGGGAGTTTGGGCTGCCAGTGGTCACATTGATAGCTTTGCAGACCCTCTTGTAGAGTGTAAGTCCTGCCATCTGAGGTGGCGCGCTGACGCGGTTGAGGGCAAGAGATGCCCTCAGTGTGGTGGCGAACTGACGGAGCCTCGGATGTTCAACCTCATGTTTAAAACTTTCATGGGTCCTGTGGAGGCAGAGGCAAGCATTGTCTATCTCCGGCCCGAAACTGCCCAGGGCATATTTGTCAACTTTGAGAATGTTGTCACCACTTCCCGGAGAAAGTTGCCTTTAGGGATCGCCCAGATAGGCAAATCTTTCCGCAATGAAATCACCCCCGGCAACTTCATCTTCAGGACCAGGGAATTTGAGCACATGGAACTGGAATATTTCGTTAAGCCCGGGACTGATGAAAAGTGGCTTGATTACTGGGTCAAAGAGAGGTTCGACTGGTATGTCAAGCTGGGTATCAGGAAGGAGAATCTTCGCTTGCGACAGCACGGTAAGGATGAGCTAGCCCACTATGCCAAAGATTGTCATGACGTCGAGTATCTTTTCCCTATGGGCTGGTCGGAGCTGGAGGGTATCGCTAACAGGGGCGACTTCGACCTGACGCAGCATGCCAAATGCAGCAGCAAAGAGCTCAGTTACTATGATGCTGAGGCTGGCGAGAAGTATGTTCCTTATGTGATCGAGCCTTCGGCTGGCGTTGACCGCTCTGTGCTGGCCTTCATCGTTGACGCCTATGATGAAGAAGAAGTCGAAAAGGAGAAGAGAACAGTCCTGCATTTTCACCATTCTCTGGCTCCTATCAAAGTAGCTGTTCTGCCTTTGAGCAGGAATGAGAGGTTGACCCCGCTGGCCAGAGAGGTCTTCAAGCGGCTATGTTCGAACTTCATGACTGATTATGATGATTCTCAGAGCATAGGGCGGAGGTACAGGCGCCAGGACGAAATCGGCACGCCTTTCTGCGTTACCATAGATTTTGAGTCCTTACAGGATAGGCAGGTTACCATCCGTGAAAGGGACAGCCTGGCGCAAATCCGAGTGCCTATAGAGGGATTGGACAAAATCTTAGCAGCCAAACTTAGAGGCGAGGCTTTCGATGCTTCCCCACTATGGGCCACACGGGAGAAATAAGAATCCTGCACTTGTCTTTGCCTCGTCTAGAGTACATGCCTATAGAATAAGTATAGAAAATAGGTATAAGATTATAGATGTTAGGGATATGAGCTTGTCCCACTAAGAGGAAGGGAAGACAAATGAAAGTTCGAGAACTTCAGGAACAACTCAGCAAACTTGATCCGAAGCTAGACGTGATGTGCTACTGCGAAGACGAAGGGCTTCTGGTTAAAGGCCGTGGCTTTATTCTGTTTGATGTCTTGGCTGTTAGCACGGCCGAGGCGGAACGGCTTCGTCTTGCCGACAGAACTCCATATCCTAAGTTCAAGAGGGGTTCAGCATCGGATACGATCGCTACATTGGAAATTACGTCGGACTTTTAGGTAAGTGGGGGTAGGCCAGATCATGCAATTCGTTGCTATTGACGTAGAGACAGCAAATGCCGATATGGCATCGATTTGTCAGATCGGTCTTGCAAAGTATGAAAACGGCGTACTCGCGGACGAGTGGAAAAGCTTTGTCGATCCAGAAGATGACTTCGATGACATAAATGTATCCATCCATGGAATCGACGAGTCTGCTGTAAAGAGTGCTCCAACATTCCCAGAATTGGCTGATACGCTGCGTTCATATCTTGTAGAAAAAGTGGTTGTCTGCCATACGCACTTCGATCGTGTGGCGATGAACCAGGCAGCGCGGCGCTACAATATCGTTGCACCAGAATGCACATGGCTCGATTCGGCGCGAGTAGCCCGTCGCGCCTGGACAAACTGCGCATGGAAAGGGTATGGCCTATATGACGTTTGCAGAATGCTTGGATACGCGTTTAGGCATCACGATGCTTTAGAAGATGCGAAGGCTGCCGCCTATATTCTTCTCGCGGCATCTAACGAAACCGGACTGGATATAGATAGCTGGCTCAAACGTATACGCCAGCCAATCGACCCCGCAGCAAGCAGTTCAGGTTCTGCGATAAAGCGTGACGGGAATCCGGAAGGCGCCCTCTTTGGTGAGGTTCTTGTTTTTACTGGCGCTTTAGAAATACCACGCCGAGAAGCGGCGGATTTGGCTGCCACAATTGGGTGTCAAGTGGCGCCAGGGGTCACGAAGAAGACAACGATACTGGTGATGGGAGATCAGGATATCAAGAAGCTCGCAGGTCACGAGAAGAGTTCGAAGCACAGAAAGGCCGAGGAATTCATCGGGCAAGGCGTGTCAATACGCATTCTGAAAGAAAGCGATTTCAAAGAATTGGCGAGGGTATCGAATGAATTCGCCTAACAATCCTATGTAGCCGACGCCGCAAAGCAGCGCAGCCGATGGGTGGCATTGAGAACTACGAGGATACAAGGAAGGGAAATGGATTTATCGCCAACTAGAATCGGCTTAGGAAGCTTCGATTACATCGGGATTAATTCTACTTAATCAACTTAAACTGGCCCACGTCCACCAGCACTAAATCGGTCAGCCTGAGCTCGGCGGGTGCGATTAAGGGGACACCATACATATCTCTTGGTTTGGATGAGGAGGCGACATAATCTCTGGAATTAAGTATGATGTGCCCGAGATTCTAGGTGTTCGACGAAGAAAGAACGCGATAATGAAAATACCCATCTACCAGATTGATGCCTTTACCTCCGAAGTCTTCTCGGGAAATCCGGCGGCTGTTTGCATACTGGATTCATGGCTCGACGATAACTCGCTTCAGTCCATTGCTGCCGAGAATAACCTGTCAGAGACCGCCTTCCTCGTTCGCAATGATGACGGATTTGACCTCCGGTGGTTCACTCCAACGACTGAAGTTGCGCTCTGCGGGCACGCAACACTGGCGAGCGCTTTTGTCCTCTTCTACTGCCAAGACTGGGCGGAAGGGGAAATTCGCTTCCGTACGCGAAAAAGCGGACAACTCATTGTTAGTAAACATAACAGTCTCTTTGAGATGGATTTTCCCTCCAGACCCGTCCATAGCATGAACCCGCCCTCTGGCCTGAAGGAGGCACTCGGTGTGTCGCCAATTGCAGTACTGGGTTCAGCTGAAGATTTGCTTGTGGTACTGGAGAGTGAAAGTGCCGTTCGGGAACTTCAGCCCGATTTTTCTGCGCTCGAGCGGCTTGAGTGTCGTGCCATCATTGTGACATCCAGGGGAACTCAGAGCGATTTCGTCTCAAGATGCTTTGCCCCCCGGTTTGGGGTACCGGAGGATCCAGTGACAGGTTCTGTGCATTGTGTTCTGGTTCCATACTGGTCGAGCGAACTACACAAGAAGAACCTACATGCATTTCAAGTATCGAAGCGCGGCGGCGAGTTGTTCTGTGTCAATGCGGGAGATCGAGTAAAGATTTCTGGTAAGGCAGTACTCTATTTGGAAGGCGTGATAACCATATGAAACGTTGAACAACTGCATCCAGCGGTGCGAATCAGATAATACGATACATATCTCTTGATGTAGATGATGAGGAGGCGCCATAATGTTTGAAATTAAATATGGCGTTCCCCGAAATGAAGAGCATCTTTTTTTCGCTCGTCGCAGGGTCGTTATGCCCGCCGTTATCAGTAGGGAAAGAGAGAGGACAAAATGAACCAAATTAACATTCAACTTCACAAAACTGAGATTGGGGAAGTCTTACTGGGTTCTTTTCGTGGCAAACTGTGTTTGCTTGGTTTCAGAAGCAGAGAGATGACAAGAACCGTTGATGATAGGATCAAGAAGGCATTGAATGCCGAGTTTGTCGAACACGATGATGAAATTCTGGAGAAAACGAGAACGCAACTTGATGCATATCTTAAGGGACGTAGGAGAGAGTTTGACATTCCTGTGTTAATGGTGGGGACTGACTTCCAAAAAAGCGTCTGGAATGCGCTCATGAAGGTGCCATACGGAGCTACGTCAACATATCTACAGCTAGCAGAAGATGTAGGCAATGAAAGAGCTGTTCGAGCTGTGGGCAATGCCAACGCGGCAAACCCTATTGTCATAATTGTCCCTTGTCATCGCGTAGTCGGCAGTGATAAGACACTTGTTGGATATGGCGGCGGACTGCCTCTTAAGAGGAGATTGCTGGCACTGGAGCATAGGAATGTCTTGACGCTCGCTGGATCTAGGTCCGATGTTCAGGGCCATAACGGAACACCTTGAGGATATCGAATTCATCGGTACCCCGACCATGTGATAGTGAACTCCGACGCTAGCACGGCTTCACTTGATAGTCGAGATTTCAGATTCTACATACTGGCGGTCGCCTTGCTTTGCAATCGCCTTGGCCGCTTCCTTGGCTTTCCCTACGAAGGTCGCCTTATCCGTGTAATTTCCGAGGACTGAATAGGCTCTGGCCATCGCCTCGTAGCCAAAGGCCAGATCGAAGTCGCGAATACCGTTATCCAGGCATAATCTAAGAGCTTCCTTGGCATGGAACAGTGCGCTTTCACCCATGCCCAGCAAAGCGTAGACCCGTGATATCTGCCACTCACCCCTTGAAAACTCCAGGGCTGTTCCGATCTGCCCCCAATGATATCTTGAAGCATGAGCCATGTGAATCATATTCACATTATCTTCGTTGGTCCTGTCTGGTTTGTTGATCAGGTCCCATGTAGCATTGAAGCATTTCACAGCTTCCTCCTTGTGGTATTGTGACATATTTCTCCTCCTTCGTGCTTCGAGTATTGGCAGAAGCAACTCCTGTCTTCCGCTCAAGAGATGGTATAGCTTTTTCAGGCACGGGTCAAGTGAGTGTGGTCAGGTCCTTGCCATAGCTCACATGCCGCGCAACATATCCGGAACATCTGAATGCCAGATCAACCTTAGGGGAGTATTCGCAGCAACTGACAAGATAATAATAAGGACCCTCCCGAATGACTGTAGTTAAAACCCTGAAGAAGTAACGGTGTCTCGAATATGAGGCAATACGGCCACGCAGAGGGTCTGGGCTATCACCCGTTGCACAACACGCGATACTGATTGCCCCTTAAGCAGGAGGTCGAAAGGGGAGTTCGGAAACGGTTCATTCCTTCTCAGGTTGGTAAATCTTGCCTGGGGCAAGTTGCCCCGGTTTGCGGCAGTCTAGTTCACCTTTTCATGTTGGAATGCGACTACAGCTAGACGCTCAAGGGAGGGCAGGCCTATGGTGGGCAAGGACAAAGAGGCAAGAATTTCCACTTGGTGCAAGCAACCAGCCCGCCTAGCAGTCCAGTAGTCTCCTTGGTTGCCGCGTGGATACATAGGAGTGCAGTGTCTCTGGGGCGCTTGAGCTAAGCAACAGGTTTTGCGGGTGCATCGTAGTCAGGAAGCAGGATTTCCACGTCGCGGACCACCGGAACCAGGTATCCGATCACCGCGGCAATCACCCCAACGATACCTGAGAACACGAATAACAGCGCCATGCCAGACCCCTCACCTGAGCCTACGAGCGGCTGAAAGAGCCGAGCAAACGCACCACCCGAGGCCATGGCAGGCTCGAAGACAGCATCCGCCAGTCGCCCTCCCAGGATCATGGCAACTGGTGAGCTTATCTGTGCGACGAGACGCCGGGTAGCGAACACCTTGCCCTGGATATCGGGGGAGACCTTGGCCTGCCAGATAGCCTGACTCGAGCCATTAACAAGTGGCATGAAGAACATTGCCAGAAATGCACCGACTGCCCACACCTGGATGCTCCGACCCACCCCTATGATGATCTGTCCGAAGATGCTCATCAAGATTAAACCGAGCAAGACGCCGTGGATTCGCCTCTTGAAACCTCCCCAGGCAGCAATCAGTAAACCACCCACTACTCCGCCGACACCAAACATCGTCATGGTTGTTGCCAGTATGGCAGAATTGTCTCCTGTTCGGGAGAGGATCATGGGCGCAAGGAGAATCATAGTCAGCCCGAAGGTGAGATTGGTGGCAAAGAAGATAAGCAACAGACCAAGCAGGCTCCGGCTGGAGAAGATGTAACGAAAGCCGAAGATCGATTCCTGTAAGAGAGTTCCCTGGCTGGCGCGGCCAACCGTGGTTTCTGCGGGATTTGGAATGATCACCAACAAGAGCATACCGATAGCGAAGACAAAGGTGGCGATGTCGATGATCATGATGCCGTTGATTCCAATGAATGGCAACAGGCCACCTGCCAATGCAGGGGCGATGATGGTGGAGGCAGAATGCACCATCCCCAGCATGGCATTGGCGCGCGTGTAATGTTTCTTTTCGATCATCGTTGTGATGGCCGCGGAGTATGCAGGAAATTGGAATGATTCGAAAGCGCTGGCAAAAAATCCGGCTGCCCACAAATGCCATATCTCTAGATGGCCCGTTGAATAGAGGATAAGGAGCGCCACCGTCGAAAGGCCGGCTGCGAAATCGCTGGCAATCATGACGCGCTTCCGGCTGACCCGGTCGACAATGGCGCCTGCGATCGGACTAAAGAAGATGGCAGGGGCAAACGAGAATATGGCGACCAGGGCCAGAGCTGTCGCCTCTCCGGTCTCCTGCCAGACCCAAATGGTAAGCGCGAAGCGTGTCATCCCGGACCCGCTCATTGAGACCAATTGCCCAAGCCATACGATCGAGAAACCGAACATTCCCGACGGCCGGTGGGTAAGCTTTGTTATCACGGGAAAACCCAGTATACGCTAGGCCATGATGTCGCAGCAAGCATCTGGTCTGATGGTCCATCGTGCTTACGCAGTGATGGCAGTGTGAGACGCACCAGATGAGTATCTGGTTATAGAACTCAAGTTGCCAATTCAATTCTGCTTGATCAATTTGAACTCTGTCACGTCTACCAGACCTAAATCGGTCAGTCTCAGTTCGGGAATCACGGGCAAAGCCAGGAAGGAGAGGATAGCAAAGGGGGCTGGGGGCAAGTTGCCCAAGCCGGCGGCAGCTTTCTCTACTTTTTCATGCTGAGACACAACTACCTCCAGTGGCTCGGGGGAAAGCAGGCCAGCGATAGGTAATGGTAGAGAGGCGAGGACTTCCAGGTTGGCGCAAACCACCAGCCCACCCTGTAACGTCTTAATCTCCTCAATTGCCTTGAGAATGTCAAAATCATTCGTGCCCACCGCTATTATGTTGTGAGAGTCGTGAGCCACTGACGAAGCTAATGCTCCTTTCTTCAAACCGAATCCCTTGACCAATCCTAGTCCGATATTGCCGCTAGCCTTGTGTCTTTCCACCACAACCAGCTTTAGAACATCGTTGTCCACATCGGACGCCACCGCCCCATCCACGATTCTGACCTTCTCCACCGCTTTCCTGGTGACTATCTGTCCGGGGAGAACTTCGATAACCGGGTAGGTCTCACCCGCAGCGGCTATTTTCAGCGATTTTGCTGTAGGAGACTTAATGCGTACTGTGTCTTTTAACTCTGGAGTAACAGGAGGTAGCAGAAACAAAGGTTTCCCTTGCTTGGCCACCGGCCTTCCCCTGTAAAACACGATGTCTATTTCCAATTTAGTCAGGTCGGTGATGGTTATGAAATTGGCTATATAACCTGGGGCGATGGCTCCTCTATCATGAAGCCTGAAATACTCGGCAGGATTAATCGTGGCCATCTGAATTGCCCGGACTGGGTCCAAGCCTCGACTGATGGCCTTTCGGACCACGGCGTCGATATCGCCTTCCCGGAGCAAGTCGGAGCAATTGCGGTCATCCACCACAAAGAAGCATCTTTTATAGGTATTATCGGTAACTAAAGGCAGGAGAGCGTCCAGATTCTTCTCTGAAGAGCCTTCTCGAATCATCAGATACATGCCCCGGCGCAACTTCTCTTTTCCTTCTTCCGGAGTGGTAGATTCGTGGTCGGAAAGAATGCCGGCGGACAAATAGGCGTTTAGATCTTTGCCAGCGAGTCCCGGAGCGTGCCCGTCAATAACCCTGCCTTTTGCAGCACTGATTTTTTTCAAAACCTCTTCATCCCCGCTGACCACGCCGGGAAAGTTCATCATCTCCCCCAGGCCGATTATCTTAGGGTGAGCTAGAATCCTCTTGACTTCCCTAGAGCTGATTCTGGCGCCTGATGTCTCCAGTTGAGTCGCTGGCACGCATGATGGAGCCATGAATAGCATATCCAGTGGGAGCTTTCGCGCCAGATCTGTGACGAACCTTATTCCTCTAGATCCACAAACGTTGGCGATTTCATGCAGGTCAGTGACCACAGCCAGAGTGCCTCTGGGGACCACGGCTTGAGCGTATCTTGCCGGGTGAAGCATAGAGCTTTCTATGTGCGTATGCCCATTAATCAGTGCGGGAGCTAGAAACCCGCCCTGTAAATCGATAATTTCCCTGGCCTTATCATAATCTCCTACTCCGGCAATCCTATCGCCACAGATAGCCACGTCGCCTTGCTCTATTTCTCCAATAAAGGTGTTTACTATCCGGGCATCTTTCAGGAGCAAATCGGCAGGTGTGTCCCCTCTGGCTACAGAAATAAGCTCTCTTAGGCTCATCTCTTAATCCTCTATCACATAAATATCGGGCAAATTGCGGAACTTCTCACCACAGTCCAGTCCGCATCCCACGATGAATTTGTCGGGCACGGTGAAGCCCAGATAATCAATAGGTACCGCGACCCTGCGCCGGGATGGCTTGTCTGTCAAAACGCAGAGCTTCAGTGAAGCGGGCCTTTTCTTCTTCAAGTAACCGAGTAAAAAAGAGATAGTGATTCCGGTATCCACGATATCCTCAACCACCAAAACATCTCTGCCGCCTATAGGCGACCGGGGCCGTTGAATTACTCTCACTTTGCCCGAGCTCTCTCTGCCAGAGCCGTAGCTGGCGAGTCTGACAAAATCGAGTTCCAAAGGCAGATCAAGTTGGCGGATAAGGTCGGCCATAAATACAAAAGACCCTTTGAGGACGCCAATGAGCAAAGGCTGCTTACCCTGATAATCCCTGTTGATTTCACGAGCCAGCCTGTCTACAGCTTCAGCTATCTGGCCATGGCGGATAAGAATATTGAGTTGTGACTGGAAGACCATTACATCGTTCCTGAAACACCTACTATGATAGCATAATTGCATGTGGTGGCGAATGCTGGACTTTTTTTGTGCTCTGTTGTATACTTGAAGAAGGTAAGATGCGGTCCAGCCTTATCGGGAAGATCGAAAAAGCCAAAAGGTATGCTCAAGAACCAGGTCGTGTTACTTTCTCAGGTTTAACCGCTGTTTTCCATGGAGAGAATGACGACCATAAGCTGAGCTATTCCAATGGAAAATGGCATTGTACCTGCCTTTTCTTTTCCCAGTGGAAGATATGTAGCCATGTCATGGCGCTCCAGGAAATCCTGGGCAAGATGTTACCCAAGGAAGCTCTTGTCTCTCCTATCGAAAATCAGCCCACCGAGAAGTAATCTAGCGCTTCCGCCACGATAAACAGGGAGCCAGTAACGCAGATGACATCTGTTTTGCTTGCTAGAGATAGAGCCCGCGATATAGCTTCGGTTACAGTCTTTATGGTCTGAGGCTCAATGCCTTGTTTCGTGAACTCGGCCGCCAGGGTTGCAAGGGGGGCGGCACGGGAGTGTGATGCCTGTGTCACTATAACTTGAGGAGAGAGGCTAGCCAACTCATCTACTATCCCTGGTATGTCTTTGTCACAGGATGTCCCGAAAACAAGGAATATCCGCTTTCGAGGAAAGTACGCTTTGATGTTATTGACTAGCCTTTTCATTGATGCCACATTGTGGGCGCCGTCAATCACAACGGTAGGCTGTTGCTGCAAAATCTGGAATCGCCCCGGCCACTTAACCTGAGTTAGCCCTTGAGCAATGTTCTCGGCTGTAATGGCAAAGCCTTCAGAGCCCAAGATCTCTAAGGCAGCTACGGCAGTAGCAGTATTCTCAAGCTGGAAGTCGCCTAAAAGGGGAATACTAACCTGATATCTGCCCGTTTTGCTCTCGATTATTAGCGATTGACGATGCAGGTCACCGCCTATCTTATGCCAGGTGACATCCTTACCTACCTGAACTACCTTCGCTTTTTTCTCCCGACAGATATCGGTAATTACCGAAGCTGCCTCTCCTGGCTGGGGGGAAAGCACCACCCGGCAGCCGGGCTTGATAATGCCTGCTTTTTCTCGGGCTATTTCTTCGAGGGTATTGCCCAGAATCTGAGTATGATCCATGCTGATGGAGGTGATGATGCAAACTGGGGGGTTCGCCACAACATTCGTGGCATCAAGCCTCCCCCCAAGCCCGACCTCCAACACCTGAAAGTGCACCCGGTTCTTCTGGAAATACGCAAATGCCAGGACAGTCAACACCTCAAAATAAGTGAGTTGTCTGAAGCTAGCATCCTGCTTCATGGATTCGACAAAAGGCTTTACCTCGGCCATTGCCGCAGCAAACTCAGCTTCAGAAATCAAACTGCCATCTATGGCAATGCGTTCCCTTAGAGTATGAAAGTGGGGGGAGGTATATAGCCCTGTCTTATAGCCTGAGCTAGTCAAGACCTCAGCAATCATAGCCGCTACACTGCCTTTTCCTTTGGTGCCCGCGATGTGAATCGTTCTTGCTGCCAGCTGAGGGTTGCCCATACGGTTTAATAGCTCTTCTACGTGTCTTAGGCTATAGCCGGGCTGGGCATAAGATATGCCCGGAATCTGTTCATAATTAGTAAAACTATTGAGATACTCTTCCGCTTGGCTGTAATTCAATTCCTTGCCTCAATATCGGACAATTATACTACCTGCATATCATGTCTTGCTTGGCCTATGGTAGAATCTTGAAATGCCATTCGGGAGAAGAGCGAAAACGAGAATTAAGTGAAGATCACACTTAGACTGTTAGGCGATACGGGTGACGAGATAATGGAGAAGCTTAAGGATGGAGTTGGCAGTATTTTCCATTGTCCGGTAGAAATAAAAGCAGGTTTCAGCGATTTGACTCAGGCTTATAATGCAGAGAGGAAGCAATATCATTCCTCAAAATTGCTAACCTCTCTTAACGAATCGGAAAGACCGAAAACAGATGAACGCGTTGTCGGTGTGACTGATGTTGACCTTTATGTCCCCAGGCTTAACTTCGTATTTGGCGAAGCTGATGTCATTTCTGGGACAGCCATCATATCCCTGTGCCGGCTAAGGGAGGAGTATTATGGCTTGGCTCCAGACGAAGCTTTATTCATAGAAAGAGCCACCAAGGAGATAGTTCATGAACTGGGGCATACCTTCGGCCTGAGACATTGCCCCAAGAACAAATGTGTCATGCACTTTTCCAACAGCCTGGCTGATACTGACCTGAAGGAGGCGCATTTCTGTGATAAGTGCCGCCCCAAGATAATTCTTTAATGCAGCCCAGGAATTTGATATAGTAGGGAAATTGTCAATAACTTCCTAGTCAAGAGGTGAAATGCGAGGGCCAAGAAAATTGGGAAGAGGTGTGGCTGTGGTGGGCGCAGGGATGTCGAAATTCGGTATGTTCGGCGACAAGGACTCAAAGTACTTGTTTGCTGAGGCTTTCCACGAGATGCTTTCCACAGTAGATAAAGGGATGGACCCCGGAGATATTGATGCACTTTATTTGGGGAATTTCACGAACGATTTTTTTGTACATCAAGGACACTGGGGACCGATAATCTCGGATTTGCTGGGGCTTACGCCGAAACCGGCGACACGGACGGAGGGTGCCTGTGCTGCAAGCGCCCTTGCCTTTAGAGAGGGGGTTTTCGCCATAGCCTCAGGATTCTATGATTTAGTGCTGGTTGGTGGGGTTGAGGACATGTCGAAACGCAGCACAGAGGATGTTACACAAGGCCTGGCCATGGCCGCGAGTCCTTACGAAGTGAGAGCAGGATTTACCTTCCCCGGTGTTTTTGGGGCCATGGCCACTGCTTATTTTGCGAGGTATGGAGCCAGCCGAGAGCATCTGGCGAATGTCACCATAAAAAGCCATAATAATGCTCGCCTCAATCCTAAGGCACAGTTTAATGTCTCTATACGTGACATTATGAATCAGAGAATTGAAAAGGCTAAGAACAAGGAAGAGCCTCCACCTGCCTGGACAGACGAAAAGGAATTCCTCCGTGACCCTAGGGCTAATCCTGTGGTTGCCTGGCCCATGCATCTCTATGATTGCTGCCCCATAAGCGACGGAGCAAGCTGTGTTTTGTTAGTAACCGAGGAAATAGCCAGAGACTTCACCGATAACCCACTTTATGTTGTTGGTATAGGGCAGGGGAGTGGCAAAGGCTTACATGCCAAGGAAGATCTTACCTATTTTGAAGCCACCAGATATGCGGCGCAAGAAGCCTACGGGCTATCGGGACTCAAGCCCGAAGACGTTCAAATTGCCGAGGTGCATGATTGCTTCTCCATAGCTGAAATCGTTCACATCGAGGACCTGGGATTCTTCAAGCCTGGGGAAGGATATAAGGCAGTGGAGGAAGGCCTGACAAGGTTGGATGGCTCAAAGCCCATCAATACTTCGGGGGGACTTAAATGCAAAGGGCATCCCGTGGGGGCCACAGGCACAGGGCAACTCGTTGAAATTTGGAAACAGTTGAGAGGTGAAGCTGGAGAAAGGCAGGTCCCTATCAAGGACCTGCGAGTCGGGGCGGCCCAGAGCCTGGGAGGGACAGGAGGTACCTGTACACTTACCATTCTTGAAAGAAGATAGAGAAGAGACGAAGCAAATGGAAGCAAGGGCCTTTAATGATATCTCTTACGAACGGTTTCTCGGTGAGGACAAACTTATGGGGTCGAGATGTCAAAAGTGTGGTGCCCTGTCCGTACCTCCTCGCTCCATTTGCATTGAGTGCTATGGCTCTGAAATGGAATGGGTTGAGATGAAAGGAAAGGGCAAACTTGCTGCCTTCACCTGCATAGCCATAGGCCCTCCACTTATGATAGAAGAAGGTTATGACAGGAAGCATCCTTATGTTTCTGGAGTGGTAGAATTGGAAGAAGGGCTGAGGGTGGTTGCACGCATTGAAGGAGTGGATGGGAACAAGCCGGAAACCATAAAGATTGGCACTCCGCTTAAGGCGGAGTTCTTGCATAGGGGCGAAGGAGAAAACCGCACGACCTTTTTGGCATTCAGACCTTCATAGTCTGCATTTACAATGGTAAACCGTAATTTGGCTTCGCTGAGGCATTTGGATGACACTACCCGAAAGGAAATTCTGATAGAAGGAGATTAAGACATGGAAAGAGAAGTAGTTGTCGTTAGTGGTGCCCGGACAGCAATTGGGGCGTTCGGCGGGTCTTTAAAAGACATACGCGTTGTCGAGCTGGGTGCCGTCGTGATCAAGGAAGCGCTTAGGCGGGCCGGACTAAGGCCGAAGTCGGGTGAGGAATTGCTCAGTTATGGTCCTGATGCACTGAAATCTGATGGCATAGTAGAGTTGGAGAAGAAGCATTACGATTACGATTCTTCTCTGCGTCCAGTTCAAGTTGACGAAGTGATTATGGGAAATGTTCTTCAAGGAGGGCAGGGACAGAACATAGCTCGCCAGGCCTGTATCTACGCGGGTATTCCTAAGGAGACGCCTGCCTTTACTGTGAACAAAGTCTGCGCCTCAGGTCTAAAGGCTATCACTCTGGGAGCACAAGCCATAATGCTGGGCGAATCCGATGTTGTTGTCGCTGGGGGCATGGAATGCATGAGCTACGCCCCTTACCTTCTCCCTAAGGCCCGCTGGGGCTATCGCATGGATGTGGGAGCCAGAGGAGAGATAATAGACCTCATGGTCTATGATGGATTGTGGGAAATATTCTACGGCTATCATATGGGAAATACCGCAGAGGAAATCGCCAAGAGATATGGCTTCACTCGCCAACAGCAGGATGAGATAGGCTGTCTTAGCCATATGCGGGCGCGCCAAGCGATAAAAGAGGGCTTGTTTAAGGATGAGATAGTTCCCTTTCCCATTCCGCAGAAGAAAGGCGAGCCCATTGTTTTTGATACCGATGAGCGTCCTATGGATACCTCCGTGGAGAAAATGGCTAAGCTCCCTCCGGCATTTCGGAAAGATGGAACAGTCACTGCCGGCAACTCCTCGGGAATTAATGATGCTGCGGCTGCCGTAGTGCTTATGTCCAGAGACAAAGCTAAAGAATTGGGTATTGAACCTATGGCAACTCTTAGATCCTGGGCTTCAGGTGGGACAGACCCCAACTACATGGGATTAGGCCCTATACCAGCAGTAAGGAAGGTGCTCAAAAAGACGGGGCTTGGCAATAAAGATTTTGATGTTATTGAGCTTAATGAAGCCTTTGCTGCTCAGACACTCGGTTGTATGAAAGAACTGGGTTGGGGTTTCGACCACATTAACCTTCATGGTAGTGGCATATCTATGGGGCATCCTATCGGCTGCACCGGAGCGAGAATAGCGGTCACGATCATCTACGATATGGTACGTAGAAATCTGCATCGTGGGTTGGAGACGATGTGTATTGGTGGCGGGCAGGGGATGGCCGCCCTGTGGGAAAGGCCCTAAAATTTCGCGAGGGATCCGGTGTCAGTATTACCGCCTATAGTTGAAGCCCTTCTTAAGCCCCAGGCCTATCGCCACAGGCCACAAAAGATAGAGCTGGTCCAGACTCAGATGTCGTGTGTTTTCCTTACCGGCGAATATGTTTATAAGATTAAAAAGCCGGTCAACTTGGGTTATCTGGATTACACTACTTTGGAGAAACGTCGTTTCTTCTGCCAGCAAGAGCTGGAGTTAAACAGACGGCTTTGTCCAGATGCCTATTTAGCCGTGGTACCTATCGTAGAAGAGAATGGCGGGTTTCGCGTAGAAGGACAAGGCAAAGCCATAGAATATGCTGTCAAAATGAGACAGTTGCCACAAGATGGCATGATGGATGTGCTGTTGGCCCGGGGTCAGGTGACTCTGGAGATGGTGGCCATGGTAGCGAAAAAACTAGTAAGCTTTCACGAAAAAGCCGAAACGAATCAACAGATTGCCGCCTTTGGCAGTTTGGATGTTATACGCCGCAATTGCGACGAGAACTTCGCTCAGACCGAGAAGTATATTGGCCTCACCATTTTTAGAGCGAAGTATGAACGAATCAGAGGCTACACGGATGATTTCATGAGAAGTAATGCCGGGCTGTTTGAAAAACGGGTAAGGGAAGGCAGGATAAGGGATTGTCATGGGGACCTTCATGCTGCCCATGTTTGTTTCACTGACGATATCTGCATCTATGACTGCATTGAATTCAACGACCGGTTCCGATATTGCGATGTAGCCTCAGAACTTGCCTTTCTAGCTATGGACTTGGACCGCTACCAGCAGACTGGTCTTTCGCGACATCTGGTAGATACCTACATAGAGCTCAGCCGTGATGAAGAGCTCCTGTCATTGCTCAACTTCTACAAATGCTACCGGGCCTACGTCAGGGGCAAGGTGGAGAGCTTCAAGCTTGATGACCCGCTAATTTCGCAGAGTGAGAAGGCGAAAGCGTTGAGCGCCGCCCGGAGCTATTTCCGGCTTGCCGAATCATATTTATGATTCCGTATGGAACCCTCTCCCTCGACGGGAGAAGGTGCGAATTCCAATCTTCCCCCAGTAGAATAGGGTCGAGGGATTGACCTCGACCCTATCTCCTCGGCTCGGGACTACCGTCCGGGCAACTGGGCGATTTCGCTATCATCTACACCCTGGACCTCTCCCTCGTCGTTTCGTCGCCCATACAGCAAGTATTGCCACTGAAACCAGCGCAAGGGGCGCGGCGTCAACTGGCGTGACGTAGCCACAGGGCTGCTCTTGCTCATCGTCACCCGTTCCAGTGGTGGGCGGGGGAGGGCCAACGCCAGCGGGATAGGGCAGCAGGTCATCCCAGTCCAGCGTAACATCAATAGGAGAATCGGGGTCGAGTGGCCAATACTCGTCATCATAGGTTATCCATTCCTCAAATTCCCAGAGGGAATCAGTGTCAAGAAAGCCATAGCTGTGACCGAAACGTAAGTTGGCGGCATAGATATTATAGGGTTCTACCACCTGTTCTTCGGTTGCCATCAGCGAGAAATAGTGCTCCTCGGGGTCCTGGAAATAATCATACTCGTGCAGAAAGCGGTACTGGAGTGGCTCATCCATCCCTTCAGCGAAAAGGTCGAAACTGCCAACAACGTACCCCCCACGGATATTGGGCAAATTGGTATCATCTAGCTCCGGTGTATCGATTGCCCAGGCGAACGCCGGAAAACGTAAACCAGCATCAGGATAGGTGAAATATACATCGTTGTAGCTCATAAAGGGGAACCACTCTGCCAGGACGAATTCGGTGGTGATTGTCACATAGTCAAAAAGCGGTACGAAATTTGGCGGGAAATCCCAGTCCACAGTAAGGTTACGCCGCGGACTACCTTCCATGATGGTAGGTAAGATGGCAAGTGGCCAGTCAATCGTGGTGTGATAGGACAAGATGTCGACGAAACCTGTGCCAACGATGTAGTGTAGATCGGTAGGAGGAACAAGTCTGTCTTGCTTGATCCGGTAGGAGCCGACCACCTTCTGAGTTATAGGGTAGGGATAAGAAGGAATGAAGTCCATCGGTGGATCGGTGGGACAAAGAGTGGTGAAGTCCGTAATGTAAGGCGTATCGTTGTAGCTTATTTTCCAGCCGTTGTTGTAGGGCTCATAGTTGTAAGTCTGAACGTCACCCCCGGTGTCAAGGTCTGAGTCAGCAACGATAACCTGGGCTGGGTTGGTAGTTAGCTCCGCCGCATCCCCGCTATCGCCCCAGACAGTAATCTCATGCCACCACTTACACGCGGGATCGCCGATGCCCAAGCTTACCATCTCGTAGCCTCGCAACTCGTTACCAATGAACTTCGGGAGGTCGGGATCTTGGTACGCAGTTTTGATTCCGGCACCGCGGAAGGTAACATCCGTGTAGGGATACGAGCGATACGAGCCTTTCCACTCATTGTGAGCCGAGTTTAGCCACCAGTTTAAAGCGGTATCAGTCCAGCCACGTTGGTTACCAAAGTGCGAAAACAGCTCATCATAGATGTCCTGCGCTCGCTCCTGGACGGTATCGCCATTGCCATAGCCTGCCCCGGCCAGCATATTCGCCGCCGCCGCCTGCCAGCATGTTTCGCTACGACTGGTATCCCCAGGCTTGTCAGCATCGGGCGGATCCATCTTCTGCCAGTCAGCATAAGCCAGTGCTGGCGAGAGAAGAATGGTAAGGACGACGCCGACCAGCACAAGTGCCAGAATCCTGTATAAAGTGCTTTGCCTTTCCATAGATGCCCCCTTTCTCGTAAAAGCTCAGTTTCTCTAGGACCTGCCGCTTATCTCATGTCACCCTCCCCCCCACTGTGACGAGAGTGCCCCTAAGCATCGCCCCGCCCAGCACGGCCGCAACTACAATCGCGAAGGCTTCAGAGGCCGATTTTCCTCTTCTCATTGCTGCTAACCCCTGTTCATTATTTTATGTTTGTCCCCATCTCTCGAGAAACTCCGCAGAGACTCTTATTCCCTTCACATCAATGGAAAAAAAAGGAGTCTCGCCTACGCTTGGCAATGAACCTCGGTTTTGCACAGGAGGGTTGATTCTCCTGCGGCAGGGAAAAAAGAACCCAGCTCACATTTCTATATGTGATGAACTGAGCATCGTGGGGCCTGGCATAACTATCTGACACACCCACTTAACCACCTATCCATACTCAATGTATGCTACCAACAGTCATATGATATAATGTAAATGTTAAAATTTCATTAAGAAAATGCTATCCACCACTAAGTTTCTATCGAGGAAATGGTCAATGCTTTCCGGTGTGGCGCACAAGAAAATGCCCCTTACGCGATGAGGGAGGGTTGGGGGCGAGGGTGGAGGTTGCTGCACACCTTTCACGTGCTTGGAATGACAACATGACCGGCAAATCACCGATAGCGATGGAGGTGCGAGCGAAGCGAGATGCCCGCTACGACGGATAAGGGCCTAGTGTTCAAGTTGCATATCGCCCCGTCTGTAGTATATACTTTGGGGTCGGCTTTTATCGAGGCTGATGAATCTCTTGACTCAGGAGGTGCGCAGTGAGTATTTCCCCAGATGTTTTCTCTTTGGCAGGCAAGGTGGCATTGGTGACGGGTGGCAGTCGGGGTATCGGTAAGGCTATTGCTGTGGGATTGGCCAAATTTGGTGCCGATGTAGCTGTAACAAGCCGAAAATTGCCGGACCTTGAAGAGGTGGCTAAGGAAATAAAAGGATTGGGACGCAGATCAATGGCTGTAGCAACACATGTGGGCAGGGTGGAAGAGATAAAGAATTTGGTCCCGAAAGTGAAAGATGAGCTTGGCAGGATTGATATTCTGGTGAACAACGCCGGTACCAACCCGACCATGTCCCCTGCCATAGATATAGAAGAGCGTGCCTGGGATTCCATTATGAATCTCAATTTGAAAGGGCTGTTCTTTCTCGGCCAGGCGGTAGCCAGGGTGATGAAAGAGCAAGGCGGAGGTAAGATTATCAACGTTGCTTCAGTAGCCGGGATTACGCCGGACATTCTGCCGGTTTACTCCATAAGTAAGGCCGGGGTGATTATGGCGACAAAAGTGATGGCACAACAGTGGGCTCAGTATAACATCAGGGTGAATGCGATAGCGCCGGGACTGGTCAAAACTCGGTTCAGCGAAGCTCTGTGGAGCAACCCGGCTATTGAACAGGCTGTCATGGATAGGACTCCTTTGCGACGCGTAGCCGAACCTGACGAGATGGTTGGGGCCGTGATTTTTCTGGCTTCTGATGCCTCCAGCTATGTGACCGGGCATATTTTGGTTGTTGATGGCGGCTCTGTCATATAGCAGATATATCTTCGCGACGCAAGGAAATGACGGCCCAAGGGATGTTTGAAGAGGGTGTGACATTGGGTTCTTCATTGCGGCATGCTCAAGAAGGGCAGCGGATATCCTGCTCAGCCGCAAGGAATCGGCGAAGCAGAACCAGCTGAAATAGGGCTCATAACCAAAGTGGTTCCGTCACAGGGATAATCTGCGCATTTCAAGGGTAAATGGCTAATGCTTCGAGCCCTGTAGTCTCAGGCAGGTCGAACATCAGATTCATATTTTGCACTGCTTGCCCAGCACCGCCCTTGACGAGGTTGTCCAGACAGCTAATAACTATAAGCTTGTCTCTCTTCGAATCGATAGTGGGATAAATGAGGCAGAAGTTAGTTCCCGAGACATGCTTCGTGTGGGGAGGTTGGGTCGTTATCTTAACAAAGGGGGCATGCTTATAAAATTCCCGATATAGCTGCCTCAGGTTACTCAGAGTCAGCCGATGGCTATCAGCTAGTTCGGCATAGCAGGTGCTCAGTATGCCTCTGGTCATGGATACCAGGTGAGGCACGAACGTTATTGAGGTGCAAATTGAAGGATTAAGTACCTGCAATTCCTGTTCTATCTCGGGCAAATGGCGATGTCCTTCAAGAGAGTAGGCATAGATGTCCTCGTTGACCTCGGAGTAGTGCGTGGTCAAGGTCAGGGTTCTGCCGGCGCCCGAGACGCCCGATTTGCTGTCCACTACTATGTCGGAGTGAATGAGTCCCTTCCTGACTACAGGTGCTAGAGCCAAGATGGCACTGGTGCTGTAGCAACCCGGATTTGCTATGAGAGAAGCCGTCGCAATTTCCTCGTGATGCAGCTCTGGTAAGCCAAAAACCGCCTGTCTCAGTAATTTAGGCGATGGATGAGTAAATCCGTACCATTTGGGATATTCGCTAGGGTTCTTTAACCTGAAATCAGCACTGGCATCGACAACCCGAATGCCTTGTCTTAGGAGAGTTGGTACTATATCTACGCTGCTTCTATGAGGCATCGCCGAGAAGGCGATGTCTATTTTGCTGTGAAGCTCAGCTTCTATTCTATAGTTAGGTCCGGCGAAGCTCGGGAAAACATCGCTTAGTTTTTGTCCGGCTGCGCTTCTTCCCGTGACAGTAATGAGCTTTACTTGGGGATGTTGGTAAAGTAAGCGAGCCAGTTCGGCACCAATATACCCGGTGACGTTTATTATGGCTGCTCTTATCTTTGGCATAGTATGTTCGAGGCATTATACTATATTTCATGCAAGTGAAGGACACTCAGCGCGACCGACTGACTGAGACCTGGTCCAATCGTTAACCGCTTTGTGACACTGAATTGACGTTGGTTGGAACTGAAGTGTAGAATCACGCTTGGTCGTGAACAGAGAGGTGCGGTTTTGGGAAAAGCTGTTGATTGTACTTAAACGACCATATCGTAGGTGTTTATCTGTAAGGAGGCAAAATGTCCAAAGAAGCTAAGGCAATCCAGCGCATGAAGTTTGCAGCAGCTTATGGGAGAGTAAAGCCGCTGAATGGTGATAAGGGTAAGACGTTCCAGTTGCTCTTGTGGAACGAGCGCTGATGGGAATACAACGAATCGGGTAGACCATCGGCGTATTACGAAATATCTGACTCTGTTGTTGATGTCATATGGCAATTCTCTTTGACAGACTTGTTGGGGTCTATCACTTTTTGGGCGACAGGATACCAAAGGGTATTTCATGTGTAGAGTCAAAGCCACGGAAGAGGAATCCGTGGCTTTGGAATGACCAGCCAGTCGTGGCCAAGGGCAAAGCAAATGGAGGTATCCGGTTAGCTATTGAACAGACCATAGCGTTAATGGGTAATTTAAGCCAGGTGATCTGTAAGGGTGACCGAGTTCTGGTGAAGCCAAATTTCAACAGTCCAGACCCGTTTCCAGCCTCCACTGACCTGGCCTTTCTTCAAGGAGTGATTGAACTTATACTGGGGACTGGAGCCAAAGTCACTATTGGCGAGAGCTCTGGTGGTGTTTGGCGACCAACTGGAAAAGTCTTCAGTCAACTGAGTGTCCCTGACTTAGCTAGAAGGCTAGGTGTTGAACTTATTGCTTTCGAAGATAACCCCAACGATTGGGTGCAGATCAACATCAATGGAGATTACTTGAGCAAAGTTATCATGCCTCGCTCTGCTTATGAAGCCGATAAGATAGTCTATCTGCCCTGTATGAAGACTCACAACCTTGGGGCATTTTCTGGTGCGATTAAACTTGCGTTCGGCTTTGTTGCTCCCGGGCAACGGCGTGGTTTTCACCTTGGTCATTTGCAGGAGAAGTTGGCCGAAGCAAGTCTTTGCTGGCAGCCAGATCTCATTGTCATGGACGGCAGGAAAGCCTTCGTATCCGGCGGACCGGCTAAGGGCCAATTGGTCGAGCCAGGCTTAGTGCTGGCTTCTGGTGACCTTATTGCTATCGATGTCGAGGCAATGAAGGTGCTCATGGAGTACCGGGCCTCTAACAAGATCCCCGCCAATGCCTGGGAACTACCACAAGTTGCTAGGGCATTGAAGCATGGGCTAGGGGCAAACGAAGGCGAATACATAGTAGTTGACTGAATTTGTCGGGACCGTCGTAGTTATAGACCCCTGAGAAACTCAGGCCTGAGAAGGGAAGGGTCTCTGGCTGCCAGAACATTTTCCAGTTGTCTAAGCATCCTCTCTCTGTCTTGTGGCAACCTGCCCCGGATGGAGAGATAGTTTGAGGCATGCATTGAGCTGAAGAAGCAATCAGTGAAGCTGGAATTAGCTATGATTGACTTCAGTTCGGCGAGGGATTGAAAAGCAGAAAGAGGATGGAATTCATCACGTTGCCATTGCTCATATAGTGGGGTACCGGGGACAACGGTCAAAGTCAAAGCCCCAACGTAATCTGGGTCGATCTCAGTGAGAACTCTAGCCGTCTCGAGCACGTGTTTCATGCTTCCTTCAACTCCGCCAAGACCTAAAATTATCGTGACAGAGAAGCTTATACCGGCTTCCTTCACTTTCCTTCCCGCCTCAATAACCTGGTCTGAACTTACCCCTTTACCTATCTTCTGGAGCAGTGCATCATCCCCAGTCTCAAGTCCCGTGTAGAAAATACCCAACCTGAGCTGTCTTAGTTCCTTGAGTCCGTCTACACTTCTGCGCAGAATATCCTGTGGCGTGGCATATGTGCCAATCCTTCCGATGCCTGGCAGTTTCTCATTTAAGTACTGGAGGACCTCGCACAACCTAGGAAAGGGATAAACAAGGGCATCGCCATCCTGGAGAAATATCCTCTTGCCATCCCAATCTTGAGCCACGGTATATACGACCTTAGGAATATCAGGAAGGCGAATGCCACTCCGAGCGAAGAGAGCCAAGGCATCTATTTCGCTCTTGACGTCATTGACATCTCGGATTTGAAGCTTCGAGCCATAGTATCCGCAGAAAGTGCAGGTGTTGTTGGAACATCCGCGGGTCAAGGGAAGAAAATAGCTTTTCCATTCACTGGGAGGTCGGATGATATCAGGTCTACTGAAGCTCATGCGTCGATTAAGTTTGACAGAATACCAGACCGATTTTGAGGTATCCTTTAGGACTTATTTTATCATTGGCGATGGTCTAGCCTCAAGAAGAGTATGACGTGCACAATCCATTGGTTTGTGTGATGCACCGAATCGCCGTTGCACGTTCCTGCCCCTTATTACATAGAAGCCTCGAGCTTTGAATACGGCGTCTTTACTTAGTGATTCAGCAACCAATAAGTATAAAGGAGTCTGTATGCGCAGAGTTTGCTTTGACAACCAGCCTATTGAATCTGAGCCTGATTATTGGACCTTGTATCTCCCTTCTTTTGGATGCCATATGACACACACTTGCTAATGCCGAGCTTACGAAATAATTTGTAGCGCAGCTTGCGCTACAAATTATTTCGGTGAGGATCCGTACATCTTCTGGAATCTTTCCAGCATCTTCCGTGGCGTCACAGTTGCTCTTTCATATTTAGGCAAATCTTTCTCTATGCCGAACAGATATTTGGCTATACTTTTCAGTTTCTCAATGTCATATCTGGCCATCATTGTGATGGTTTCCATCTGTGGAGAGCCGCCCCCATGCAATCCAGCCACTTGGTTCACGCCAGCCAGCTCTGAAACTATTAAGTTTTCTAGCCCTCGGAAGCATCTGTGCTGGTTCTCTGAAGATATATCAGGATTTCTCATCATGTATTTATTTGCCAGTTCCTTTGTCTCTTTTGAGAAGAAGTCCTCCTCAAAGGGCATCGTAGCGCATAAGCCCCCAGCAAGGTCGGCTACAATCTTAAACTCATTGTAAATCTCTTCACCCGCCAGCCTTCTGCCAGCATTAGTCAAAACTTCGTCTGGTATATAAGTTCCAGAGGCCGATTTCTCGGCACGATATGCACTTACTTGACCGGCGGCAAAGACAAGCTCTGCCACACCTACCATGTGTGATATCTTCTCTCTCACGTGGCTCTCTTTCGCGATTCCATTGTATTCTGCTGCAAGGGCAGCGGCACTGGCTAATACCTCGGACGTAGAAGGCTTACATCCAGTGTACGAGTGTCTGTGATAATGGGCAAAAAGCAAGGCGAGGAAACCAGCGAATGGCGTTTGTCTTGGGTCACCCTTACCGTCGAGGAAAACCCTCTCTCGAGGCACAAAAACATCGTCAAAAATGGTATACGACTCGGCGTCGCCTATTTCTGCAATGGGAGCTTGCAGATATTTCCGCTTATGGTTATACGCTGGTCTGACCAGCATCTTCACGCCGTCCCAGTCAGCTGGTACGGCAAATGCAACGGCATATTCATTATCCTTGTCGGTCATGAATCTGGTAGGTATGGCTATTATTTCATCACTCACCGGAGCAGTCGTGTTGTCAATTTTCGCCCCCCTTACCACGATTCCGTCAGGTCGACTTTCAACTATTCTCAGATAGAGGTCAGGGTCTACTTGTTCATGAGGTCTTTTCAATCTGTCACCTTTGACATCTGTCTGAGCACAATTGGCAGTTATATCGTTATCTTGCCAATACTTGAGGTATTTTATGAAATTTTTATTGGTATCTGTACCCAGCGCCTGATCCATCTCATAAGTGACAACGGATAGGGCGTTCATAGAATCTATCCCCATGCACCTCATAATACAACCCCCCACCCTATGGCATATAAGCCTGGTCATCTGCTGTTTGTTCAGGAGGTCATCTACACTATGATGAATATGGGTAAATCTACTTATCTTATTTCCTGTTAGATGAGATGTCGCAGTGGCTAAGCCATCCCACTCGGGGTCGTTAGCCCGGTCGTACGTCTCTTTTATAACGCGTAATTGGCCCGCAAGCCTCTCATCCAACCTATCACACTTACTGCCATCTATATAGAGGTTTCTCTTCATCTTTTTCAATCGGCTTAAATACTCGTCGTAAGTTTTGATTCCCATGACTATTCCTCCTTATTTGGGTTTACTATAGCTTAAAACAACTCGGATTTCAAACTCTCATTTATGTAGGACAGCCAACGTAAAAGCAGTTGGAGCAAATGTAGACTATTATTTACATTCAGGATTTCTTATCTAGGGCGCAACGAGACATCGTTTCGTGTTGCTTGAATGCAACAAGGCAGTGGAGAGGGAATGGTAACTCACCGCTGCGCCCCTTGCACTAACGGTGTCTTGTTGCTAAAATCCAAGACTGAAGAGGTAGTGGCAAGTCGGAAAGCCAGGGCAAAAGTCCTTCCTTCCGTCCAGTAGACCCCACCTCGTCCTTAATGTTGAATAATCTAGCTTAGTGGGTTCGCTCTGGTTTTTGGACACTCTAATGGTTGGTAGCTAGGGTAGTGTGCTCGGTTCTATTACCGGGGTCTTTTTTGTAGGATTATTATTCGAGGGTATGACTGATTTGGCGCCAGTACTAGCGAATATAATAGCAGGTGTAATTCCAAATGGCCATCAGAGTAATATTATTGAATCTCATCCAAAAGGAGCAGACTAATGGGAGAAATTGACGAAAACGTATTGAACAAGGCATTCGAAAGTGGCAAGCGGCACGAGATGAAAAGCAGCGGCTGCCCGCAATGCACGATTGCCGGAATCTTCGAGGCACTTGGCATTGAAAACGATGACGTTTTCAAAGCCGCCACCGGGTTGGCTGACGGAGTAGGCTTGACAGGAGACGGGCATTGCGGGGCACTTTCCGGGGGTGTCATGGCAATAAGCTATCTCTTCGGCAGAGAGGGTAAAGACTCTGGCGATATGATGAAACAGGTACCTGCCCTCATAATGTCGAAGAAGCTGCATGATCAGTTCATTGAAAGATATGGCACCTGTCGATGTGCTGACATCCAGACCAAGTTTGTTGGCAGATTCTTCAATCTCTACGACCCGAAGGAGATGGAAGCAGCTTATAAGGCTGGCATGGTGGACAAATGTTCAACGCTTGTGGGAGAAGTAGCCAGAATGGCGACCAAAATCATCTTGGAGAAAAGGGAATCGCTGAAGGAAAAAGCTGACCAAGCCTGATTTCTGTTATAGCTCTCGGTATGGAAAAAAGTTATGCGGAACACTAGCACGTGGAATATCAGTTGGCAATGCATTCGGCAGATAGTGTGAAAATTACCTGGGAAATAACCTAATCCCTGGCTCGGCGAAGGTAGAAACGGGAGCCGACTGATGATATAGGTCAGGTGTAAAGCGTTGCGGGGATATGATCGATAAGAATCTTTTACTGTGGTAAGGCCAGCCATTAGCTAATTTCAGCGGCAAACAAGAAACACTAAGGACATTGCCCAGGGATGTAATATTTGAGCCAGTTGTGGAAGCCACACAGGAACCCGTTTTGTTTAGTGAGTCGCAGTCCATCTTAATGTGCAACTCGGCCGCCTCCGATCTCCACTCTTTTATTTCCCTGCTTGAACTTATGTTGCTTTTCTAGACAAATCAGCATGGAGGATACACTTATTGAGTTGGCACATTAGATTGTATAGTGATGTATAATATACTGCCTTATACTACATAACGGAGAAGTTTGACGGGCGTGAGGTTTGAGAGCAGCATCGATATTAATGCCCCTGCGGAGAAAGTCTGGACACTGATAGACAAGCTGGAAGAGTGGCCCCAATGGATGCCGTCCATCAAGAAGATTGAGAGGATTTCTAAGGAGCCTTTGATGGTAGGCTCACAACTTTCTGTCACAGCTAAGGTAAGCTGGGTGACAGTTAGATTATTGATGATGATTACTGAGTTTGTCCCGGAGCGATGTGTGGTTCTCAAGGGGAAAGCCCTGGGCACTAAATTGACACGCTTCTATACTCTGGAGCCTGTAAATGGCAAGACAAATGTCACTATCGGCGGCGACGTTTCCGGCGCTCTAGCCTGGCTGGCGTGTCGTGGTGGTCAGAAGGTCTCAACTGAGATTGCACTGGCAGTGAAAACAAGGATCGAGGGATCGGAATGACAAGCCAAAGCAAAACCTTTATGGGGATAGATATAGGCTCGGTCAGCCTAAACATAGCTGTAATTGATGAAGAACTCCGACTCCTCGAAAGCGTCTATGAGAGGACAAGGGGGCAACCTATTCCAGTACTAATTGATGTTTTTAAGGGTCTCGAGAAACATTTTCCTGAACTGTGTGGGGCTGTATGCACGGGCAGCGGGCGTGACATTATAGCGGATGTCATGGGTGTAGATAAAGAAAATGAAATTATTACTCAGGCAAAGGCTGTCGCATACTTCCATCCTATGGTTAGGACAGTTATCGAGATTGGAGGGCAGGACTCAAAGCTGATTTTCCTGGAGCGGGATGAAAAAAGCGGAAGAACAGTCATCGTTGACCATGCCCTTAATGAGATATGCGCTGCGGGAACTGGCTCTTTCCTTGATCAACAGGCATATCGTCTGGGGATTTCCATAGATGAGTTCAGCAGTTTAGCCACGAGA
>Ga0315544_1000570_pt1 | contig 33635 bp, 28 predicted proteins | sample SalMarSW160130MG_2_FD_202543 | JGI IMG/M metagenome (GOLD analysis project Ga0315544, IMG submission 202543) | Salt marsh sediment microbial communities from the Plum Island Ecosystem LTER, Massachusetts, United States - Salt Marsh Sediment SW1601-130 ... | reverse complement strand
CGATGCGGCGAGGTTTTGTGCGGATTAATCGAACCGCCGGAGTGTGGTTTGTTCGGTAAAAGCTGCACGCCTCAAAAACCGGTCGGCCCCTGCATGGTAAGTTCCGAAGGCGCTTGTGCAGCGTGGTTCAAATATGGTCAGCAGAGAAACAACTGATGGGAACAGATAAAAACGAGAGAATCTTACTTGCACATGGCGGCGGAGGCCGGCTCACCGACGACTTGATACGCCGGCATATCCTGCCGAAGCTAAAAAACGATACGCTCGCCGAGTTAGGCGACTCGGCAAAACTGAATCTTTATTCGAGCTCGCTGTGCTTTACAACCGACAGCTACGTCGTTAAGCCGTTGTTTTTCAACGGTGGCGATATAGGCAAGCTCGCAGTCTGCGGAACGATAAACGACCTGGCCGTTGCCGGCTCCAAACCTGTCGCGTTGTCTTTGTCACTGATAATCGAGGAAGGATTCGAGTTTGAACTGCTTGAGAAGATTTTAGAAAGCATCGGCCAGACCGCCCGCTCAAACAATGTCGATATCGTAACCGGCGACACCAAGACGGTCGAAGCCGGCGCCGCCGATGGAATCTTTATCAACACCGCAGGCGTGGGTGTGAGATTAGACGGCGTGGAATTAGGCTTCGAGAGAATTTCCACCGGAGACAAAATCATTATCAACGGCTCGATAGGCGACCACGGCATGACTATCATCTCGCAGAGGGAAGGGATAAAATTCCAATCACGGTTGCAAAGCGACTGCGCAGCCCTGGCGGGACTGACCTGCAAACTGCTGGAAAAAACCAGCGGCATAAAATTTATGCGGGATCTGACCCGCGGCGGACTGGCTGCGACACTGAATGAAATAGCAGGAAGCAGTAAACTGAGCATTGAAATCCGGGAAACAGAGATTCCCGTAAATAAAACGGTGCAGGCGGCGGCGGATATGCTCGGCTTCGACGTGCTGACAATCGCTAACGAAGGCAAGTTCATTACGGTCGTATCGCCTGAATCGGCTCAGGATTGCCTGAATATTTGCCGAAATCATCCGCTGGGAAAAGAAGCAAAAATAATAGGGCAGATTATAGAAACAGACGATGTGCCCCTGGTGGAGCTTATCACCCGGATAGGTGGAAGGAGAATCGTACAAATGCCATACGGCCGTGAACTGCCGAGGATATGCTGATGCACGAGACAATGATTGCACAGAGCCTGTTGGCGCAGATATCGGAGGAGGCCGCAAAGCAAAATGCGAAACCCGTCGCCGCGAAGATCAGTTGCGGGAAACTTAACACCGTCAACGACGAGGTACTCTGCTTTGCATTCGAGGCAATTGCCGAAGGTACGTTATGCCAGGGAGTAAAATTGGAAATCGAACACAAGCCACTTCATGCGAAATGCAAAATCTGTAACAGCATTTTTATAATCGAATTTTCGAATCCTCAATGTGAAAAATGTAACGGAAAGGAGTTTGAATTACTGCCTGATGCACCTTTGATTCTTGAAGAGATAGAATTTCAAACTGGGTAAAATCATGAAAAAAATTGAAATTGGAAAAAAAATTCTTAATAAAAATGAAAAATGTGCAATTGAAAATAAATCCCTTTTAGCCGAGAAAAAAAAATTATGCCTGAACATGATTTCATCTCCCGGTTCCGGTAAGACAACCATTCTTGTCAGGACCATAACCGAGCTGAAGGAAAAAATTAAAATCGGTGTCATCGAAGGTGACATCCAAACCGATATCGACGCCGAAAGAATCAGAGCGACCGAAGCGCCCGCTGTTCAAATCAACACCGAAGGCGCGTGTCATCTGTCCGCGGTTCAAATAAGCAGGGGGCTAAAAAATTTACCCGTTGACGATTTGGATTTAATTATTATCGAAAACGTCGGCAACCTTGTCTGCCCGTCGGCATTCGAGCTGGGCGAAGCCGCTAAGGTGGTCGTACTTTCCGTTGCCGAGGGCGACGACAAGCCCGCCAAGTATCCGGGCATCTTCGTAAAATCAAAAGTGCTGCTCATAAACAAAATCGATTTACTCGCATCCGGCGGGCAGGTCGACTTCGATATCGAGCGCGTCAAAACCGACGCACGCAGACTGAACAAAACCATCAAAATCTTTCCGATCTCGGCAAAGACCGGGCAAGGTATGGCCGATTGGTACGACTGGCTGGCAAAGAATGTCGAACAATGCAGAACACGGACATAACTTAAGCGTCAATCGCCGTTTTCCGTCGGAGTTGCCTTGTAGAGGCCATGCTTTCTAATGTAGCTAACTACCGTCGGATGCAGCATTTGCGCAACTTCTTGTCCGGCGGCTAATCTTTTTCGCACTTGTGTACTGCTTATATTAATCAGAGGCGTCTGGACAATATTACGCTGAAGTTTTTCGATGCGCTCTCGGCCCCAGAGCTTTTGATAACCGGTAAAATCCGGCTTATCAAAACCGGCCCTGTACATCACCGCCAAATTGCACTCATCAATCAATTCGACAATATCATGCCAGTGTACAAGCTCCTCGATACTGTCGGCTCCGATAAGCCAGTATATCGAACCGCCTCCGCCGCAGGCGGCCTGAAATTTCCTTACTGTATCAAGAGTATAACTCGGCGATTGTCGTTTTATTTCGCAGTCACTCGCCTCGAAAATCTCGTTGCCGGCTATGGCAAGTTTCAGCATCTCCAGTCGATCAATGTCACTTGCATGGGGTGAAAAACTCTTTAACGGGGAACGCTTTGCCGGGATGAAAATTGTTTTTTCCGCTCGTATATATTGAGCGGCCGCAGAGGCAACCGTCGTGTGGCCGAGGTGAACAGGATCGAACGAGCCGCCGAACAAAACTATTCGTTTTACAGACATAAAATTCTCAACAACGACCAAGTGACACGTTCAAAATATCACAGCATACAACTAATGAAACCCGACTCTTCAAAAAATTATAAAACAAAAAAAATTTAAGAAGTAACATATTTTTTGCTTTACATTGAGTATGGTAAACAATATATCAAGGTGTGTAAAACATTGACAACTTAAAATTTTATTAAGTATTATTAAAGTTTTAGACGATAAAGAAATATATAAAATATTTTATTTTTTTGTTTATTTATATCATATTTTTTTTTATTGTTATACATATTGTGATAGTTATGAAAAAATAGAAAAGGATTTTGTGAGCCAAAAGGAGGTGACACAATAATGGCAAAGAAGAAAGCAAAGAAGAAAGTAGCCAAGAAGAAAGTGACCAAGAAAGCCGCAAAGAAAAAACCGGCAAAGAAGAAAGCGGCAAAGAAGAAAAAATAGCGTAGCAGTTCAGACATAAGCCCGTCCTCGAAAAAATCTATTGATTTCGGCGGGCTGCCGGTAGAAACCGGTCGTTTGAGCCGCGATTGTAAAATCAAGGCTCATAGCGGTTACGCGGAAGATGGAAGGCCCTTACACTGCAGTAGAGCCTTCCATTTTTTTTGGATACATAACACCATCGCTGTTTACAGTCAATTACCACCTCAATCCATCGGAACCAACAGTAATCTTGCAATTTTGATTCAATTGCTTATACTATCCGCTTAAACCTACGCTTGTATTTATGAACAGTATAAGGGCAATGGATAATATGGATCATTTTACCTACAAAAAAGGCAGTCTTTTTGCTGAAAATGTCAATATCGACAAAATCGCCGAAGCCGCAAGCACGCCTGTGTACATCTACAGTAAAGCTACTTTCATCGACCACCTGCAAAAAATTCAAAAGGCATACAGCGAACTTGACACTATGATTTGCTACTCCGTCAAGGCCTGCGGCAATATCAATATCCTAAAGTTTATGGCCGAACTGGGAAGCGGATTCGATGTTGTCAGCGGCGGGGAATTGTTTCGAGCCCTGCAGGCCGGCGGCGAGCCGTCGAAAATTGTTTTCGCCGGCGTCGGTAAAACCGACCCGGAAATCATCGAAGCGCTCAACGCCGATATAGAATATTTCAATATCGAATCGGAAGCGGAGCTGGAAAATCTTATTGCATTGGCAGGAAAACTCGGCAAACAGACCAAAGCGGCGCTGCGTGTCAATCCCGATATCGAATACAAAACACACGCCTATATCAGAACAGGTAAAAAGGAAACCAAGTTCGGTGTCGATATCGAGCGCGCCATAAACATATTCGAAAAGTACGACGGTAGTGGAAATGTAAATCTTTGCGCGGTTCATGTCCACCTCGGCAGCGGTGGAAAAGTTACCGATCCCTATGTGGATGCGGTAAAAAAAATCCTACCGCTTATCGAGAAGCTTCGCAGCAGGGGGCACACTATCGAGGCCCTCGATTTGGGCGGCGGCTACGGCGCCGATTACGAATCCGACTCGGTCCCTTCGGCCGACGAGTATGCGGCGGGTATTGTGCCGCTGCTCAAAGATAAAAATCTCAAACTAATCCTGGAGCCGGGCAAAAGTATATGCGCCAATGCAGGCGTTCTGCTCGCCCGCACTGTTTATACCAAGCGGGGAGGCAGCAAAAAATTTGTTATTGTCGACGCCGGGATGAATGATTTGATTCGACCTTCACTGTATCAGGCTTTTCATTTCATCTGGCCTGCGAAGGTCGATGATAAATTTGTTCCGCCCCGTCGGAGTCAGAATCTGCAGATAGACGGCACAGAAGTCGTCGATGTTGTCGGGCCGATTTGCGAGGGAGCGGATTTCCTTGCCAGGGACAGGGCACTGCCGCCGGTCAAACGCGGCGATCTTATCTGTGTATTTACCACCGGCGCCTATGGTTTTACTATGAGCAGCAATTATAACGCCCGCGGCAGGGCCGCCGAAGTGCTCGTTGACAACGATAAATTCTCCATAATCAGAAAACGCGAAACCTACGAAGACTTAATCGCTCCTGAGCGATCGTAACCTGCGTTTCACATCTTGCCACTGCTGCTGTGCATATTCATACGGAAAAAATTCCGCTGTGCGCTGCTGTCTCTTTGATTGCGATGGATTGAGATTGCATCGGGCCGACGATTTTGCAACGATGGTCGATATTTAATGAGATACGAATTAGAAGGTTCGCTCGACAAAGCCGGTATCAATCTGATTTTTAATAAACTGGTTGTGCGAGAGGATATCCAGACAGATGGGAATTGTAGTTTTAATCGGCTCAATGACAAATTCCTGCAGCGCCCTTTTCATAGTTGCAATCGCTTCGGTCCGCGTCTTTTGATGAACAATAAGCTTGGCAATCATCGAATCATAGGTCGAAGAGATAATACAGCCCTGATATACATGCGAATCGACTCTGACTCCGGGTCCGCCTGGCGGAATGTAACGCGTAATCTTACCCGGCGACGGGGCGAAATTATTCTCAGGGTCCTCTGCGTTTATCCGGCACTCGATAGCCACGCCGTTGTGCTTTATATCTCTCTGGCTCAATCCGATAGGCATTCCGGAGGCGATTTTCAACTGGTACTTAATCAAATCGCAGCCTGTCACCATCTCGGTAACAGGGTGTTCGACCTGTATTCGGGCGTTCGCCTCGATGAAGTAAAACTTCTTATCCTTGTCCAGTAGAAACTCGATTGTTGCCGCATTGACATATTTAGCTTCCCTTACAATCCTCAATGCCGCCTCACACAGCTCTTCCCTGGTACGTTTATCCAGAACCGGACAAGGCGATTCCTCGATCATTTTTTGATGTCTTCGCTGGACGGAGCAGTCTCTTTCAAAAAAATGCAGTGCGTTACCTTTGTCGTCCGCCATCACCTGGACCTCGACATGCCTGGGCTCGACAATATATTTTTCCAGGTACACACTGCCGTTACCGAAGGCGATTTCAGCCTCGGCTCTGGCCGCATTAAAAGCCGAACGCAGAGAAATGTCGTTGTGAACGATTCTCATCCCGCGTCCGCCACCGCCCGCAGTGGCCTTTATTATCACCGGGTATCCCATGTCATTGGCCAGCCCAAGCGCCTTTGAGTCCTCATCTATAATCCCGTCCGAGCCGGGCACAATCGGCACACGTGCCTGACGTGCCAGCTCGCGGGCGCGGACCTTGTCACCGAGTAGCTGCATCGCCTCGACAGGAGGTCCGATGAATGTTATACCACACTCGCGGCAAATCCTGGCGAACTCGATATTCTCGGCCAGGAAGCCGTAACCCGGATGGATCGCCTCGACATCCGTAATCTCGGCGGCGCTCATAATACGCGCAATATTGAGATAGCTCTTCGAGCAATCGGCCGGGCCTATACAGACCGCCTCGTCTGCGAGCTGCAGATACGGGGCCTCTTTGTCGGCCTCGGAATATACCACTACCGATTCGATACCAAGCTCACGACAGGCACGAATGATACGCAGCGCTATTTCACCACGATTTGCTATCAGTATTCTTGAAAACATAAACCCGCTTCTCGTTCGGTTCCACACGGAGTATTTTGATTAATCGGGCCTGACCCTGAACAGTACCTGGCCGTACTCAACGGCCTGGCCGTCGGTGACAAGTGACTCGACAATTGTCCCGTTTACCTCGGCCTTAATCTCGTTCATAACCTTCATTGCTTCAATGATACAGACTATCGTCTGGGGGCTTACGGTCGATCCGGTCTCGACGTAAGGCTCGGAATCGGGACTCGGCTTGGCATAAAAAGTCCCTACAATGGGTGATTTTATTTCTACTATGTCTTCCTGTTGTACGGCACCGGCCTGATCTAAAGCGCCTGTACCCGCGGGACCGACAGGTGCCGGCCCGACCTGCTGTTTTGTTATCGGCAAAGCGGTTAACACCGGTGGGTGGGGTTGACAACGCTTGAGATAAATCTTGTCGTCATCCTGCTTGATCTCAAGCTCTTCAAGCCCGTTTTGCTTCATTATTTCAATCAGCTCTTTTATCTTCTTTATATCGATGTCTTTTTGGGCCATCGTCGCTTTCCTTTTTGATAAATTCGTATTGCGCTGTATTACTTATCACTTACAAGGCATAACGAAGTTGAGACATAAGTATAACCGCAGGGGACATTTTTGCAAGTAATTTCCCGTTTACCGGCCGGTTCATAAAACTACTGCAAATATCCGTCGAGAGCTGTTTTAATTCGCAGTAATTATCAGAAACATGAATTTACGGCTTAAAAACGACACTATTGAGACCTATTTGCGTAGTTATCGGAACTTTGTGAAGCCGCTCATCACCGCCAAAAGCACAGGGCAATTAGTCAAAGGCAAATTCTTTACCGCATGTTCCCGATGCCGTTAATACAGGGGAGGCTGAAAATATGATTGTCTCTAATTGAAATACAGGCCGGAAGAATTGTTCTCAAATCCTATTTTTCCTCAAGCTTGTCTTCCATAATTACCCGTGCGGCTAATCTCAGGAGCTTGGATCTGAGTATCAGATTCGCCCGTTTGGCGGCGATAACGTTGACTTCGAATCGTACTCTGTTCTTTTCAATTATAAAGTTGATGATACCTCCCTGTTCTATGAAGCCCTGCGTGTCGGCAACAGTAAGAATTCTTTCGCTCTGAATCGGCTTAAGAATATCGACTATGTACTGCTTCTCCGAAGAACATAAAAAGAGCATATCACACTTTTTGATATCTTCGATATCGGGATGAACCTCAATCTCCTTGTTTTTCTTCTTAAGATCGGAAAAGCCCCTGAATTGTTTGAGAGCTATTTTTCTATCCCTGGTTTTATTCTCCATTAACGGTACAAAAGCATCTTTGAACGGATTTTCACCGATAATTCCTACGAATATTTTTTCATCACTGTTTGAGCCGTTTTCATTGCGCTCGCTTTCCTTCTGCTGGAATTTCCAGCCATCGATGAAATTTACAAACTGGGACATGAAAGCGGCTTTAACTCGGTATTCATGTGAGGATGTAGTTTCAGCGGCGGCCGGTGACATACTTAGCATCGTATATGTCACCGCCAGTATGGCAACTATTACCACATGTCCACGTTTTCTCATCGTTTTCTTTTCCAAATGCAACTTATTATACCACATTAAAAGCTATTGAAAAGTTTTTTAGAAACCAATAACACATTGTACCACGAATTCGCCTTCTCTGTCACCGGTGCCGTCGTCATGTATAAAGCTTTGACCCACTCTGAAACTGAACATCGGATGAAGTTTCGGATTCGGATAATATACCAGTCCAACCGTACTTCTCTTATATTTGTGACCGGAGCCGTCGTCCAAATCAGCCTGATCATACCTTATAACAGGCTCAAAGAACTGATTAACACCGTATGCCGCTTCGGCATAGAATCCGTCTTTAAGCAGGTCCGACCCACTTGTCTGCTGGTCAGCCCTGACATATTCCCCCCTGAGAGTCAGGCCGTCTTTCTCGTATTCTGCGTGGAAATCCATGATGGAAAGATTCTGATTACCGTCAATCGTATATTTTCCGGTGTAGTAAGAAGCACCGATTTCCAGTTCCTTATAAGGCCTGAATCCGATTCTGCCACCCCAGGCCTTGCTGCTGTTATTACCGTCCCTGTTGTTCTGACGCATATCTCGGATATTCCCGCCATCCGCAACCGAACCGTCGGTATTCGCAGACTGCTCCAGGCCGTTGACCACATAGAATGCGTAGTTCACCGATTGCTTAGATGGAAGGATGTATTCACCCTTTATCTGTACACCCGTTTCGGCCCATACTATTGGAACTATATTCCATAAGCACTTCGGGCGATCGGGCAGTTTATTGGCGTATTCCGGACTGAGAAACTCGTTGAACCTTCCCATCGGCACCAGGAATTTTCCCATGCGCAGGATAATCGGTTCTGCTATCTTATAATCAAGAATGCCGTAGCGAACCCCCATATCATCACCGCCATGTTCGTATTCCAGCAATACTTCCGCAGCAATTTCGCCGTTGATATTTGTACCAACGATAACATTGAAATAATGCATATCAAAGCTATCAATCCGACCGCCACGATTCAAATCGTAACTTCTGTAATCCATTGAGACGTAACCGTGTACATAAGGTTCGAATTCGAGTTGCTCGAGCTGGGTGCCGAACCAGCCGGGCTTGCCGGTTCTGATATCTATCTCCATGAGTTCATGAATATCCATATTATAGATATCATCATGGGACTCATCATGAGTGCTCGACATTAATTGCTGCCCAAAGACACCCTGCGGCAATAAGGCCAATAAAACAAAAGCTGTAAGAAATACGTACTTCAAAAACTACGCCCCAAAATCTGGTCTGTATTCCCCAATTTACTTGTGATACTTTTTTCTTATCACTTATAACTTCGACAGATTTGCCGGCCGGATTAATCAGATGGTCATATAATTATTTTACCCCCCCGAATTTAAAAACCGGAAAACAGCAAAAGCCTGAAATTTGCTTTTTTTAATGTATTTCACCAATTAAGCCGCATAATGCTGATTGAGATACCTTACGGACATAGCTGTCCGATAACACAGAGTAATCGGTGTGGTAAAAAACGGACCAATACGGTCTTGAAATGCTATGCAAACCACCGAAGAAATATGAAGAGTCTGAATTTATTTGAGGATTTCGAGGCCGACCATTGTAATGTCGTCAATTTCAACCTGATCGATTCCCTGATTCTGTATATGCGAGTTGAACACCTCCAGCATTTCGGCAATAGGCAGGTGTTTGATTTCCTGAAATTCCTTCGTGAAGCGAAAGCCGACCCGGTCGCTAAAACCGCCGATCAGGGAATCGGCCCCGTCGGAATACAGAAGCAATTTATCGCCCGGTTTGAGCTTTATAGTCCGCTGGGGAAATTCAGCCTGATCAAAAACTCCCAGCAGCGAACCTCTTATTTCCAGTTGTTCGAGCGCCCGTCCGTCTCTTATAAGGATAGGGTAGGGATGCCCGGCCCGTGCGTACGTCAGTTCCAACGTTTTGATATTCAACAAACAATAACAACATGTGGCAAACTGATAGCCGGACAGTTTCTGTGCAGCCATTCGAATATTCAGATTCTTGACCACTTCGTCCGGCGGGAACACACGGTAGTTGTTCTCTATGGTCTGACGCATAACCAGTGCCTGTTTTAGAAAGATAGTTAACAATGCCGCAGGCATTCCATGGCCTACTACATCGGCCAAATAGAAACCGATATGCTCTTCATCGACGCGGACAACATCGTAAATATCCCCGGATACCCATTCGGCCGGTAAAAATAACGTAGCCCATCGTACTTTGTCGGTCTGAGGCAGCTTTGTAGGTAAAAAATCCTTTTGTACAAGACCAGCCAAACGAAGCTGCTCCGCCAGATTTTCTATTAACATCCTCGCCGTATCTATTTGCTCGGCAAGCTTGTTCTTATAACTTGCCTGTACCGGCTTCGGTGAAACCGCCGGTTTTGCCGCCTGTCCGGAATTTTTTTTCTGATTTTTAAGGTTGGTGCTGAGCTTTACCCACAACTCATCAAGGGAAATAACTTCCGGGATTTCACTTATCGACAAGCCGGTTGTTGATTGCAATAGCGAAGGGCTATCAACCGGTAGTTTTGTCAGGTCTGCAAGAAGAATTACACCGATATGTTTGGAATCGAGTGATTCGATGATTTGAACCAACTGCGGTGAGGATTTCCCGCCCTTCATATCGATAACAACGGTCCCTATCAAATCAAGACTGTCGCGAGCCTCGGAAAATTTATTGACCGCAAGTACACGGTAGGACACACCTTTTTGGCTGAAAAGCTGCTTTATTTCCAGGGGCATCTGCTCCCGGTTCGTGATGTACAGAACATCAATGAAGCTTTTCTTCTGACCAATAAAACTATGTGATTCTACTTTTTCCATTATTATATACTTCCGTCAGCCTTATCGGACCCTATACTGGCGGTAACCTTTCCGATTGCCGGGTTATAAGACCGCTGTCCATAAAATATCACTGACTGACGACGGTTAACCATCAATATGCTAAATTTCGGCTTGTTGAGGGGGGTACTTTGTATTTTCTAATGTTTTTTTTGTATTTAACCGGCAAAAATTGCCGAGCCGATGCGAAGAATAGTCGCACCCTCTTCTATGGCGACTTCGTAGTCCGAGCTCATACCCATACTCAGCTCGATAAACTGCGGACCGACAATTTTTTCGCCGCGCATCTCGGCAAATAACTCCGCCGCCCGAACAAAATTCGTTCGAACCACGTTTTTATCGCGAGTTAACGGAGCCATTGTCATTATACCGGCCAGTTTTAAGTGAGAGAGGGTTTCTATCTGTTCGGCCAGGTGAGTGGCCGCTCCGACCGGAACACCGTATTTTTGTGGCTCATTGGAAGCGTTGACCTGCAGAAGCACTTTCGGAAGTACGTTCAGCTTTACCGCTGCATTGTTGATTTCCTCGGCCAGTCGAAGTGTGTCCACCGAGTGTATCAAAGAAGTTATAGGCAGGACCTGGCGGACCTTGTTGCGCTGAAGATGACCGATCATATGCCAATTGATCTTCCCGAGCAGATCCGAGTTGCCGTTGCCGTCCTGTAAAATTCCGGCTACCTGCGCAGAAACCTTCTTGAGCTGCTGAACCCGATTCTCACCCAGCTCCGTATAGCCCAGCCGGATTACCTGTTCTACTGCATCGATTGTGGCGGATTTAGTCACTACGACAAGCTTTACATCACCTCGGTCCCTGCCCGAGCGGGCGCAGGCCGAGGCAATGGTATCTTCTATACGCTTTAGTCTTTCAGAAATTTTTGCCATAAGAGAACCATTAACAATTCATTCCTGATGTGTTCGATCCACCACAAAAACAATGATATAATAAAAATATCAGGCAAAAGAACTTTATGCCAGTAAAAAGTAATGACGGCTGAAGTTTTATCGGATTTTTTCTATCAAGCAGATTCATATACTATACCGATTCTATATATATGAAGTAATTTTCAATGTAAACCTTGATTTTTGCGGGCCTTGAATTTACCAAAGCCACTAAGCAAGTCGGTCTATTAAAATGTCGGATTATCGTTCGGCCGCAGGGAACATCAGGCCTGTGACAATAAGATTAACTATGCAGGGTAAAGGATTAAGGGCATTAATTTCAACAATATAATGTTCAGAAAACACAAAAAAACGCAATTTTATACTTGATTTTTTGCCCAAAAAATTATAAAATACTCTTTAGTAGTGTGAGGTGTAGTAATATTCTAATGAGGGCGTTTTTTGCTCTTCTATTATTTTCTTGACAGAATTTCGTTGAAACGTTACTTTTATACCGTTCTTTGAAATGGGGTGCGATTTTAAACTTATAAGCGAAATTATGCACCTTAGGTGCTTCTAAACCTCGGCGAGGCAGTGTGGTCCGCCGGTCTCCCCCCCAGCCGGTTCCACCACCTCGCCTTTTTTATGCGCTTTTAACAACCAAATCGCTATTTATTATCACAACTCGCGCATAATTATAATATGGGCATAGTGTTAATATTACCTGTGCTTTTCAAAAGTGAATGAATTCGTATTTGCAATGGATTGCTTTTAAGGCTTTTCAAGGCAGAGTCTTTATAAGGACCTTAAATAATATTTTTGTCCTTCTTTTTTAACGAGCATTTCCATATCCAATGCCCTGCTTAATATATCATTCGTAAGAACTTCAGCTTTCAAACCGGACGAGAGGACCCGGCCGTTCTTGAGAACCATGACGTGGTTTATCCATGAGTCGATTTCCTCTGTGTGATGAGTCACTAATATCATTGTTGGTGCATCGGGACGATTGGCAAGACCGGACAAATCATCCAGAAAACGCACCTTCGCCGCAGGATCAAGCCCGGCACACGGCTCATCTAAAATCAGCAAGCCCGGCTGATTCACTAATGCTCGTGCGATGAGTATTCGCTGCTGTTCACCCTGTGAGAGGATACCGAATTTTCTGTCTGTACAATTTGCTGCATTTACCATCGCAAGCGCATCATGTGCAAGTCGAAGGTCTTTTTCAGTTATTTCGCGAAAAATCCCCATCGAAGCATCAATACCGGATAGAACTATTTCGATAGCCGAATCGTTTCCCGGCAGCCTGTGCTCCAGAGCCGTACTTACCCAGCCGATACGTTTGCGAAGCTCGCGAAGATTGCAGTTACCAAAACGTTCGCCAAATACATGAACCGAACCTATAGTAGGCCATTCATAACCGGTGATAATTTTTAATAGTGTGGTTTTGCCGGAACCGTTTGCGCCGAGCAATGCCCAATGTTGTTTTTCCTCGATAGTCCATGATATGTTATTGAGAATTGTGCGGCTGTTACGTTTAAAATGAATATTTTGTAATCTTACTATTGTTTTCATAATGTAATTATTTTGAAATTAAAATTGCTTCTGAAAAATATAAAAAGAAGCACTGAAAGTACACCTAAACTTCCACCATAGATAAAAACAGCATTTTGCCCGATATTATCCCAAAGAAATCCGGCTATCAAGCCGGCTGGAAGAGCCATTAGACCCGTCATAGTGTGAAATGTACCTAATGCTGTTGCCTTGAGATTTGTACTGGCCAAATCTGCCACATACGCTCGCTGGTTTCCATCTATCGCTGCGTGCATCAAACCATAAAGAATAAACAAGAAAATAAAACCGATTATAGAATTAAAAAAAATAAAGCCTATTGATGTTATGGAAAATATAAGGTAGCCCAGAATAATGACTTTTTCCCTGCCGATTTTATCTGAGATTGAACCGAAAAATACTGCCAGTGAACTGTAAGATATGTTGAACAAAATATATAAAAGAATCGGAATTATTACAGACGATTTGCCGGTGAAATGCTGCTGGGCTTTCAAAATAAAAAACATATAGCTGAAATTGCCAAGCGCAAAAACACTTGAAATAATTATGAACAGTTTTAATGGTTTGGATAAACCTTTCAAGCCCATTTTTAATGTCACATTCTGTGGTTCGGACGGAGTTTCCTTGACAAAATACACCGGTATCAATGCCAGAAGACCAAGCACACCTGCAATCATTATAATTGTTTTGAAACTTAAATTCAGAAGCCAGAACAGGCAAAGCGCCCCAATAGCTCCAAGTACAGCACCGGCAGTATCAAATGCCCTGTGTATGCCAAAATTTTTACCCTGTTGGTCAGTCACCGACTCGGCAATTATCGCATCTCGCGGAGCTGTTCTTAAACCTTTTCCCACTCTTTCCAAAGATGAAAACGTAAGGGCGAGCGGCCAAGTACGCGACAATGCAAGCAGAATCTTAAAAATAGCCGATACAAAATAGCCCGCGTAAACGAAAATCTTTCTCTTGTCTGTTTTGTCGGACCAGTAGCCGCTAAAAATTTTCAAAATGCTTGATATACTGTCACGCAATCCGCCGGCCAGACCGATTACTTTACCAGTTCCTCCGAGTGACTCAAGAAACATCGGAAGAATGGGCATTATTATCTCACTGCTGAAATCATTAATGAGACTAACGACGCTTAAAAGAATAACGTTAGGACTAATTTTGCTTTTATTAGTGTTTTCTACAGTAGATTTATTCATATAAGTCTCTATGATAAAAAAAACTACTGGAATTAGAACTTACTGCCCGCGAACCTGTACGATGACCTTCCTGCTGCGCGGGCCGTCGAATTCGCAGAAGAAAATACCCTGCCATGTACCGAGCTGCAAAGACTCGTCCTTGAGCAGTATCTGCTCGCTGCAGCCGACTAATGTGCTTTTGCAATGGGCGTCGGAATTGCCTTCGTAATGCCGGTAGCCGGGGCGATTAGCGGGAAACAATTCTTCCAGGGTCAGAAGTATATCGTGCTGGACGGACGGGTCGGCGTTTTCGTTTATGGTTATCGCCGCGGTAGTATGGGGGCAATAGACTATTACCTCGCCGTCGGAAATGCCCGATTCACCCACCAATGACCGAACCTGGCTGGTGATATCTATCATCTGGTTGCGGCTTTTCGTACTTACGTTGAACTTTCCCTGGACGATTTTCATTACTTTTTACCTCCAGCCCCTTATGTTAAGGAAAATCCTTTGCAATGGGGCTTTACATCTGTTCGACGACCTCGATACCTAACAATTCGCTCAGGCCGTGCCTGATAGTTCGTGCAGTCAAATCGCAAAGCAGCAGCCTCGTAGGTCTCTTCTCCGGCCCGGCCTTGAGGACGGGACAATTCGTATAAAACGCGCTGAACTTCTGCGCAAGCTCGTAAAGATAGGCGGTCAGATAGTTCGGCCTGTAATCACTTGCGGCCGCCTGTATCGCCTCGCCGTAACGAATCAGGTGTTTGGCCAAATCCAGCTCGTCCGGCTCGGAAAGATTCAGAGTTATTATTTCTGAAATTTCTTTTTCAGTATTAATAACTCTTTCTTTCTTGCCCTTTTCCATAATTGAGGATATCCGGGCGTAGGCGTACTGCATATAAGGGGCGGTATTGCCATCCATCGCTAACATCTTATCGAAGCTAAATACATAATCGCTCGTGCGATTGTTGGAGAAGTCGGCATACTTGACGGCCCCGATTCCGACCGCTTTGGCGATCTTCTCTTTTTCCTCCGGCGAAAGTTCCGGGTTCTTTTGCTCGACCACCTTTTTGGCTCGCTCGATTGCCTCGTCGAGCAAATCTTTCAATTTTACATTTTCGCCTGAACGAGTCTTAAGCGGCGAACCGTCTTCACCCAAAACAGAACCAAACATAACATGCGCAAATTCTGTCTTCTGTCCTCCGTCTTCTATCTTCTGCTTTATGTCCCAACCGGCTTTTCGTGCGACGGCAAAGAGCATCTCAAAATGCAGCTTCTGCCGCGAGTCGGTGACATAGATTATTCGTTTGGCCTTCAATTCGTTGACGCGATAGCGAATCGCCGCCAGATCCGTCGTGGCGTAAAGATAAGCACCATCGCTCTTTTGAATAATAAATGGCAAAGGCTCGCCCTCTTTATTCTTAAATCCCTCCGGAAATACACAAACAGCACCATCGGATTTCTCGGCGATACCCTCCTTTTGCAAATCATCGACAACGTCAGGCAGCATATCTTTATAAAAACTCTCACCACGAATATTTGTTGCTGCGCCATAAACACCGAGTTTGATATATATTTCTTGAAAGTGTTGTTCAGTTTGCCGAACTATTTGCTGCCAATGGCTCATCCAAATTTGGTCGCCTGAATGTAAGCCTGCGACTGCCTCACGTGCTTCTTTGGCAAATTGTTCATCTGTGTCAAAAAGGATCTTAGCTTCTTTATAGAATGTTTCCAAATCCGTTAAAGGTAAATATGGAAAAGTTTTTTTCCCATCCTTAATTGCTTTATCTCTTTTTCTGTTATAAAGGGCACAAAGCATCCCGAATTGAGTTCCCCAGTCGCCGATATGGTTCTGGGGGATGACATTATGGCCTAAAAATCGGAGCGTTCGGCAGATACAATCGCCGATGATTGTGCTGCGCAGGTGACCAACGTGCATTTCCTTTGCAATATTTGGCGCAGAAAAATCAACAACAAAAGTCTTTGGATTGGAAATTTTATCTATACCAAATCTTTCTTGGGGGTATGGAAAAGGTGTTCCATCAGGCATAGTCTGTGGTACGCGATGATGGTAAACATCAAGAATAATTTTTTCGAGAAATCGACTACTTAGTCGCAGGTTAATAAAGCCCGGCCCGGCGATTTCCGGCGGCTCGCAAATATCACTGATATCCAGTTTCTCCACAACCTGCTCGGCTAATTTGCGTGGATTGGTCTTTATTTGCTTTGCCAGCGCCATTACGCCGTTGGCCTGATAATCGCCGAACTTCGCATCCGTCGTCGGCCTGACGATAGCGGCACAGTCATCCCGCCCCGCGACGGCAGACATCGCGGCACTGATTCGCTCTTCAAGTATGTCTAAAACAATCTTCATATAAATCTATCAATCAATTTTTCAATCTCTCGGCGTCGCCCCAGAGCAATTCCAAATCGTAGTAGTCGCGATACTGCTCATCGAAGATATGGACGACAATATCGATGTAATCGAGCAAAATCCATCGACCCTTCTCGTAGCCGGCCCTGCCGAATCTCTGCAGACCCATCTCCCTTGCGGCCTGGGAAATCTCATCGGCCACGGTTCGCATCTGCCGGCCGCTCGTACCGGTGGCTATCACAAAGAAATCGGTCGCCGGCGACATGCCCGTCAAATCCAGAACCACAATATCACTGCAATGCCTCTCTGCCGCTATCTTCGCCGCAGCAAGGGCAAATTTCTTCTCTTTGGAACCTTGTCTTTTAGCCAAAACCTATATCCTTATCTTCATCTTCAATAAAAAAAGGGCGGCCTCATCGGCCACCCCGATAGATTACAAATATTGCTAAGTTATGTCAACTAATGTGTGATTAATAACAATAAGGCGGTCTGCAGAACAAATAGCCAAAGATGATGATAATCGCAAGAACAAGCAGGAACTTGAACAAAGCAAATAACCAATCACCTTTTATTAGATTATGCCTTATAATCGTTTTTCACCTCAAGAGCTTTTTCGGCGAAAACGGCCTAACACTTTATGAATTTTACTGTCCGCCGAGGTGGAGCCAGCCGCTGATAACCGGTCCGAATTTTACTATCACGCCTGAGAAGACCACGCTGACCATCGTCATCAGTTTTATCAGAATATTCAGGCTCGGTCCGGAAGTGTCCTTGCACGGATCGCCGACGGTGTCACCGACGACGGCGGCCTTGTGCGCATCGGAGCCTTTGCCGCCGTGCGCGCCTTTTTCGATATACTTCTTGGCGTTGTCCCACGCTCCGCCGGCGTTATTGAGCATAATCGCCAGGACAAATCCGCAGCTCAATCCGCCCGCCAGCAGTCCCATCACACCGGCCACACCCAACAGCAGCCCCGTCACAACCGGAACAATAATCGCCAGCAGCGAGGGCAGAATCATCTCTTTCTGAGCGCCCTTTGTGGAAATGGAAACGCATCGTGCATAATCGGGCGTGCCCGTACCTTCCATAATACCGGCTATTTCCCTGAACTGCCGCCTGACTTCATTGACCATAGCGCCGGCCGCTCTGCCGACCGCCTTCATCGTCATGGCACAGAAAACAAAGGCCATCATCGCACCGAGAAACAGGCCGCAGATAAGCTTCGGATTCATAATCGTCAGGTTATATGCTTCTATAAAAGTTGGTATTTCCGCAGTCTTGACGCTTTCGGGCGTAAATGTCACGCTACCGACCTGGAAAGTCCCGCCGGCGTCGATAGCCAGTCGTGAAATCCAGATTCGCACTTCTTCTATATATGCGGCCAACAGCGCCATCGCCGTCAGCGCAGCCGAGCCTATCGCAAAACCCTTACCTGTCGCCGCGGTGGTATTACCGAGCGAATCGAGGGCGTCTGTCCTTCTTCTGACCTGAGGCCCCAGACCGCTCATCTCAGCATTACCGCCAGCGTTGTCGGCAATCGGGCCGTAGGCATCGGTCGCAAGTGTAATACCCAACGTGGCGAGCATCCCGACCGCGGCAAAGCCGATACCGTAAAGGCCCATCGGCACACTCGTAAAACCGCCGGCAAAACCAAACGCGCACAAGATGCCGATTACAATCGTTATCACAGGCAGACCGGTCGAGAACATGCCGGTGGCCAAACCATCTATAATCGTCGTGGCCGGACCCATTTCCGCCTGGTCGGCAATTCCTCTTGTCGGGCCGTATTCGTCGGATGTGTAATATTCGGTCAACTGGCCTATAATCACGCCGGCAAGCAAACCGGAAACCACCGAGCCGAAAATGCCCCATGTAATCCAGCCAAGCTGGGCCAGTAACGCCACCGCTGCAATAATCAGGACCGAACTGCTCAATGTGCCGAATAAAAGGGCACGTAGAAGATTTTTCTGACTTGCGTCCTCCTTACAGCGAACCATAAAGATACCTGCAATCGAAAGGACGATACCCATACCTGCAACCACCATAGGAGCAAGAACGGCTTTGAGCGGGTCCATGTCTCTGCCGGCAAGAGCCGCCGCCGGCAGTGCCGCACCGAGAGCAGCGGTAGCAAGGATCGAACCGCAATAACTCTCGTACAGGTCCGCTCCCATACCGGCAACGTCGCCGACGTTATCACCGACATTATCGGCGATAGTAGCGGGATTCCTCGGGTCGTCTTCGGGGATACCGGCCTCGACTTTGCCGACCAAATCCGCCCCGACGTCCGCGGCCTTGGTATAAATTCCGCCGCCGACACGGGCGAACAACGCCTGGGTCGAAGCACCCATACCGAATGTAATCATTGTGGTTGTTATTTCGACGAGCTTATGACCCGGCTCCATCCCCTGGGGTACCAACTGCAAACCCAGAAATTCCAGTCCGTTCGCCATATTTGTGGTCGTATAAACCAGCTTATCCAATATCAGATACCACAGCGAGATATCCAGCAGCCCGAATCCGACAACGACAAGTCCCATCACCGAACCGGACCTGAAAGCGACCCGCAGGCCGCTGTTGAGGCTTTTACTGGCGCCTTGTGCCGTCCGTGCCGAGGCGTTTGTCGCGGTCTTCATACCCAAAAAGCCGCAAAGACCGCTGAAAAATCCGCCGGTAAGAAAAGCCACCGGGACGAACGGATTTTGAACCCCCTTATACGCACAGAATGCAAAAATCGCCAACAGAATAAGGAACACCAGCGCTACTACGCTGTACTGTCGGTACAGGTAGGCATAGGCGCCCTCGCGGACGTATTTGGCGATTTCCTTCATCTTGTCCGTGCCTTCGGGTGCCTCCATCATCTTCTTATAGAAGTAATATGCGAAGCCCAGTGCCAACAGTGCCCCAATCGGCGAAATTAACCATCCTAACGGGATGCCGCTCTGGCTTTCCTGCGGGCCTTCCGAAGCTATCGCCGCCGAGCTGAATGCAAAAACGAAACTCAGCACTAAAAGTGCAAAAATACTCTTACGAATCTTCACTTTCTTTACTCCTTTCGATTTTCCACCATCGTTACAAATCAGGATATTCACAATAGTCCTGCCTATGGCATAGCCAAGCCAGTGCAGTTTAACGAAACGCAGGCGTTTTTCAACTCTTTTTTGTTCGTGCAAATTTTTCCCTATAATTTTCTTCCGGAATATACTCCGTAAAACGAAGCGAAATACCGAACAATTCAATATGACGGCTCTTCAGACGTTTAGACGGCCCTTAGATAAATAATTATGCCGGTCAGAATCAAAATCACGACAACGCACACACTGACCGCGGCGATAAAAATCCACATAAAACGCTTGCTCTGTTTTGATATGATATATTTGAGGTACCTGTCGCTGGCGGCGAAAGTCTTGCTCATCTGCAAAATGCCGTCGGTCTGTTTGATAGTGCTCTGGTTCATTTTGTCTAAAGTTTGATAGAAGTGATTGAAATTCTCCGACATCTGGACATCGATATCCGCGGCGGCGGCAAGCTGATGGTCGATATCAACCAAAGCATCGGTCTGCTTGGCCGTCTCGTTCGGTATCTTGTCAACTGCATCGATGAACTGTTCGTTCTTGGCCGCTGCCGCCCTTAGCTGCTCAAGAAGCTGCTCGGTCACCTGCTTTTGATTTTCCACCATGGCGGGAATACTTTCGAGCAACTCCGGCAGTTGTTTAATCCGGCCCATCAGGGCTTCGTGCTGTTCGGCCTGACGATTCAAATGCTCGTTGATTCCCTCAAGCTGGTTCACTAACTTATCGAATCCTTCCCGGAGTTTTTCGAGCGATTCCGAGGAAGGACGACTCATCTCCGGCTGCCTGTCGGCCGGTGGAATTGCTTTAACAACAATATTGTTGCTCTGAGGCTCGACCGGCGTCTCGTCCGCTTCGGCCGGTTCGACCGATTCGTCCCCAGGACTCATCAGACCTTCTTCATCTATATCAGGCCGATGGTCTGAATCTCGGTATATTTTATGAGAACGCAGCCAGCCACTTGTCTCAGCCCAAAGGTCTTTGAGAGTCATTCCATAACTCCTTTTTTTTATCCATAGCTTGTAGTTTACCCCTTAGAGGCGTATTGTTCATCGATGAACTTCGAACAACGAACGATGAACCTGTTTTAGCCTGATTTCACGGAGCCAAACGCATTTCCGGTCAAATTTAAGACTTTTCTTTTACCAATTCAAGTTAATTTTGCCACAATTACCGGCGTAATTCTACATCAAACAAAGTCTCCAAGTACGATATCTTTTATCTAAATCAGTTGATTATTCGGCGGGAATTTGTTATATTAATTAAATCAGAGGGATTTCCAGTTTGCTTTTTTGGCTGATTCCAAATGAATGCAATAATTCTTTGGAGGGAGCATAAAATGATTAGACGGTTTTCAACATTTAAGTTCACGCCTGTCGATATTCTCGTCGTTGCTTTTATTTGCATGTTCTTAATAATCATCATACAGCCTGCATGTCGTAAATCACGCATAGAATCCTATCAAATAACTTGTGCAAATAACCTTTCCTCCATAGGCAAAGCCATGCAGGTTTATACTAACGACAATGACGGCAAATATCCTCGTGCCGGTGGCCCTACATCTAAATGGTCAACCCAGATAGCCGATTATAGGGCTCTTAATAGAAATCTTGCTTTTCAAATTGGCTCAGACGGCAGCGGAGGTTATGTCACCATATCTTCCAGTCTTTATCTTTTAATCAAACATGCAGGACTATCACCCAAAACGTTTGTTTGTCCCGGCGATTACGGAGTGACAGTATTTAATCCTGCCGACTATGGCGTACACGACAAAACTCCGGCAGATCTATGGGATTTCGGCCCACACATCAATACAGAGGACAATCCGAGCAACCATTGCAGTTATGCCTATCATATGCCTTACGGCCAGTATGCTCTAACCACATCAAGTGATCCCGGTATGGCGGTGGCAGCCGACAGGAATCCGTGGATGAGTATTTCAGCAGAAAATGCCAAAGATTTTGGACAGTTTAATCCGGACGGCGACAGGGATGCTGTTAAAGCGGGTAATGCATTTGCCCATGATAACGAAGGGCAGAACGTCCTTTTCGTTGATGGTCATGTTAATTTCGAAAAAACTCCATGCTGTGGCCCCAACAAAGACAATATCTACACGATATGTGAAAATGGAGATACACAAATCGGCCGTGTGCCTGAAGTCTTTTTCAGCGAGCCGGCAAACAAAATGGATTCTATGCTTGTAAATGATTCACAAGTTTATAAAGAAACAACAACCAAACAGGTGAATACTCTGAATTCAATCGATTTAAATAAAACATCAATTGTTGCAACACTTGATTGTCCCATACCGGAGCATAAAAACGTCATCTGGTGCTCAACCTTCCAGATGGCCTGGGACAAGCTTAAAGATGACATCATCGGTGAGCCAATCCAGATTTTGGGAGCCGAAGAACTCGCCGCTCGTCTCAACCAAGTTGATTTTTCCCCATCGAATCTCGAAGAAGAATCTTATTATGCAACAGCAGGCTTTGTTGCAAAAGGTATTATTGAGCAAATCCATACCGAGATGAAAAAACGATTCCCCGCGGAACCCGCGCCTGTCTTCCTTGAGAGATATAAAACACTTCCGGCTCCGATTTTAGCATATTCTTTTTTAAGCATCGATGTAGGTTTTGAGCACCCCTTCTACACTTACAGGAGTGCGTTCGACTTCAAAGACTCAAACGAAACAAAAACTGGAGTTACCGCCTTCTGCGATCAATCCAGCGATGCTGACCGTGATCTTAAACAAGTTTGCGAACAGGTCGATATTATCTATTACGAATACAGCAAACAAAAAGGCTCCGACTGGTTTGCAGTGGACTTATGTAAGCATACTCAATCCTACCAGATTATTCTTGCTCTTGTACCAAGATCTGACACTCTTGGTGAGGCTGTGTCCGGAGTAGAGGAAAAAATCACCGAATTCAAACATGACCCGGACTATAAAACCTTACGAAAACTCCGACCTATCGACAGGTTGATTGTCCCTGATGTCCTCTATAAACTGACACATCACTTCTCCGAACTCGAGAACATGGTAATTGGTAACCAACCCTGGCATGACCAAGGTTACTACATCCTCGAAGCGATGCAGATGATAAATTTCTCGTTGAGTCGAACCGGTGTGGTAGTAAAATCAATGTCATTTATTGGCGTACCGGCAGGGAGATTTGGACCTCGCCGAATCGAAGAGCCGAGATATTTTTATTTCAACAGGCCCTTTTTGATTTATGTCAAAAAACGCGGGGATGACTATTCTCCCATTTTTGCAATGTGGGTGGACAACGCCGAACTAATGAATCCATTCCAGGACAATTAATACAACCGGCCATAGGGCGGATAATAATAAGACATCAGAATCAAATAACAGATTTTTGCTGCAAATCCGAATCATTTTTAATACAATCACAGTGATAAAACTAAAGACAAGATGAGGTCAATCTAATGAAATTAGTTACATATTCCCACAACGGCTCAACCAGTTGCGCAATACTGACCGAGTCGGGACTGATTGATATCCCGCAGGCATGGGAGAGAGTGAATCCGCCGCACAGTGTAAAAGAAATCCTGCTCCGGGGACACTCCTGCCTGTCGAAACTAATCGAGCTTGAAGATACCGCCGATGACTATATTGCCGCCGATTCGGTGCAGCTACTTACCCCCATCCCCCGGCCCGGTAAAATAATCGCCTTAGCGGGAAATTACAGTGAGCATATAAAGGAGGCCGGCGTCACTCGCGGCTTCAAGCTGGGCCTGTCGGACTCGCCGCGAAACACCACCGTGCCCCGGCCGTTTATAATGCCGGCCACCGCCGTCACCGGGCCCGATAAGGAAATACCCTGGCCCGTTTACAGCCAGACGATAGATTACGAGCTTGAGCTTGCCGTAGTCATCGGTAAACATGCAAAACATATACAACCGGAAAATGCTCTCGATTATGTCGGCGGCTATACCATCGTCAACGACGTCTCGGCGCGCAGCGTCACCTTCGTCAAGAACCGGGCCAAACGTCCCTGGGACGAATTTTACGACTGGCTCAACGGCAAATGGGCCGACGGCTTCTGTCCGATGGGCCCTTACCTGCTCACCGCCGACGAGGTAGAAGATGTGCAGAATCTCGATATGAACCTGACCGTCAACGGCCAAATCCGCCAGAAGGCAAACACATCGCAGATGATTTATTCCGTGGCCGATACCGTCTCGTTTTTAAGCCATATAATGACGCTCGAACCGGGTGACGTTATCGCAACCGGAACGCCCTCCGGCGTGGCTATGGCAACCGGCAATTTCCTAAAGGCCGGCGATAAAATCGAAGCATCCATCGAAAAACTCGGTACGCTCACTAACACACTCGGACCGAAACCTAAAAAATTCTACCAACCACTCGGGTAAAATCGCAAACAAGATTTTCGGGGTCGATTAACAATAATTTCTATACAGATATCGGCAAAAATGGTAAACTTTCGAACCGTTTCGTCACAGAGAGACTGATTAACCTGATTTATGCAGAGATAAGTTATGGAACTACAAAATCTTGATATTTTCATTATTTTAGCCTACCTCGTCGCTACTATTTCGATAGGTTTCTGGGTTTCCAAGCGGGCCTCGAAGAATATGGATTCATACTTTCTCGGCGGCAAGACTATCCCCTGGTACATACTGGGTGTATCTAACGCATCCGGAATGTTCGATATAACCGGGACAATGTGGCTGGTCTATCTGCTCTTTGTTTACGGCCTCAAAGGTGTTTTCATGCCGTGGCTATGGCCTGTTTTTAACCAGATTTTTTTAATGGTGTACTTATCCTGCTGGCTCAGGCGCTCAAATGTTATGACCGGCGCCGAATGGATGAAGACCAGGTTCGGCACGGGGACCGGCTCGCAGTTGTCTCATATTATAATCGTCATATTTGCGATTGTCAGCGTCATCGGTTTTCTGGCTTATGGTTTCAAGGGGATCGGAAAGTTTTCCTCGGAGTTTCTGCCCTGGAATTTGACGCCAAACCAATACGGGCTTATCTTCATGAGTATAACCACCCTGTATGTGGTCAAAGGGGGAATGCACAGCGTGGTTTTAACCGAGGTGATACAGTTTGTGATAATGACCGTAGCATCAATTGCCGTTGGCATAATCGCCATGATAAAAATCGCAGACATAGATATTTTAACGAAAGTACCGGAGGGATGGGGGCAATTAGGTATCCCATGGAAGCTTAACCTGGACTGGAGCGGAATATTTGACACAGTAAACACTAAAATTGCCGGTGACGGCTATACGTTGTTCACATGCTTTTTGATGATGATTCTTTTCAAGGGCTTTTTGTTAAGTGTGGCAGGGCCGGCTCCCAATTACGACATGCAGCGTATTCTCGCGACTAAAAATCCCACAGAAGCTTCCAAAATGAGCGGCTTTGTTTCCGTGGCTTTATTTTTCCCGAGGTATATGTTGATTGCGGGACTGGTGGTTCTGGCCCTTGTATTTCTGATACCCGATCTAAAAGCTATGGGCGACGCCGAAGGAACCGAAGCTCGCGTAATTGCATTGACAAGCTCGCAGGCAGGCGTGGATGCATCGCAAATAAACCGCGATACCTCATTTACAGACGACCTGAATATTAAACCGGCGGATAAACTTGATCTTGCGACGAAGTTCAAAAATGAATTTGCAATTGACGTTCCGGAAGTAGGCGAAAATATCCCGACCGTCGGCGCCACAGTCGATTACATAGTCAACAAGAAAACAGACCTGGAAATGATTCTGCCTATGGCAATGAAAAGGTTTGTTCCCACCGGCTTGCTGGGATTATTAATGGCCGGCCTGATTGCGGCGTTTATGTCAACTTTCGCCGCTACGGTCAACGCCGCGCCGGCTTATATCGTCAACGACATTTACAAACGCTACATAAATCCGAATGCCACCGACAGGCAATACGTAAAAATGAGTTACATCATTTCACTCGCCGTAGTCGTAGTAGGTATTTCTTTCGGAATGTTTATAGTCGAGTCGATAGATTCGGTGACACAATGGATAGTCTCCGCTTTATGGGGCGGATACGCAGCGTCAAATGTCCTTAAATGGCACTGGTGGAGATTCAACGGTTACGGCTATTTCTGGGGAATGATCATTGGTCTGATTGCATCCCTTACATTGCCGTTACTTTTAACTTTTCCTGATTTTTACATATTCCCGTTTATTTTAGTCCTCTCGCTGGCCGGTTGTATTGCCGGGACATTATTGACTAAGCCGGAAAACGATGAAGTTCTCAAGTCCTTCTACAAAACAGTTCGCCCGTGGGGATTCTGGAAACCGATACACGAAAAAGTCATCAAGGAAGACCCCGGCTTCCAGGGAAATAAAGATTTCAGGAAAGATATGTTTAACATCGTTATTGGAATTATCTGGCAGACGTCACTCGTGGTGATTCCGATATACCTGATTATTAAAGAAAACGTTTCCTTAATAACGGCGATTATTATCCTCGCAATCACATCGTTCATTCTCAAGAAGAGCTGGTACGACCGTCTTCCAAAAGAAATTTGAACAGGCCCTGATTTATACAGGATTATGATATCAGAGAAAAAAATTGAACAATTCAGTACGGCCGTAAGAAACGAGCTGGATAAAAACCTTGTTCCTTTCTGGCTGGAAAGGGCGGTGGACGCAGAGCACGGCGGATTCATCGGCCAAATGTCCAACGATGGAACTGTCGATCCCGAATCGCCGAAGGGATTGATCTTGAATGCCAGAATTCTCTGGACCTTCTCGGCCCTGTATCGTTTCAACAGGGACCGTCGCTGTCTCGATATGGCCCGGCGTGCGTTCGATTATCTCGATACTTATTTCCGGGATAGCTCAGAGGGGGGGGCCTTTTGGCTGCTCGACTTCCGGGGACATCCGCTGGACGATAAGAAGAAGATTTATGGCCAGGCGTTTTATATCTACGCACTGGCGGAGTATTACCAGGCCTTCGAGGATTCCTCGGCGCTCGAACGAGCGGCGGAAATATTCGATTTGATTGAAAAGTACAGTCACGACCAGACCTTCTGCGGGTATATCGAGGTCTGCAACCGCGACTGGTCCGTTGCCGAGGATTTGCGGCTAAGTGACAAGGACATGAACGAGAAAAAGTCCATGAACAATCACCTGCACCTGCTCGAAGCTTATACGAATCTCTATCGTATCCGGCCGGATGCACTGCTCAGGGAACGCCTGATTGAAATCATCGATATCTTCGACCGGCGAATCACGGACCCTGCCACCGGCCACATGAACCACTTCTTCGACCAGCAATGGCAGCCAAAATCGAACAATTACACGTTCGGCCACGACATCGAGGCCGGCTGGCTGCTGTGCGAGGCCGCCGAGGTCCTGGATGATGCGAGTGTCACGTCACTGGCTCGGCGTCTTGCCGAACGACTGGCTCGCGTCACTCTGGACGAGGGATTCGAGGGGGACGGCGGTCTGTGCTACGAGGGACAGGCCGGCAAAGTCACAGACCCGAACCATGAATGGTGGCCGCAGGCCGAGAGCGTTGTGGGCTTTCTGAACGCTTATGAGCTCTCGGGCGACAGCGTGTTCCTCGAAGCAGCCCAAAAAGCATGGGAGTTCATCGATAAAAACTTCGTTGACAGAGAGCAAGGGGAATGGTTCTGGCGGATATTCCCGGACGGACGTCACGACCCGGCCGAGCCGAAGGTCTCGCAGTGGAAGGGACCGTATCATTGCGTGCGAGCGTGCATGGAGGCAATCAGAAGGCTCGCACAAATCAAACAAGCGAATTGAACCGGTATCATACAGTCGGGAGAAAAAAATGATGAAAGAAGACGAATATAAAAAACAGGTAAAGCAGCTGCTGGCCGACTACGAGGCTTTAATCGAACGGCCCAACAAACCCTGGATATCGAACGGCATCGTACAACGTTATCAATACCCCGTGCTCACGGCGGCACACACTCCCGTCTTCTGGCGTTACGACCTCGACCCCGCTGACAATCCGCTGCTCTGCGAACGAATGGGAATCAACAGCGTCTTTAACGTCGGAGCTATCGAGCTGAACGGCAAAATCTTTCTGATAGCGCGGGTCGAAGGTCCTGACCGCAAATCGTTTTTCGCAGTCGCCGAAAGCACCACCGGCATCGACGGCTTTCGATTCTGGGACATACCCGTCGATATGCCTCCGGCCGAGCCTGAGGAAACCAACACCTATGACATACGTATGACCAAACACGAGGACGGCTGGATATACGGCGTGTTCTGCGCCGAACGTCACGACCCAGACCACCCGGCGGACCCCTCGGCCGCTCTCGCACGCTCGGGCATAGCACGTACGAAAGATTTGAAAACGTGGGAAAGACTGCCCGACCTCAAAACGCCCTCGGCCCAGCAGCGCAACTGCGTGCTGCACCCGGAGTTCATCGACGGCAAATACGGTTTTTACACGCGGCCGATGACGGACTTCAAGTCCACCGGTACCGGCGAGGGAATCGGCTGGGGTTTGTGCGAGGATATCGAAAACGCACAAATCACCGAGGAAGTTATTATCGACCAATGCATCTATCACACAATCACCGAAGGCAAAAACGGCCAGGGCCCGACACCGATCAAAACGAAAAAAGGCTGGCTCCACCTGGCCCACGGCGTGCGTGACTCGGCCGCCGGCTATCGATACGTGCTGTACATGTTCCTGACCGACCTGAAAGAGCCGTGGAAGGTAATCGCCAGGCCCGGCGGCTATTTAATGAGTCCGCAGGGCGCCGAACGCGTCGGCGATGTCTCCAACGTTCTCTTCGCCAACGGCTGGGTCGCTCGCGACGACGGCAGCGTGTTCATTTACTACGGCTCATCCGACACGCGGACCCACGTCGCCACCAGCTCGGTGGAAAGACTCCTGGATTACGTCACCAACACACCGCCGGACCCGCTGCATGTGCACCTGTGCCTCCGGCGGCGATACGAGCTGATAAATAAAAATCTCGATAATCCCTGGTGGAAATCGCTCGCATAGAGTAAAATCCGCGCCGTCGCCAGCCGAATCGATCGGCGGCCGATTATATAACAGGAAAGGAATCCTATTATGCGTGATGATATTTTCGGAATGTTCTATCCCCTCTCGAAAGAGATGCAGGAAACCCTGGCACAAACGGTCCGGGACTCGCAGGAAAAATTCACCGAACTACTCGCGGAACTCGCCCGCCAGAGCGGCCACGAACAGAAACACAACGGCAACGGCCTGAGCTGGACCGACGAAGAAGGCGCTGTGCAGGTCATGTTCTTCCGTGTCACCGAGCCCGGCGATATAGATGCTATACGCAGCGTGTACGACGCCGTCAAAGAAAACAACTCACCCCTGGCCTTCGTCTTCATCCACCAGATTCCCGACGGCCTGGGTACATGGGACATCTTCCGGCTCTCGGAGCAAAGCTACATGGAACACTGCAATCGCATCTCAGGTCCCGGCTCGTGGTGCCAGTAGCAAAGCCCCGCCACCTTTCACGGGTCGGCGAAAGGGCGGTCCCGCTTTCGATTTCCCCGGCGGTAATCTAAGTCCTGACTGCCCGGATTTCGCACTTTACACCTCGAAAATCGGGTGAATTTCGACACGTTTGCGCACATAGCTGGAAACAAAAATCGAAAAATTGAAAATTTTTTTAATTCGTTTCCTTCCGGTCGCTTACGCTCGCGGCTCCGCTTAAAAACTCCTTTTTTTTCGACACGTTTGCGCACATAGCCACCATTATGGGGGGCGACATTCGGCCGCAGCCGATGTTGCAAGCACGAAATTCGAATACCTAAGCACTAAACAATATCGAATTTCGAGATTGAAATTTCGGATTTAATAATTACCGGGGAGGGCGAACTGGCCGAGCTTGTTATCAAAATTCCGGATCGACTGGAGAAGCCGTTATTGTTCCTGCTGCTTCTGTACCGGCGGCTGCGCTACGGCTACGCATTTCGAAAAATCCCGCTGACCAGAGGCAAATTCGCGATAGTCGATCCTCAAGATTACGACCGGCTGAAAATCCATAAATGGTACGCCCAGAAAAGTGCTCAGACATGGTACGCCGTCCGCTCGCTGACCAACGGCAAAACCGAGCCGCGAAAAAACGCCTACATGCACCACCTTGTCATCGACATCCCGGACGGCATGCGCGGCGACCACATCAATCACAACGGCATGGACAATCGCAAGGCTAACCTGCGGCCGGCAACGCCTTTCCAGAACGTCTGGAACCGCCGCAAGTTCAAACGCCCGTCACGCTCGAAATATAAGGGCGTCGATTGGGCAAAGGACTCCAAATGCTGGCGGGCGCGCATCCGCTACAAGGGAAAAAGAATCTACTTAGGCTCGTTCGATAACGAAACAGACGCCGCAAAGGCATACGACAGGGCCGCTAAAAAATATCACGGCCGATTCGCCGCTGTAAATTTCCCAGGACATCGTCATCTTGCCCATTAACCTTCGCGGCCCTGCAGGCTGTTTCTTTGCTGTTTTTTCCCCATGTAAATCCCACGCTAACGCTTTAGCATTAAGCTGCTTTGCGGATTAATCTCCTGTTTTTTATACAGACGCAAATTTTTTATATAAACAATTTCACGGAGGTAAAATTACTGAAACGCATACCATTGCTTACGATTGTAACTCTCCTGCTGATAATATTAGTACGCAACGGGTAAAATCTGGTTGACATTGTATTTCTTTATGATGACGACGCAGTTACGACTTACTCAGCGCAAGCTTAAACGCTCCGCCCCAGCCCGGAGCCGGTACGGTGACTGTCGTCTTTATATACCGTTTGAACGCTACAGGCGGAACGGGAAAAGGCCACGCTAATATTGTTGGTATCAACGAAGCGGAAAATTTCGCAATCGTTCAACGCGTCGAAGGCCGTGAAGAAGTGACAACCAATACAGTTGATCTGTGATGCGAACCATAGCCGTTACCGACCGAGAAATCGATTGAACCAAACATGTCACTGTTTCAAGATTAGTTCTTACGAATATCGTAAGCGAAGAGCTTATCCGAATGGCGGACATAAAGTCGTCCGCCGTAAACTACCGGATGCGCCCAAAACAGTCCCTCGCCACCGCGCGGCAGATCAAACGAGCCGACAATATCCTGCTTCCCGGCGAATGCCTTTACAAGTGACATCGTTCCTCTTTCGCTGAGGAGATAAAGATTGCCATCGGCATACGTCAAAGCCCCTTTGCCGGGGACCTGCCACTTTTTATCTCCGGTTTTAAAATCGAGACAGAACCAGCCACGGGCCTCATGTCCGCTACCGTAGAGATAACCATCGACAAGCACGACACCGCCGTGATGATTGTCCAGCAGTACGCTTGTCCACACAGGTTCAACGGAAAACTTCCCGTCGTCCTGTCGTCGCAGTCGCAGCAGAACACTTCCTTTACCGTAACCGCTCGAGGCGTAAACCAGAGAGCCACTGACGATTACGTCCGACGCGTTATTTTCCCTTTTATTGCCGAACGGGTACTCCCAAAGCAGAGACCCGTCTTCCAGGTCGAAGCTCAGGATGCGTTTTGCACTGGTGGTAATAATCTGTTCAAGGCCGTCAATGCGGGCAACCACCGCCGAGCAGTTCCCGACCGCATCATTTATTTCGCTGTTGGCACACAACGTGTGTCCCGTACTCTTTTCGAAAGCCGCTATGTAGCCCTTCCCGCCGCCCGGACAGCAGAAGAGGGAATCGCCGTGAATAAGTACGGATTCGCTGTAGCCGTATTCCGGAGCTTCTGCCTGGAAAGTTGTCAACAGTTCGACGTGCCAGCGTTCCTGTCCCGAGCCGATATCGAAGGCCGTCAGCCGTCCCAGTTCGGATAGATGGTAAACAGTATCACCATCCACGGTAGGAGTACCGCGGGAGCCGGCATAGGGGACCGCCCATGTTTGTTGTTCGGAAGCCTGCCAGGACCGGCCGTTAAGCTTTTGCCACAGTTTCTCGCCTGACAAGTCCATAGCCGTCACGTACGTCTGCTTATCGATCATACCGGCCGTATAAATACGATCCCCTTTTATCGCCACTGAACTGTATCCGTGTCCTATGTCCGATGCGGTCCATATCAACTTCGGTCCGTCTTCCGGCCACTCCTGCATGAGCCCCGTCTCGGTCGAGATGTTATCGCGTTTCGGGCCGTGGAAGCACGGCCAGCTCAGGTTATCGCCGGCCAAAATGGTTGCAGGTATATTAATAATCAACAGAAATATAAATCTCTTACGTCGCATTGTTCGTCCTTTATCATATTAGTTTTACATTAATATACTCCCGGATACGTAGCCGGGTTTTAGTTTGCAGAAAATAGTATCAAAACCGGTTTCAATTTACAACATTGTGTTACTCATCTTCTCACGGCTGTGCCTATGAGGAAGACCTTTTGCTTGATAAGAATATTTTGGTAAAAAAATAAAAAAAAATTTATTGATTTTCTTAGTTGCGGAATTATTATGACGGCGCTATCGGAGGCTCATTATGAGTCTCCCGTTGATATTGGGCGATTAGAAATTATTAATTTTTTTTAAGGCGTGGAAAAATGTGTGATTCATGCGGATGTACGACGTGCAAAACCTGTGGCGCCACCATCGAAGACGGAGTTTGTTCCGGCTGCTGGGAACCGGCGGATGAATGCGTTTGCGAGCCGGTAGATCAACTGGAAGAGGAAGAGGAACTGGAAGAGGAAGAGGAAGAAGAAGTCGAAGAGGAGGAAGAAGAGGAATTTGACGACGAAGAGGACTATAGCTGACTTTCCTCTGCTCGTCTTGATTTTTTCTCTTTATAAGCTCATCGATTGTGCGAGGAGGCGCTTTGCGTACGTTCTTATCCAAATCCTTTGGAACTCCTCCGCGCACAGCTTTTGCGAACAGTTAGTCAAGATGCGATGATCCGCACCCTAACTAACGTTTAACTTATCTTACTTTCTATAAGGTTAAATCACGCCGCGAACACCTGGTGTAAAAGAGAACGTACTCCTTCCAGGATTGTCAAAATAAACTCGAACGCTCACGCTTTCTCCGGGGTCAAGCTGCCCATCACCTAAAAGACCCGACAGGTCAATATACGGTTTTCCGTCACCCGTTGTGCCACTTGAACCGGATAACGTAACGTTAGTACCGCCGATGCTTTCAATTACAAGCCAGACAGGATTTCCAATGGCTGTACTCGATATATTTACAACCGTAACATCTACGCTGATTTCCTGCGTTCGTCGGTCGTAAGAGACTCTGTCCGTAGAGACGCTTACCAGGTGATCTACCAATTGCTGAACAGTCTCTTCACAGCTTATGCTCATCTTGCCCGTGCCGTATTCGGTCTCGCTCTGGCCATTAACTTCGATCAGGTACTGGTTACCTGCGATGGCATCGAAGACGGCTATGTAACCACCGGCAAACGATACGCGGGTGGGAGTACAACCGCAACCATCATAGATACTAATATAATGTGAGAAGCTGCTCTCAGAGATGCTCACCTCGACCTGCCCAGTGCAATCAGCAGTGTAGCAGTACCAGATGTTAGGACTGTTATGACCTGATCCCTGTGCAGGACCTATATCGAACGTGGCGTACGTCGTATCGAACGGCAGGTCCGTTACGTTCCCGACAGGCGTCGCGCCAGAGCAGTCATCGTTGGCAGGGTATGGATAGCAGATTATGCTCATCTTGCCCGTGCCGTATTCGGTCTCGCTCTGGCCATTAACTTCGATCAGGTACTGGTTACCTGCGATGGCATCGAAGACGGCTATGTAACCACCGGCAAACGATACGCGGGTGGG
>Ga0315544_1000567_pt1 | contig 33734 bp, 26 predicted proteins | sample SalMarSW160130MG_2_FD_202543 | JGI IMG/M metagenome (GOLD analysis project Ga0315544, IMG submission 202543) | Salt marsh sediment microbial communities from the Plum Island Ecosystem LTER, Massachusetts, United States - Salt Marsh Sediment SW1601-130 ... | reverse complement strand
ACAATCGACAGGGTTATTCATAACAGGGGTGAAGTATCTGATATTACAAGGAACAAAGTCATTGGAATAATCAAGGAGTTTCATTATGTGCCTGACATCCTGGCGCGGACATTAGCATCAAAGAAAATATTCCGTTTTGCGATTCTGTTTCCTAAAGAAAATCCTGACAGTTCATTCTGGAGTAAACCTCTTATTGGAGTAAATAAAGCATTAAAGGAGGTTGGCCATTACGGTATTGTCGGAGAAAAATATCTGTTTGATCAATTTAACAGGTCTTCTTTCAAAAAGCAAACAGAAAAAATAATACAACATGAACCTGATGCAGTATTAATTGCTCCGTTTTACCATGAGGAGACAGTCAGACTTATTGAAAACTGTAATAACAGAAAAATACCTTATGTATTTATTAATTCAAATTTCCACGATAATCATAAGCTGAGCTTTATAGGACAGGATTCAAAGCAAAGCGGATATCTTGCAGCCAGATTAATGAGTTACAGTGTTGAAAATGGCTCCAATCTGTTAATAATAAACATTTCAAAAGCTTTAGATAACCATAAACATATTCTGAACAGACAAACAGGATTTGAATCATTTTTTAAGGAAAAAACAAAACAGAAGATTGATATACTTGTTCATTATATAAAGGACATGGACAAAAATTCTATTGATAATTCACTTCATGAAATTTTCTCCCGGTCATCCGGAATTAAGGGAGTATTTGTAACGAACTCCAAGGTCTATAAGATAGCAAGATTCATTGAGGAAAACAGATTGCAGGCTTTAACATTGATAGGATATGATTTGACCGAAGAAAACATTAAATACGTTGAGAAAAATATTATTGATTTTCTCATTAGTCAGAGACCTGTAGAACAGGGATATGGCGGGGTTATGACACTTTTTAATCATTTCGTTCTGAATAAGCGGGTAAAAAAGGAACAACATTTACCTATTGACATTATTACTAAAGAGAATTATAAATTTTATATTAAACACTAAAATATTAGCCATGGAAAAAAATTCTTTTAATGATTTAAAAAATAAAGTATGCGTCGTTACCGGCGGTGCTGGTATAATATGTTCTGCCCTGGCAAAGGGTCTGGGTTATGCAGGTGTAAAAACTGCCATTTTGGATATAAATGAAGAAATGGCTCATAAAGTAGCTGAAGAAATTGAAAAAGAAACCGGCACATTGTCAAGGGCATTTGCTGCCAATGTTTTGGATACTAAGTCACTGGAAAATGCGCAAGTTGCCATAAATAATGAATTAGGCAGGATAGATATGCTTATCAATGGGGCAGGAGGCAATTCTCCCAAGGCTACCGCACAGGTTGAGGAAATTAAGAAGGAAAATCTGAATGATCTGGAAAAAACCTTTTACGGACTTAAGCTGGATGGATTTGAATGGGTATTTGATCTGAACTTCAAAGGGACTTTATTACCGTCAATGATATTCACCAGGGATATGATTGAAAATGGTAAAGGGGTAATTATAAATATTTCCTCAATGGCTTCTATTAAACCTCTGACTAAAGTAGTGGCATATTCGGCTGCAAAGGCAGCCATTAATAATTTTACCGAATGGCTGGCAGTGCATCTGGCAAAGACAGGAATACGTGTTAATGCTGTTGCCCCGGGATTTTTCCTGACAAATCAGAACCGGTTCTTATTGACTGATGAGAAAACAGGCAAACCTACTGAGCGTGGTAAAAAAATTATTGCCAATACACCAATGGGAAGGTATGGAGAAGTGGAGGAAATAACAGGAGCAGTCCTGTTCCTGCTGTCTGATATATCAAAATTCGTAACAGGCATAATAATTCCTGTGGATGGTGGCTTTAGCGCTTTTGGAGGAGTGTAATGATATTTGAAAGTAAAAAGGGTAGAAACTTGAATTGACAAACAACCTCTATATTATGGGAAAGAATCCACAGGATGAATTGGCAGAACTTAAACCTATGCGTGAATTCTTTGTTGGCATAGATTCCGACGGTTGCGCTTTTGACACTATGGAAATTAAACAAAAGGAATGTTTTTGTCCCAATATGATAAAATATTTTGAGCTGCAAACTGTTTCAAAGTATGCCAGGGAGACATGGGAATTTGTAAATCTCTACTCAAAACACAGGGGATATAATCGTTTTATTGCCCTGGTTAAATTTTTCGAATTGCTGGCAAAAAGAAAAGACGTAATTGCAAGAAATCAGAAAATACCCGATATCGGGCCATTAAAGGAATGGATTAATAAGGAAACAAAACTGGCAAATCCGATACTTGAAGAATATGCTAAAAAGGTAAAAAACCCGGTAATAGATCTGGCACTGAAATGGTCGGTGAAGGTAAATTCCGATATAGCTGAAATGGTTTATGGTATGCCTCCCTTCCCTTTTGTTAAGGATTGCCTGGATAAAATAGTAAAAAAAGCTGATATAATAGTTGTATCCCAGACTCCCATGGAAGCTCTGACCAGGGAATGGAAAGAGAACAATATTGATAAATATGCAAGGGCTATAGCCGGACAGGAATATGGAACCAAAGCAGAACATATTAAGTTTGCGGCAAAAGGTAAATATCCCGATAATAAAATACTGATGATTGGCGATGCCCCCAGAGATCTGGAAGCAGCAAGGATAAACGGGGTACTGTTTTATCCTGTTAATCCGGGACACGAGGAGGCTTCATGGGAAAGGTTATGCAATGAAGCTCTGGATAAGTTTTTTACCGGCTCTTATGAAGGTGAATATGAGAAAAAATTAATTGAGGAATTTGAGGCATTCATGCCTGAAGAAGCGCCCTGGGAGCATATATGAATTTTTTATATGTTTTAATTAAAAATTAATAAAAAACTGTAGTAAATATGTTGTATTATTCAAAAGGTTCAGTATCAACAGAGTTAGATTCAGAAGATCTTAGAGAAGGCCTGTATAAATCATTTGAAAAACTGGGCCCAAGGAAAAAAGTCCTTGTGATTCCACCCGATTTTACAAGATTACATTCAAAAGCAGGTGACTTAACCAGGCTTACATGGGAATACTATAAAACCAGTCTTACGGATATCCTGCCTGCGCTTGGTACCCATATGCCTATGACAAAGGATGAAATTCAATACATGTTTGGAGATATTCCCGGGTATTTATTCAGGGTACATAACTGGAGGGATGATGTGGTGCAGATTGGAGAGGTGCCATCAGGTTTTATAAGAGAGATGTCGGAAAATAAACTTGATTTTTCATGGCCCGCAAAGGTCAATAAATTGATCGTACAGGGTAAATTCGATTTAATTTTATCTGTTGGACAGGTTGTCCCCCATGAAGTAACAGGAATGGCAAACTACAATAAAAATATATTAATTGGTACAGGTGGTGCAGAAGGCTTAAACAAAAGCCATTACCTTGGGGCTGTATATGGCATGGAGAGATTGATGGGAAGAGCTGATAACCCGGTAAGACAGGTCCTTAATTATGCAGCAGATGAATTTGCCAAAGATTTACAAATTGTATATGTTCTTACCGTGATTGCCAGGGGTGAGGATAATAAATTAAAGGTTAGGGGTTTATATATTGGTGATGATATTGAATGTTTCACTAAGGCTGCTGATCTTTCTGTAAAATTAAATATCCAGATACTTGATAAACCTATAAAAAAAGCTGTTGTATATCTTGATCCGCAGGAATTTAAAAGCACATGGCTTGGGAATAAGAGCATTTACCGCACAAGGATGGCAATGGCTGATGACGGGGAACTGATTATCCTGGCACCCGGACTGAGAGAGTTTGGAGAAGATAAAGAGATTGACAGGCTTATACGTAAATTTGGTTATGTGAATACACCAAAAATACTAAAGCTTGTTAAGCAGAATAAAGAACTGGAAAATAACCTTAGCGCTGCTGCTCATCTTATTCATGGCTCATCTGAAAACCGATTTAAGATTACCTATTGTACAAGATATTTATATAAGGAAGAAATTGAAAGTGTGAATTTTCAGTTTGCTGATCTGGAAATCATGATGAAAAAATATGATATCAGGAAGTTAAGTGATGGTTATAATTTTGTCCATGGAGAGGAAATATTTTATATTTCAAATCCGGCATTAGGTTTGTGGGCATTTAAAGGAAGGTTTTATGATAATAATTAATAAAAGCCTGTAATGAAAGAAATTAACTGGGGATTTATTGGTTGTGGTGATGTTACTGAATTAAAAAGCGGCCCTGCCTTTAATAAGGTTGAAGGATCAAAAGTCTTTGCCGTTGCGAGCAGAACTGCTTTAAAAGCCGAAGATTATGCAAAAAGGCATAATATTCCGAAATGGTATGATAAAGCTGAGAAGCTTATCAATGATTCTGAAGTTAATGCTGTGTATGTTGCAACACCTCCCAAATTCCATTCCGAATATGCTATAAGGGCAATTAATGCAGGTAAACCTGTATATGTTGAAAAACCGATGGCCCACAACTATCAGGAATGTGAGAAGATGAATGAAGCAGTCTCAAAGAATAAAGCATCTTTATTTGTTGCGTATTATCGCAGATCACTTCCCTATTTCTTAAAGGTGAAAGAACTTATTGACAGGGAGGTAATCGGTGATATTTATTTTATTGATATAAAATTCTGGAGTCCCCCGAGAGAAGAAGACTTAAATTCGCAGAATCCCCCCTGGAGAGTCATCCCCGAGATTTCCGGAGGCGGTTATTTCTATGATATGGCATGTCATCAATTAGATATCCTGGATTATTTTTTCGGTCCGGTTAAAAATGCCTGCGGAAAGTTCACTAACAAGGGAGGATTATATAAAGCTGAAGATACAGTTACTGCAAGTCTTGAATTTGAGTCAAATATTATAGCAACAGGCTCCTGGTGTTTTGTTGCAGACAATATTTATAAAGCCGATACGATAGAAATTCTGGGTTCAAAAGGGAAAATAATTTTTTCTACTTTCGCCTTTAAACCAATTGTATTGATAGTCAAGGGTGTTATAACAAAATATAATCCCGCAAATCCGGATAATATCCAGTTTTATTTGATAAAGAACGTAGTTGAAGAATTACAGGGTACAGGGAAATCCCCCAGTGACGGAATAAGCGGAGCAAGAACAAACAGAGTTATGGATATGATATTGAATAAAATATGATTAACATCCCCGTGGAAAGAATAAAGATCATAGCAGATCAGGATATCCCGTTTTTAAAAGGTGTTTTTGAGCCATATGCTGAAATTGAATATTACCCCGGGAATAATATAACAAATATGGTGGTTAAAAATGCCGATGCCTTAATTATTCGTACACGTACAAAATGTAACAGGGATTTACTGCACGGATCAACTGTAAAATTTATCAGTTCTGCTACAATTGGATTTGACCACATTGATACCGATTATTGTGAAAAAAATAAAATTATATGGACTAATGCTCCGGGCTGCAATTCTTCTTCAGTACAGCAGTATGTGGCTGCAGCTTTAATTAATATATCCAGAAAATATAACTTTTCACTGAAAGAAAGGACAATAGGTATTGTTGGTGTCGGACATGTAGGAACTAAAATAGTGAAACTGGCAGAATATTTTGGTATGACCGTGCTATTGAATGATCCGCCCAGAGTAAGGAATGAAGGACTTTGCGGATTCATATCTCTTGAAGGAATACTGCGGGATTGCGATATTATTACATTCCATGTGCCTTTAAACATGACCGGAGAAGATAAAACATATCATATGATTGATGAAAACCTGTTGGAAAAGGTCAATCCGGGAACTTTTATAATTAATACATCAAGGGGTGAAGTAGCTGATACTGAAGCTTTAAAAGAAGTATTAAGGTCAGGGAAAGTTGCCGGCGCAATTATTGATGTCTGGGAGAGGGAGCCTGAGATTGATGTTGATTTACTTAACCTGGTTGATATTGGTACACCTCATATTGCAGGCTATTCTGCTGACGGAAAAGCTAATGGAACTTCTATGAGTGTTCAGGCTTTAAGCAAATATTTTAATCTTGGTATCGATAACTGGAGTCCTGCCAGTGTTCCGGTACCTGATAATACAATGATTAATATTTATAACAGATCTGCTTCAGGTGAAAATATTATTGCTGAAGCTATTATTAATACATATAATATCCCGGAAGATGTTATGAGATTACGGAAATCACCGGAGACATTTGAAAAACAAAGAGCAGATTACCCTTTAAGGAGGGAATTTAATGCATATTCGGTTAAACTGGACCGTAAAGATCGGGATGCTGAAAGGATTTTGCGCAGAATGGGGTTTAGAGTGTTATAATATAGTTTTAAAAGCTAATATTCTTTTTGAAATTATTTTTTATAATTAGCACACATTAGGTATATTAATATAAAAAAGTCATAATAATAATTAGTGTTAACTTAAATATATAAAAATGAAACAATTGGCAGATATTGGATTAATCGGACTGGCTGTAATGGGAGAAAACCTTGTATTAAATATGGAAAGTAAGGGTTACACTGTTGCAGTTTTTAACCGTACTGTTGAAAAAGTAGATGTATTTATTAATGGCAGGGCTAAAGACAAGAACATTATTGGCACACATTCAATTGAAGAGTTCATCAAATCTATTAAGAAACCCAGAAAAGTAATGCTTCTGGTTAAGGCCGGGAAAGCTGTTGATGATTTTATTGATAAGCTTATTCCCCATATGGAAAAGGGAGATATAATTATTGACGGAGGTAATACCCATTTCCCGGATACAAACAGAAGGACTGAATATGTCGAAAGTAAAGGTCTGCTTTATATTGGCACAGGTGTTTCAGGGGGTGAGGAGGGTGCTCTTAGAGGGCCTTCAATTATGCCCGGAGGATCAAAAGATGCATGGCAGGAAGTAAAACCCATATTTCAGGATATAGCTGCCAAAATGGATGACGGTTCGCCTTGTTGTGACTGGGTTGGTGAAAAGGGTGCCGGCCATTTTGTTAAAATGGTACATAATGGTATTGAATATGGGGATATGCAACTAATCTGTGAAGCATACTATATTATGAAGGAGCTGCTTGGCATGACTTCAGATGAGATGCACGAAGTGTTTAAAGAGTGGAACAAGGGTGAGTTAGATAGTTATCTTATTGAAATTACCCGTGATATTCTGGCATTTAAAGATGATGACGGAACACCTCTTGTTGAAAACATACTTGATACTGCAGGCCAAAAAGGTACGGGCAAATGGACCGGGATAGCAGCGCTTGAACATGGTGTGCCCCTTACATTAATAGGTGAAGCTGTTTTTGCGCGATGCCTTTCTGCACAAAAAGAAGAAAGGGTTAAAGCATCAAGGGAGCTCAAAGGAACACAGAAAAATTTTACAGGTGATAAGAAAGCATTTATTGAGGATATTAAGTATGCACTGTACGCATCAAAAATAGTATCATATGCACAGGGTTACCTTTTAATGAGAACTGCTGCCAAAGAATACGGATGGAATCTTAATTACGGTGGTATAGCCCTGATGTGGAGGGGCGGATGTATTATCCGTTCAGTGTTTTTAGGAAAGATTAAAGAGGCATTTGATAAAAATCCGAGCCTTGAAAATCTGCTTCTGGATCCTTATTTTAAAAATATTGTAATTTCAGCCCAGAATAGCTGGAGAAAGGTTATATCAACTGCAGCCCTTAATGGAATACCTGTTCCTGCTTTGGCAGCAGCTCTTGCATATTTTGACGGATACCGCTCGGAAAGACTGCCTGCAAATCTTTTACAGGCACAACGTGATTACTTTGGAGCTCATACTTATGAAAGAGTAGATAAACCCAGAGGCGAATTCTTTCATACAAACTGGACAGGCAGGGGAGGAGATACTTCTTCAAGTACTTATACTGTGTAATTTTTTTGACCAGCCTGAAAGGTATATACAGTTCAGGCTGGGTTTATTTAAATTCCTTTTTTAATTGTTCAACCCATTTAGCTATCCGTTCCTTATTTAGTTTTCGCTGGTTTTCAAAGTCCAGGGCAAGTCCAACAAGTTTATTTCCTCTTTGTGCCCTTGAGTTTTCAAATTCATATCCTTCAACTGATGTATATCCGACAATTTTTGCTTTGCATTTCTCAAGAATCCCGGCCATTATTCCTATGCCATCAACAAAATTCTCGGGATAACCTTTCTGATCCCCATTGCCGAATATAGCTATGGTTTTATTTTTCAAATATAGATCTTCCAGTGCCGGAACGAATTCATCCCAGTAATTGGGTAATTCGCCATCAAACCATGTAGGTACTCCGAGAATAAGGAAATCATATGATAAAAACTTTTTTTCATCAATATCTTCAGCATTAACCATATCAATATTTTCCTTACCAAATGCCTCCTGTATCAATTTTGCTGCTATAGCTGTTCTATTAGTATTAAAACTATAAACTAAGGCTGTTTTTTTCATACGTTTAAAATTTTTAATTACCTGGTAATAAATTAAAAAGCTTATTATCTAAATTACAATAGCCTGGAAAATGTACTCTTAATATTCCAATAATTCAACAGCAGTCTTATATATTTTTTCCTCATCAGGAAGAATAGCTTTTTCCAGGATTCTGTTAAATCCTACCGGAGTAAAGGTAGATCCTACCCTTTTTACTGGTCCGTCAAGATATTCAAATCCTGTTTCAGTGATTATAGCAGCCAGCTCAGCTCCAAATCCTGAAAAAACTTTATCTTCATGTACAATAAGTACTTTCCCTGTTTTTTTTATTGAATTCAGAATCATTTCCTTATCAAGCGGAATTAATGAACGCAGGTCAATTACTTCAATACTTGCATTATTTTCTTTTGCCATCCTGTCCGCAACTTTTAAACACATGTGTGTAGTATTGCCATATGTCAAAACAGACATATCTGTCCCTTCCCTTCTTATTCTGCCTTTTCCAAATGGTACCTCAAAATCATCAGGAATTGGTGTTGCAGCTATGGGAGAGTTATATAAAGCTTTTGGTTCAAGGAAGAGTGTTGGTCCCTCTGAACGTATGCTCGTTCTGAGGAGTCCCGCAGCATCATCGGCAAATGAAGGGTAGACGATCCTGATTCCCGGAAGGGTTGTTAAAGCTCCTTCAATGTTTTGCGAATGATACAATCCTCCACCAATATAACCTCCGGATGCAAGTCTTATTGTAACATTAGAGACTAGTTTTCCTCTGGAACGCCAGTAGTCATGTGACATTTCGACAAATTGTTCCATAGCAGGCCAAAAGTAATCCGCAAACTCAGCTCCCTCAATAACTATACGGATTTTAGGATCAAACCTTGACATGCCATTTGCAGTACCTACTATAAAGTCTTCGGCAATAGGAGCATTAAATATTCTTTCTTTGCCGAACTCCTTTTGCATTCCCTTTGTAACATTAAAAACCCCTCCTTTCTCTTTATATGCAACATCCTGTCCCCATAAATATGTGTCCGGATTTCTCCTGAATTCATCTTTGAATGTCTCGTTTAAAGCTTCAACAAGCTTTTTTTTGGGCCCTTCGAAATTATGAATGCCCTCAGGATATTTTTCAGCCTTATAGGGTTCAGGATAAACAAAGTCGAAAATAGATTCGGGTTTAGGGTCAGGAGCCTGTATCCCTTTCTTGTGAGCTTCCTTAATTTCGGCTTTAATTTCTTCTTCAATTTTTACCAGTTCATCTTCTTTAAACCGGTTATAGCGAAGTAACATACGTCTGAACTTAGCCACCGGATCATATTCCCTCACATAATTAAGTTCATAATCGTCCCTGTATAGTTCGTGTTTGTCAGAATTTGAATGTGAATGTATCCTTATACAATTTGCCTGAACAATAACAGGCTTTGTATTTTTTAGAGCCCATTCTTTTGCCTCGCTCATTGCATTCATTGAATCAAACACATCTTTGCCGTTACAATGAATAATTCTTAAATTTTTTAATCCGCTAAAGTTATTAGCTACCTTACGATTTGCCGTCTGGTCTGCTTTGGGAACAGAAATTCCGTATCCGTTATCCTGGATAACGAAAATGACAGGTAACTCTTCTCTTGATGCACCATTTATCGCCTCATAAACGTATCCTTCAGAACAGGATGATTCTCCCTGTGAGCTTATAGCCACACCTTTATGATTGTATTTTTTCATGGCTCTTGCTACACCAACAGCGTGAAGGGTTTGATTAGCAACATTTGATGAGACGTTATAAATATTCCACTCAGGTTTTGCAAAGTGATTCGACATATGCCTGCCTCCACTTGAAATATCAGCATCTTTTGCTAGACCATTATAGATAATTTCTTCAGAGCTTAGGCCGGCAGAAACGCATGTAACCAAATCACGATAGTAAGGGAAGAGATGGTCGGTTTTCCTGTCGAATACCTGTCCGATTGCCAGCTGAATACCTTCATGTCCTGCAGCAGGAGCATGATATGACCAGCCTAAAGCCTGCTTTAAATAATTTGGGGCCCTGTCATCCCATGCCCGGCCTCTTACCAGTAATTTATACCATAGTGCAAGTGTTTCCTTTTTTGTAGTTTTAATATTATATTTCTTTGGAATTTCCATTTTAGAATACATTTTAAATCATAGCTGGTTTATATAACAGTATTTATATCAAATTGTTCCATGAGATTCTTAATCTCAAGTATAAACTCACCGGCCAGAGCACCATCAACAATCCGGTGATCATAAGATATAGACAAAATTATTTTATGGCGGATGGCAATTACATCCCCGGTTGGAGTTTCCAGAACCGCAGGTTTTTTTTCGATTGTCCCGATTCCGAGTATTGCCACCTGAGGCTGATATATTATGGGTGTACCTGTTAAGTTTTTAAATGTTCCGAAATTTGAAATTGTGAATGTTCCTCCCTGTATTTCATCAGGAAGGAGCTTGCCTTTTCTTGCCGCATCGGCAAGCCTGGCAAGCTCAACAGTAAGTCCGATCAGACTTTTTTGTTCAGCATTTTTTATTACAGGTACAATTAAGTTACCTGAAGGTAAAGCCACAGCAATTCCGATATTAATATTTTTTCTTAATATGATTTTATCACCGTCAACCGAAGCATTTATTCTGGGGAATTTCTTTAGTGCTTTTGCTGTGATATCAATGAAAACAGGTGTATATGTGAGCTTATGTTTTTCTTTGGCATAGAATTCTTCTTTTACTTTGTTTCTCCATATTACCATATTTGTTACATCTGCTTCAATAAAGCTGGCCACATGGGGAGAGATTCTTTTTGATAAGACCATATGTTCGGCAGTTAACTTTCTAATCCTGTCCATTTGTATGACTTCATCACCGGGGCCTGCAGTAACAGATATACCCGTTTTAACTTCCCTGTCAGGTTCACTAACCCCAGCCGGTATATGAGAAGCTCTTTTGCTTTCTACATATTTCAGAATATCCTTCTTGTTAACCCTGTTGTTCTTTCCGCTTCCTGTTAAAGAATCCAATTCTTCAACAGATATATTTTCTTTTTGTGCAATACTCCTGACCAGGGGCGAATAAAATCTGTCTGATTTTTTTATTTCCTTTGTTGCCGGTTCCTGTGATAAAGCAGTACTTTCCTTATCGGCCTTTGCGGCTTCGATCTTTTCCGTAGCCTTTTCCGGGGCCTTTTCTGCCGGCTCGGATTTGCTTTTAGCTGTGCCTTCCATATCAATAATGGCAATCACTTCGCCTACCGGAACCACATCATTTTCTTTATATAATACTTTGCTCAGGATGCCGGCAACAGGGCACGGTATCTCAGTATCTACCTTATCAGTGGCAATTTCAAGTAATACATCATCTTCCTCAATTTTTTCACCCTCCTTTTTTAGCCACCTTATAATTGTGGCCTCCTGAACACTCTCACCCATCTTTGGCATTATTATTTCATATTTAGCCATGTTTTATAAATTTAATATTTCTCAAAACTAAGTAAAAATAAAAGGTAATCGGATTAAAATTCCATATTTCTAATAAATAATAATATAAAGTTAATCAATACTATAATAACATTTATTCCACTAAAATGTTTTCCTGTTTATTTCAATCGGAATTTGAAAATGACTCTTAAGAATATTTATCTGGCAGGATTTAATGAAATGAAGCTTTTAATAGAGTCAGGTATTAATATTATTCATCCTCATTATCATTACAAAAGGCGGTTTTTAATATAACTGGTTCTCCTGATGCTATGCCTCCTTTAGGATTATATTTATATATTTTTGATGTAATATCCCAAAGTTTAATGTCAGGATACCTTAGTGACAGTAAAAGTGAGGTTAAAGCAAAGGTTTTTGGGCCAAGAGGTACTATAATTACCCGTGAATTCAACCTGAGATCCAGGCATAATGAAGTAAGTTTGGAATTAATCTCTTCCTGGTTATTCGCAGGGTATTTTATTATATTTTCATCACCAATTTTTTCCAACAAAGGTTTATTCTTTTTATATACTGATTTTGAGTATTCCTGATCAAAAGCAGGTTCAGGAACAAATGCAAAGATTTTCTGCGGATTAATATTCTTTATCAGCTTAATAATCGATTCGTAATTATTATCCAGTCCTGCTATTAATGTAAGATTTGTTTCATTTTGAATTAAATCTTTTGGTTCAATAATGGGCCCTATAAATTCTACTATCTTTTTTATGTTCGGAAGAAATCTCTTTGGAGTATATGCAAAGAAAACATTTATCCTTTGTTCAGGCAATTCATTTTTGGAAATAAAATCCAGAATAGTTGCTATCCATATTTTTGGCATACAGGAATAATCAACTATTATATTCAGAATTTCAGATGTATTGTTCCTGCATATTTTGTCCAGAAGCTTTTCTATTTCTTTTCCTGATCTTGCTTTTTCTATAACAGGAAGGAAACCAAGTTTAATAAACACTGATTCATTTTCTTTGCGGAGTTTAACGTAATTATTATCGTCAAATGTAATAAGGTGCTTTTTTGTACTGGCCAGGTCTATATTTTCAGAAAGACAAGTACAGCGTGAATGGAATCCTGAAGTTGCAATTATAAAATCAATTTTTTCAGTCTTTAGCTCTTCCAGAGATATCTGATATGTATGTATAAGCTCCATCTACTTTATTATCCGGTAACAAATATTTTATACTTCATAGCAGGATATAAGGTTATAATTATTTGAGGAATTTCATTATTTATTGTAATATCAATGACGAAAACATTATTTGACTTGATAAACAAAACCTGGTTTTAAATAATCCCGGGATCCGCAGTGGAATTGAAAAAGAATAAGATCTAATTTTCAGCATTTGTAAGGAAATCAAACTGAGCATCTATCGAATAATTAATTTATTCAGGTATTGTCTGCTGCCTGTTGTTGTTCTTATAATATATACTCCTGCTGAGATATTTTTTATATCAATAAAATTTGATGTGCCGGGATTAGGAATTGTGCCCTTATACATCAACTGTCCCGATACGCTGATTATTTCAAAATCAATAGATGAGCCGGTATATATATCCTCGAAGTATATATGAAAGCTGCCATCATTCGGATTAGGTAAAATCTTTAAATTATCAGATAATTTGACAGCATTTTCAAATATGCCGGTATATCCGCCCTCTCCTTTTGTGAGATACTCTTCCCCAACAACATAATCCAGATTACTGATAAATTCTCCACCGATAATCGTTACATAATACATTTCCTCGTGCGGCAGGCCGGGAATATCTGCAATTATAGTATAGTCACCATCAGCTACATCATAAAAAGAAAAATCTCCATTTTCATCAGTTTGTGTTATCGCAATAACTTCGTAATCGGATTTTAGTCTTCCCCCGGCCAGAATTACATTTACACCTTTAACTGCTTTTTTAAGCACTGATTTTGATGATTTAAATACATTGGTGGTATCGGCTTCATAAATTTCTCCGCCCATAAAGGCATCTCCTGCTCTTTCTATAATATTATTAACAATGATATCTCTGCCCGTTATTGGCTCAGTTGATGTTACAAGTATTGGTGAAGCCTCATCCCAGTGAGCTGCACTTGTATAATATGTCTGTGCGGCATCCGGATAATCAGTAATCCTTGGTTTTGCAAAGATAATATACCAGCCAAAAGGTATGTCTTCAAAAAGATATGAACCATCGCCATTTATTGAAACTGAATCAGAGAGCGGGGATCTCTGAAAGCGGGTAAATCCATAAAGTTTCACATATCCGCTTGTCACCGGTCCTCCTGTTTCATCAAAGACATTTCCTGAAATATCAGTAACATAAGAAAATTTTGCCGTATATATACCGACATCTCCTGCCTCTGTAACCGGTATATTATCCAGATTGGTACCTGTACCTATGAATGTCCCGGTCAAAAATAAATTTCCAAATATATCAACACTAAGGCTGTTTCCTGTCATAGCATTATCTATTGCATTGACCTTTGATCTGGCAAAATGTATATCGCCCTCTTTATCAATTTTTATAATATAAAAACCCCCGTGCCCTATAGTGTCTTTAACAATTACGTTTGTAGCGTCGATATCTTCATAAACAAGGGGATCAATACTAACATTACCTGATAAATATATACTGCCATGTCTGTCAAAAACAGCTGAATTAAACATATTATCACCAGGACTGTTGCCGGATCGTGCCCACACAAATTCACCCATAACGTCTAATTTGGTTATTATTATATCACGTGTACCTGCCTCTGCGTTGGGCCTTTGTACAAAATTATAAAGTACTGAAGGCCCCATATATTCAGCGATTATGTATAAGTTATTTTCATTATCAATATTAATTTTTGTATCAGTGCCCGGAGTATTTTTTGCACTTGCAAGCTGTGTATTAACATTTTTTACCCATATTGGATTTCCGGCAGGATCAAGTTTTAAGATAAAAACATCAAAGTCTATACCTGAATTTGTTACTGTTTGCCCGTAAAAATCTATTAAGGTACTGTTATATACACCAACAAGGTATGCATTACCTTCATGGTCAATTTTAAGCTGGTCTGGCAGGTCTGTCAAATCACCGCCGTAGCTTCTTACCCATTCGAAATTTCCTATCGACGTATATTTGATAAGGAATACGTTTTCACTACCTCTTACAGCCAGGGTATCTGATCCGAAGATAAAGGATCTATTTCCATTATAATCTCCTGCCAGGTAAATCTGGTCGTTATTAATTGCAAGAAATCTTCCATAAATGTTTCCAATTCCTGTAATATCGGACTGGTTAGTTTTAGCCCAGTCAACTATACCATTAGGATTATATTTTACAAAAAACAATTTGGCCCCTGCCGAATCTCCCAACAAATATTGTAGTCCGAACCTTATTGTATCTGCAGTAAAATTACCTGTTACGTAAACAACACCGGAGTTGTCAATTACAGCATCTGCACCCAATGAAACCGGATAGCTCCCCCCACTCGTGTTAACAGCCCTTGCCCATAACAGCCTGCCTGTTTTGTAATATTTTGCAACAAATACGTTTTCATTTGTATTGGCAAACCTTAAAGTCGCTTTATTCAGTTGTATATCTGGGGTATTTTCCGATGTACCCATAACAACAATTTCTCCGCGTATATTAACAGCCAGCTTTATGGGCTTTAATTGTGTGCCACCATCCGAACCAAAAATACTGACTGCCCATAATACCCTTCCTACAGAATTATACTTTACAAGATACAGGTTATTTGATTCTCCGCTTTCTATACCTGTAACCTCAAAATTACCAAACTTCAGGCTTAGTGTCATAAATGTTCCTAAAACAATAGTATTACCAAGCGAATCGGTAACTGACTGGTATATTTCAGCTTCTCCTGCGCTTTTTGCCCAACTCCATTTTGGGGACTGCGGGTATAACAGCGAAATTGGAATAATTGCGAGTAAATAAATAAATATTAAACTTTTCGATAGTCGTACTAAATTTTTCATAACAGGCAGTTTTAAATTTACAGACTAATATGTTTAACGAATTTCTGTTAAGCAAGTTACTATTAATTTATATTAATTTTCAACTGTTTATTGTTAATAGTTTTAATATTTATAAACAAGGGGAGCCGAGTTGGCTCCGCCTGTCGGCGGGGTCAACTCATATATCATACTAAACCCGTATTCCCATTACTAAAATATCATCTATTTGATTAAGATTTCCGCGCCAGTCCTCGAAAGTTTTATCAAGGATCTGTTGTTGTTCTTCAAGCGGTTTATTGTGAATGTCCAGTAACAATTGTCTGAATGATACAGACTTGAATTTTTTCTCTTCAGGACCACCAAATTGATCAGCATACCCGTCAGTATAAAGATAGATCATATCACCTTTGAATATTTTAAAATTGTAATTTGTGAAAGGTTTTTCTTTACCTACATGTATGCCTATTGGCATTTTATCGCCCTTAAAGATTGTATGTTCAGAGTTCCTTACTAAAAGTAAAGAATTATATGCACCTGAAAACTGTACTTTTCTTTCATTAAAGTTAATAATGCATAAAGCTATATCCATACCATCCCTTGTTTCATCCTTCTTTCCTCTCTGTGATAAAGTTTGTTTTATATTTTTTCTGAGCGTTTCCAGAATTTTATTTGCAGTATGGTCTCTATTAACATTTATAATCTCGTTTAATAAAGAAACACCCAACATACTCATAAACGCTCCGGGCACTCCATGTCCTGTACAATCAGCTACTGCCACTATAACATCATTTGCTGTTTCAGTCATCCAGTAAAAATCTCCGCTAACAATATCGCGGGGCTTGAAAAAGATAAAATGCTGAGGCAAAATACTATTGGTATATTCGACATCAGGCAGAACAGCAGATTGTATTCGCTGGGCATACATAATACTATCAGTAATTTCACGGTTTTGCTCTGCAATTTTATCCCTCTGTTTTTCTATTTCTATTGTTCTTTCTTTGACTTTTTGTGCGAGCACTTTCTTATCATGTTGCAGTTTTCTTTCGCGCGCTTTAATAAATAAAAATATCAGGCTGATAGCAAATATTATTTCCAGTGCCAGAAACCACTTGGTTCTCCAGAAAGGGGGTGTAATTGCAAAAGAAAAGCTTACAGGCTCAGGTGTCCATATACCATCACAGTTGGCGGCTTTTACTTTAAATGTATAATTACCGTGCGGTAGTTTTTTATACTGGTCCGTTTGAGTCTTATTTGTAACTTCTGACCATGAATCATCATAACCTTCAAGCATATATTGGTACCTGTTCTTTTCAGGTATTGAAAAATGCAATCCTATATACTCAAAGATTAAATTATTTTTATTATACGGAAGTTTAAGGTTCAGGGGCAAACCTGAAATACTGTCAACTCCTTCTGCATAATCCAGCAAATCTGTTGTATCACCATAAACAAAAACGTTTGTGATATAAGTAACCGGAGGGGTTTTCCTTATTACATCCAAATCAGGAACATACCTGACAAGTCCGTTCCCCGTACCTATCCATATATTATTATTCATGTCCACCGTTACTGCTCTAAGATATGATTCCAGAGGGGTAAAACCTTCAAGTTCACTGTAATATTGAATTTTAAAATTCTTAAGATCTATTTTATTCAATCCTTTATCATAACCAATCCATAAATTGTTTGTCCTGTCAGTTTCCACGAACATTATGCTGTTTGATACCAGCCCGTCTTTTATTGTATATACTTTAATCTCGAAATCCCCATTCCTGCGGGTAACTTTATTTAGTCCGTTATCAGTACCAATCCAGATGCTGCCTGATGAATCAACTGCAATATCATTGCAGCTGTTATGTGATAAACCTTGTTCTGTACTTATATTTTTAAACCTTATACCATCGTAAACAGAAACACCTTCAGCAGTACCAAACCATAGATTATTGATTAGATCTATTTTTATTGCGCGTACATTATTACTGGGAATTCCGTATTTGATATCATAATTATAGTATTTCCCGTTATAGAATTTACTAATTCCTTTCTCATGCACGCACCATATATTTCCCATAAAGTCTTCTGTTATATCAACTGCTTTCTTGTCTGGTAAACTCATCTGGTCGAACCATATATAATCTTCATATGTGGTAAATTTGTTTCCGGAATATTTTGTTAAGCCGTAAAAAGTTCCTATCCAGATATTATTATTTATATCATGTGTTATACACCCGATTTCATTTGCAGGCAGACCGTTTTCATCATTAAAGATTGATATATTGTTATTCACATCAAGCCTGAATAAACCATTATAGCCCCCTGCCCAGATATTCCCCGATTTATCGGCATGGACAGCCATTATATCTTTCCCGGGGATACCAAAATCAACAGTATATATTTCAAAAGGTTTTTTACTTATTTTTGATATTCCGCCAAATGTCCCAAACCAGATATTTCCTTCTGTATCTTCATTAATACTCCATACTATATCATTCAGTAAATTGTTTTCAGTTGTATAATCTCTGAACCGGTTTTTATAGATTTGATAAACCCCATCGGGACGAGTTAGAATCCATATCCTTTTTTTGTTGTCTTCATATAATTTTATTACCGTTTTTGAACTTAAATTTTTATATGTAAATGCATTAAAAGATTTGCCATTAAATTTACATAATCCGTTTTCATATGTGCCTATCCATATATTTCCATGAGTATCTTCAAGTAAAGTCAGTATAATGTTACTGCTAAGTCCGTCTTCAATAGTATAATTTATAAATTCCTTTTCGTTATATTTGATAATTCCCCCTCCCTGGGTTGCAATCCAGTAATTATTGTATTTATCCTCAATAATATCCCAGACAGTGTTATTTGAAAGTCCCTCATTTGTAGTAATGGTACGTTTTTCTTTTCCATCAAATATTATAATTCCATTTAATGTGCCGAACCATATCCTTCCTTTGCTATCCACAAAACCTGATAATACCTCATTACTCGGTAATCCGGTTTCCTGGGTGTAATTGGTAATTGTGTTTTTGGAAATTTTTGATACTCCTTCAGCCCTGGTTCTCACCCAGATATTTCCCTTATGATCTTCAAGAATTTCTTCTATTTCATTATTACTTACCAGGCCATTGTCAGTATTATATGTTATAAATTCTCTGCCATTAAATCTGGCAACCCCGCCATCTTCAGTCCCCACCCATATATTTCCTTTTGAATCTTCAAACAGACAATATATGTAAATACTGGGAAGTCCATCCTGAATGCTGAAGTTTTTGAAATTATATCCGTCAAATCTTGAAATCCCATTCTGTGTTGCAAACCACATATAGCCTTTTGAATCCTGCAAAATATCCATAATTACATTTGATGGCAGCCCGTTCTTGATAGTGTAATTATCAAAAGCTATTATCTGGGAAAAGGAAATATTGTGAATTAACAGAATAAGTGCGGATAAAATATATTTATGCATAAATTATATCAAATATATATTTACTCACTATAAATATATGAAAATAATAGAAAGGAGCGAGGTTTTTACAGGTGATATTTCAAATTTAATCTATATTACTAACTTAAGTATAAATAAACATTTTATCTGTTATATACTTATATTATGTCCTTAGAAGTATTGATAAATGAAGTCTTTTCGTCATATTTAAAAACTTATTTATAATTGCCCCTGGATTATGAAGATAATCAGGTAGTAACCAAAGTAATGGTTAAATAATATATTTAACAGAGACTATTAAAGGTTAACTGTTATAATAGAACACCGGTATTGTCACAAAATAAAAAGTCCCCGACAAAACCGGGGACTTTGAATTTATTAAACACAACTAAATGAAATTATTTTCCGGCTAATGCAGGTTTGATATTATCGTAATTGAACAGATCATAATCAGGCCAGTCTTTAACACTTCTCATAGCCTTAAACATAGTTTTGGAAATTTCATTATGAATCTTTGATCTTCCTTTTGTAGTGGTATTCATCAATACTACCCAGTTTATTCCGTTTTTGTTTCTCATAACCAGCGCAGACGTTCCTGCTAATGTGCCTGTACGCCACCATGTTCCATACCCGTCAGTCCCGCGCCAGCCTATCAGATTTTTAGTCCGTTTCTCGGCCTTTGTCATTAATTCTATAGTTTTATCCGACAATATGTCCGGCTTACCTGAGAAACCATCTATAGCAACAATTAACTTCATCAGCTCAGGAGCAGAAGCTACCCAGCCTCCGGCCGCACTTAACAATTCAATATTGTTGCCTCCGTATACCTGTGGCTTTAATTCACCGGAACCATCGAAAGAATAACATTTGGGATTCCTGCCAAGGTCATAATAACAGACTTCATTTTTAAATCTGTCTTTTAATGAGCTTTTTCCAACATGCATATCATAAATACCAAGAGGATGAAGTATGGCAAACTGAACATAATCCTCATAATTCATTCCTGTAACTTCTTCTATGACTTTTCCCAGTACTGCATATCCGAAATTGGAATAGCTATATTTAGTCCCGGGATTATAATATAAGTTCTTCTGCAAATAATACTGAATTATTGTCTCAATATCAGCAGGTGGGTTAACATGCATCTTCCGGGCTATTGACAATGACTGGAAAAGCGGATCATCCTTTTTGTTATTCCACCCTGCTGTGTGATTCAGCAGATTCAGAATCGTTATTTTTTCAATTCTTTTGTCTTTATAATTGAGATATATTGAATCATTTAAGATCCCATCCTTACCAAAGACCTGATCGTTAATGCTTATCATCCCTTCTTCAATAATCTTCATTATGGTTACCGCAGTAATTAATTTGGAAACGCTTGCTATCCTGAATACATGTTTAGGCTCAACCCTGGTTTGGGTTTCCTCGTCAGCCCAGCCAAATCCTTTTGCATATATAAGTTTGCTGTCTTTGGTTATAGCTACTGAAGCCCCTTTAATTTTCTTTCTTGTTATAAAATCTGTAACTATACTGTCAATTGAAAGCATTGAAGGATTTGAAGACAGTTCGTTGGTTAGTCTGAAAGAAATGGGTGTAATTTCATTTATAGGCGTATTCCTGTTACTCTCTCCCTTATAGGAAAATGTAATTGCAATTTCTCCGAAAAAGAGAATTATAAATAATCCTGCTATCAGTATCTTCTTATAATTCATGATATAAGAAATAAGTCTTATAAACAATCCAAAATTATTTTTGTTTTCAGCGCGCAAATGTAATACTTTTTAATAGATAATTACCCGATCAGAAAAGTTGCTTTTCCGTACTAAAAATATGAATATCTTTTTCTTTAACCAATACATAAAGTATTAATTTTGAATGTATTGTGTTAATAACTCAGACAAAATATTATAATAAAATTGTTAATAAGTCATAATCATTTGTCAAATGTTTTTAATTATTCATCATATTTATTAATATGTATACAGCTGGAATTTATCTATATATCAAATTTTATATTTTGTTAAAAACTGCTATTGTATTGTTAATAACTTTTTTTACCTGTTAAAATCCAAATTTTATGCTGCTGTAATTTATTTTTAATGTATGCTGTACTATAATAATAAATGAGGTTCAAACGCGGTTAAATTAAGAACATGAATATTAAATACATACACAACAGCACAAAGCCATCAGCTTAATTTTGTTCGAACCTCATTAAAAAACACTAGAAGTATATCAATTAAAACAATTTTTAAGGTAAATATGTTTTGTAGATTTGCATCTTTAATAATAATTAACAATTAATTGTAAGGCATATTAAGTTATGATATGCTAAATACTTCATTTTAAGTATTTTTGTTGACTTAAAACTCTAATTGATATGAAACGAACATGAAATTTTTCATTCGTAAATTTCATAAAAAAGAATGAATAAATTTCATGTGAGAGCGACGGAAGGAGCGGTTCCATCCGTCAAATTTAAATTTTTATATTATTTAAAAAATTAAAATTTATACGGATGAAACATCCACGAGGATTTGCAAGTGATAACAATTCAGGTATACATCCTGACATATTAAAATCTATTGAAAGAGCGAATTCAGGACATGTAGTTGCATACGGAGACGATATTTATACCAGCCGGGCGATATTAAAAGTAAAGGAGCATTTCGGAGAGGAAGCAGAAGTATTCTTTGTTTTAACCGGTACCGGGGCAAATGTTCTGGGCCTGACTGCATCAACAAATACTTATAATTCGGTAATATGTGCAGAGACTGCGCATATCAATGTTGACGAATGCGGTGCGCCTGAAAAATATAGCGGATGTAAAATAATACCGGTTGAAACACCGGATGGCAAGATTAATATTAATTCTGTAAGAAGGCATGTACGTGATTTTGGATTTGAGCACTATTCACAGCCCAGAGTAATATCAATAAGCCAGCCGACAGAACTGGGAACTGTATATTCTGTAAATGAAATTACTGAACTTGCCGGTTATGCTCACAAATACAATATGCTGCTGCATATGGATGGTGCCAGGTTATCAAATGCTGCTGTCAGCCTCGGAGCAGCGTTTAAAGATATAACAGGAAATGCCGGTGTAGATATACTGTCATTTGGGGGGACAAAGAATGGGATGTTATTCGGCGAATCAATAATTTTTTTTGACAGGAATCTGGCTGAGAATTTTAAATATATAAGAAAACAGGGTATGCAGCTGGCATCAAAAATGAGATATATTTCTGCTCAGTTTGAAACTTATCTGTCAGATGATCTGTGGAAGAAAAATGCTGAACATGCAAATAATATGGCGCAACTGTTATACAGTGAACTGTCTGAAATACCTCAGATAAAAATTACTCAAAAGGTACAGTCAAACAGTGTTTTTGCAGTATTGCCAGGAAAATATATTAAGAGATTGCAGGAGGAATATTTTTTTTATGTCTGGGATGAAGAAAAATCGGAAGTTCGCTGGATGACATCTTTTGATACAACAGAGGAAGACATTTACGGATTTATTGGATTTATAAAAGAAACTTTAAAATAACTTTTCTACATAAGAAGGGAGCAATCCCCGTAGCTAAGGAACCTGAAGTCATTTTTCAGCGCATATTCATATATTTCTTTCCATGAATTTCCAACAAATGCGGCAACTAATAAAAGCAAAGTACTTTTAGGCATATGAAAGTTAGTTATCATTCCCCTGGTTAACCTGAATTTATATCCGGGTATTATCATAATTTGCGTTTCTGCTAACAACTGATTTAATCCTTTATTTTTCATAAAATTATACAGGTTTTCAAGGGATTCCTGTACCTCTATGTCCTGCGGAAGATTATATGCTTCCCATTGATTTAATCTTACAATTTCATTAATATTATTTTTGTGATCTCTTAGTTTTATTCCTAACCAGTATATGCTTTCCAGGGTTCTTACAGTGGTAGTCCCTACTGCTATAATCTTATCAGCGTTATTCCTGAGGGTTGCTATAGTGTCTTTGCTTATAACGAATTGCTCTGAATGCATCCTGTGATCACTGGCATACTTTTCTTTTATCGGTTGAAATGTGCCTGCTCCTACATGAAGTGTAAGTTCCAGCAATTTTATTCTGTTAACAATTAGTTCATTCAGGACGTGTTCGCTTATATGCAGTCCTGCAGTAGGAGCCGCTACTGAGCCATTGTACTTTGAATATATTGTCTGGTATCGTTCCTTGTCTGATCTGATTGCTTTTCGTTTTATATACGGGGGCAGGGGAGTAGCCCCATTTATTTCCAGAACATCCGCAAAATTAAGCCCGGAATTATTCCATGAAAATCTGATATTTATGGAATTGTCATTAGCTGCTTGTTTTTCTGCAATTAGCTTATAATTATTACCATTATAAGCAAATTTTTTTTCAATAGTCTTTGTCTTCCACTTTTTCAGGTTGCCAACAATACATTTCCATACACAGGATTTTGTCTTTTGAAATGCCATTTCGTAATCGGGCGGTTCAACCGGATTCAGGCATAGTATCTCAATAATTGATCCCGTATCCTTCTGAAAAATCAGTCGGGCCTGTATTACCCTGGTATTGTTAAATACTACAACTTTTTCGGGATCTATATATTTTGGCAGGTTGCGGAAGATATCATCCACTATTGGTCTGCCTTTAACATATACAAGAAGTTTCGATTTATCCCTCTCAGGCAAAGGAAAAGAGGCAATCTTCCCCTCCGGAAGATCATAGTTATAATTATCAACAGGTATTTTATTTATAGTCTTCAATAAGTTGGATATTGAAGGACAAAATTAACTAATTTTACCTATTAAAGATTTTGGCGGATTATCAAATCAAAAATGCTCTTTTCAAGCTACCTGGTTAAAATAAAATGACGATTTTCCGGCTGTATTAAAGCCAGGTTTTGTAAAATATAATTATTATATTATAAATATGAAAATCAAAGTAGGAGACAAGGTAAAGTTTTTAAATGATACCGGGGGAGGTATAGTCTCAGAAATAATTGATAACAAAATGGTTAATGTAAGGATTGAAGATGGATTTGATGTACCTGTTCTTATTTCCGAAATAATTTTGGATTCGGATGAGAATAAACTGATTGAAGAAGCCGGTGAAGATATTAGTAAGTCAGAAGATTCAAATAAAATTGATGCCGGCAATGAAAAGACTACTGATAATAGCATATCGGCAGAAAATCTTCCTGAAAAAGCATTGAGATCAGTTTATTTTGGCATGGTTCCTGTTAACAGTAAAATGATTTATAAGAGTGACATAAGTACTTATCTTATTAATGATTGCGATTTTTATATATATTATTTAATCGGGTGCATGGAGACAGGTTCTTTGAGATATCTAAAATCAGGGATGCTTGAAGCAAATACAAAAGAATATATAAAAACATTTACCCAGACAGAAATAAGCAAGATTAAAAAGTTCCATTTTCAAATTTTATTTGTAAATAAGGGTGAATATTTCCCTCAGCAACCTGCTGACAGTTATTTTGATATTGCAAAAATTAGTTTTTACAAGGAGAATATTTACAGGGAAAATGAATTTTTTCATGAAAAAGCACATATTCTTAAAATAATTATTGATAGTCCTGAAGAAGAAATAAAACAAAAAACAGATTCTGAAGTAGTACAGGTGCTGGCTGATAAAGAAGGGGAAATAATGAAGAAAGCTAAGGTTATTGATAAACCTAAGTCCGATATTGAGGAAGTAGATTTGCATATTCATAAGATTGTGGATGATTATTCAGGTATGTCAGAGGGTGAAATACTGAACATCCAGTTAAACAGGTTTTATAGTGAGCTGGATAAGGCTATTCAGGGAAATATTAAAGAAATTGTATTTATACACGGTTTAGGTAATGGCAAATTAAAATATGAGATAAGAAAGGCCATAGACACTAAGTATCCTGACTTAACATATCAGGATGCTTCTTTTAAAGAATATGGCTTTGGAGCAACCCTGGTTAGACTGGCATAAGTTTATAGTTATTAATATTATTCTTAATTTTGAACTGAAATTAATTTGTGCAAAATATAGCACTAAGGTACTAAAGTAGCAGATCGTTCTATCGCTCTTTCCCATTTTTATGGGAAGGGGAGGAAAGTCCGGACAACAAAGGGCGCCATACTTCCGAAAGGGAAGATGTTCGTGAGGGCATAGTAGCGGAGAAGAAAATAACCGTCCCGGCTTTGCCGGGATAAGGGTGAGAAGGTGAGGTAAGAGCTCACCAGTACTGATGGTGACATTAGTAGCTGTCCGCCTTATGGGTTGCAAGATCAAATATATCCCGATTTGCCCTTTTACAGGGGATACAGGGTGGCCCGCCCTGGTTTTCATTAAGAAAAGTCGGGAGGGGTAGATCACTATATCCCTGAAGTAATTCAGGGGTCAGATTAATGATAGAAGCCCCGCCTGTGGCGGGATACAGAATCCGGCTTACAGATTTGCTACTTTTTTATTTTTAAAAAGGGACCTTTGCAATAAACCCTCTTGCAAGAGTTTATATTACCATGAAAAATTACAATAATATTAAGTTTCTCTTCCTGCTCATTTTATCATCATTCATCAATTCAGCCTTTTCACAAATCATTAAACTACCCGATTACTCAATTCAGACAGGAGCAACTCTCTCCACAGGAAAGCAAACACCATTCTGGTTGCTATCCAATCAATATGGATTAATAACCCCTAATAAGTTTAACGGGTGGATTAAGCTCGGATTTAAAACAAGCTTATCAGCCGAAAAGATTTTCGATTATGATTATGGTCTCGAAGTTATTGACAGGCAGAGCAATAATAATAAATTATACCTTCACCAGGCATATTTACGATTCAAATTCCATTTTGTTGATTTTCAGATAGGTAGCATGGAAGAAAAATTCGGAGACCAGGATAGTTCCATTTCTTCAGGAGGATTATTATGGTCAGGAAACGCACGACCAATGCCAAAGATCTCTCTAGTAGTCCCCGATTATACTCCTATACCTTTGACACGAGGCTATCTTGAATTTAAAGGAGGAATTTCACATGGCTGGTTTGGTAATAATAAGTTCGTAAAGAATGCATGGTTGCATCATAAGTATCTGTACATTCAACTTGGAGGAAAACTTCCTTTACATATTCATTATGGTATTCACCATTTTGCGCAATGGGGAGGGTTTTCAGCCGACACCACCATTGGACAAATGCCCAAAGGTTTTGATGATTTTATAAGAGTGTTCTTTGTAAAGCCGGGAGATGAAAATGCACCTATAGGTGAACAAAAATTGATCTTAGGTAATCACCTGGCTTCAAGAAACCTGGGATTTGATATGGATTTTAAAAGAGTAAAGGTTAGTTTTTATTGGCAGACTCTTTTTGAGGATAAAAGTAGTGACTATTGGGGAATTATTAATAAAACAGGGCTATGGGGAATTAGTTTTCATCTTAAAGATAAAAATCGCTTTATTAATGGATTTGGATACGAATTTGTAAATATTTATAGCAAATCTGATCCTAAAAATTATTTCAATCATTCATACTATCGATTCGGCTGGACTTTTCATGGGATGACCATTGGTACACCAATGATAACCTCGCCAATAATTATAAAGAACACTGATACAGAGGGCGGGTATGTCTGGAATAATGAAGTCACTGCCCATCATTTTGGTCTGGAAGGAAAATACAAAAATCTGCAATATAAATTTTTTACCACATACTCCCTGAATTCAGGCACACCATCTTATCCATATGATCCCGCATTAACTCAATTTTCATTTCTTCTGGAGATACTTCTCTCTAACAAACTGCCATTAGGGTTACAGGCAGGACTTGCAGTTGGTTATGATCGTGGTAATCTGTTAGGGAATAATACAGGATTAAGAATAAGCTTAATCAAACAAGGGTCTTTGGATTAAAAATAGTATATTTCCATCTAAACTTGTATACATAGAAAGTATATACTATTACTTTCCAAGGGTATTTACCATACACTTTCCCACAGACATCAGCAGCCATGAAAATCACTCCAGTTCAAATTCCGAAATGCAACCCCGTATTTTAACAAGCCTGGTAAGTAAATTCCCCAGTCCACTCAGCTCTATCATATTTAATCCATCGGATTTTGCTTTGGCCGGTTCAGGATGAGTTTCCAGAAATATTCCGTCAACACCAATTGCTATACCTGCCCTTGCTATTGTTTCAACCAGTTCAGGTCTGCCGCCTGAGACACCTGTACTCTGATTTGGTTGTTGCAAGGAATGTGTAATATCGAGGACTACAGGCAAGTTCATTTTTTTCATTTCTATTATACCCCGATAATCTATTATTAAATCCTGATATCCAAACATTGTTCCTCTTTCAGTCAGTATTACTTTATTGTTCCCTGATAATTTAACTTTATCTGCAGCAAATTTCATAGATTCGGGAGACATGAACTGCCCTTTCTTAATATTTATTACTTTTCCTGTTTTTGCTGCAGCTACCAATAATTCTGTTTGTCTGCATAAAAATGCAGGAATTTGCAATACGTCAACATACCTGGCGGCCAGGTTTGCTTCATCAACAGAATGAATGTCTGTTAATACAGGAACATTATACTTCTCTTTTATCTCTTTCAGGATTTCCAGGGCTTTTATATCCCCAATACCTGCAAATGAATCAAGTTTTGTCCTGTTAGCCTTTTTATATGACGCTTTAAAAATATAGGGTATTTTAAGTTTATCACTTATCTTAACAATACTCTCAGCAATAGCGAAACAAATATCTTTGCCTTCAACAACACAGGGACCTGCTATCAGAAAAAAGTTATTACCTGAGTGTTTTATATCTGGTATAAATTTTTCTATTTGCATAATATGAAATAAGTTGTTTAGATTTTAACAGGTTTGTGAACTTGTTTTTACTCTCTCATTGTTAACAAACAGGTCGTGCCAATATATTTAAGTGTGCAAAATCGTAATGCAGTTAATTTTATTATTTGCCGTTTTTTCTGAGAATTGAAAGTATATATCTTGAATCCTTAAGCTTCCCTGCTAACTGCTGAAGCTCAAAAATGGTTTTTACACCATAGTTTCCGGTCAGCTTTAATTTATCAAAATTTAATTCGGTTAATTTATTTATATTAGTAATACCATTTTCTATAAGCACTTTCCTGGTTCGTTCTGAAATGCTTATATTGTCAATAGTTACACCTTCCAGCTCTTCACTAAAGCTCTTATCGTCTTCTTTTCCGATATTATTGTTATAAACCTCTTTTGCCATAATAGCCTGCTGGCTGATCTCTATTTGCTGTCTGATTTTATAAATGACTTTTAAGAACGGGGCATAAACCATTTTTTCAACCTGTGAACGTTTTACCTTGCCGTGAATTGTTAAATCACTAAATAATTTATCTTCGATTAATACTTTTTTGCACATATCAACCTCAAGATCAGTAATTCCGCAATATTCTCTCAATGGTTTATCATCAGTAAACAGTCTTACTATTTCTTTTAAAAGCATCTTTTCATCCATTTTTCAGAAATTCTAAAATATTATATGTAATTAATATTTGTCATTAAACAATCTGAAAAGTAAAAGTATACTTTTGGTTATTAAAATATTTCAGTATTTATACTTTTTTTTCCACAATTTTTCGAGTTTCTCCATAATCTCTTTTTCTCTGATATTATCCTGAGGCATATATAATATTGTATTTTTTATTTTTTCAGGTAAAAATTCTTCAGCAATAAAGTTACCTTCATAGCTGTGTGCATATTTATAGTCCTTTCCATAGCCCAAATCTTTCATAAGTTTAGTAGGTGCATTCCTTATATTCAGGGGAACAGGCAAATCGCCTGTTTTTCTTACAAGTTCCTGCGCCTCATTAATTGCCTGGTAGGCTGAATTACTTTTGGGTGACGTAGCCAGATAGATCGCTACTTCTGATAAAATTATTCTTGATTCGAGCCAGCCAATCATATTTACTGCTTCAAAACAACTGGTTGCCAATAGCAGAGCATTTGGATTAGCAAGACCAATATCCTCAGCAGCCAGTATTACCATTCTCCGTGCAATAAATTTGGGATCTTCCCCGCCTTCTATCATTCTTGCCAGCCAGTAAGCTGAGGCATTGGGGTCGCTTCCTCTTATTGATTTTATAAATGCTGAGATTATATCATAATGCTGATCTCCTTTTTTGTCATATAAGGCTATATTTTCCTGTACTTTGGTAATTACCAGATCATTTGTGATTTCAACCTTTTTGTTCTTATCAAATTTTACAGAGTTCACAACCAGTTCTATAAGATTTAACAACTTTCTGGCATCGCCCCCTGAATAACGCAATATTGCTTCATACTCCTTTATTTCAACAGGTAATTTTTTTAGGATTATATCTTTCTTAAGGGCCCTTTTCAGGATTTCAAGCAGTTCATTCTTTTCCAGAGGTTTCATAACATAAACCTGACATCTGGAGAGCAGCGGGGAAATAACTTCAAAAGACGGATTTTCTGTTGTTGCTCCTATCAAAGTCAATATACCCTGTTCCACAGATCCAAGCAGAGAATCCTGCTGAGATTTGTTAAACCTGTGAATTTCATCAATAAATAATATAAGGTTTGGCCTGTTGAAGAATTGTTGTTTTTTTGCTTTTTCAATTGTATCTCTGACATCTTTTACCCCTGCGTTTACAGCGCTCAAACTTTGAAAAGGCCTTTCCAGAATATTGGCTATTATTTTTGCCAGGGTTGTTTTACCAATACCAGGAGGACCCCACAAAATAAATGACGGAATATTACCCGATTCAATACTTTGTCTTAGTATTGAATTTTTACCTACCAGATGATCCTGTCCGATAAATTCATCCAGTTCTTTAGGTCTCATTCTGTCGGCAAGAGGTTGATTAGTATTCATTTGATAATTAAAAGAATTTAATGATAAAGATATTATATTCCTTGTTGAACCAGAAAAAAATTTGAATATTAACTTTTGTAAAAGTTGTTATTTATTAATTTTAGCATTGAAATAATAAATAAAACTGATGAAAGATAAAGTTGTAATAATTACAGGAGCTTCTTCAGGTATTGGTCTTGCAATGGCAAAAGAATTTGCCAGAAGAGGTTCGAAAGTAGTTATGGCAGCAAGAAATGAAGAAAAACTTAAAAAAATTGAGGGGGCTCTGAAAAAGCAGGGATACGAAGCATATGCCATCAAAACTGACGTAACTATACAGGATAATTGCCGGAATTTAATAGAAAAGGTAATTGAAAAGTACGGCAGTATTGATGTATTAATAAATAATGCAGGTATATCTATGAGGGCATTATTCGAAAATGTTGAGATTCATGTTTTAAAGCAATTGATGGATGTTAATTTCTGGGGGACAGTATATTGTTCCAAATATGCGATACCGCATCTGGTAAAATCAAAAGGATCACTGGTGGGTGTTTCATCAATAGGAGGTATACAGGGATTGCCCGGAAGAACAGGGTACTCTGCTTCCAAATTTGCACTGCATGGTTTACTTGATACCATTCGTGTTGAAAATCTAAAGAAGGGACTTCATGTTATGATCCTTACAGCAGGATTTACTAAATCTGAAATCAGAAAGAGGGCATTATTAAGAGACGGAAAACCTCAGGGTTATACTCCAAGAAACGAAGAGAAACATATGCTACCCGAACATGTGGCAAAAGCAATGATCAAGGCATTAAGAAAGAAAAAAAGACATAAAATATTAACTGTTGAAGGACAATTATTAGCTCTCTTCCAGAGGATAATTCCAACTGTATGTGACAGGATTGCTTACAGGAGGCTGGCCAGAGAACCTGAGTCTCCATTCTGAATTTAAATATCTAAATCACCGGTAAAAATGATTTGTTCAGTAACAAATATAAGGATCCGTTATTCAGAAACGGATAAAATGGGCTATTTACACCACGCCAATTATCTCAATTACTTTGAAACAGGAAGGACTGAGATGCTGAGAAGTATGGGAATGACATACAAAGAAATGGAACAGGACGGCATACTTCTTCCGGTGTTATCAGCAAATATAAACTATAATGCTCCTTCTTATTACGATGATGTTCTTACAGTCAAAACCTTTATGAAGAAAAAGCCGGGAATTAAAGTTTTTTTTGAATATGAAATTTATAATGAAAACTCCTTGCTAATCTGCACGGGAAATACCACACTCGTTTTTGTCGACGCGGTGTCACGCAAACCAAGAAGGCCTCCCCATTACTTTATGGAGAAATTTGCTGCAGAGTTTAAATAATCTCACAAATTTTAACAATACGATTTTTACTTTCAGGTTGTAATATTTTCAAAGCTCATTCGTCTTGACACTGAATTGTTGATAATTCAAACACGAATGAATGTAAATATTAACCAAAAAACGAACAAATGAAAAAAGTAATTTTTGTATTAATTATTTGTGGATTGACACATTTACTTAACGGACAAACAGATCCTGTCAGCAAAGTCTTTAATAAATACGCAGGAGCAGAAGGTTTTACCACTGTCAATATACCGGGTGATATGTTGAAAATACTGGCCAAGATGGATCCTCAGGATAAAGATCTTCAGTCCATTTCAAAACTGGAGGGAATAAAAATCCTGACACAGGAAGACAAAACAGCCGGATATGAAAATTTGAACTTTTATGATGAAATTTATAACGAGCTGGATAAAACCTTATATAAAGAACTTTTAATTGTTAAAGATCAGGATGAACACGTCAATATGCTGATCAGGGAAGATAACGGGATTATTACGGAATTTCTGCTGATTGTTTCAAGTAATGATGAAAATGTACTTATTAGCATTAAGGGAGAAATAGAATTGAGTGAATTAGATGAATTATCTGGCTCAATTGGCCTGAAACAAAGTGATAAACTTAAAGTAGCAAGTAATTGTCATCCTTAGACATTATTGGGTGGAGTTGATTTTTTTGCTATTTTAGATATTTTAGCCTTCTCCACCCAGTACTATATATAACGGGCAGAAAAATAATGGATTCAGAAGAGTTTAAAAATAAAATAATACCATTAGGCAGGAAGCTATACAATTTTGCCCGTTTGTTACTGAATGATCAGGCTGAAGCTCAGGATGCTGTTCAGGAAGTCTATTTAAAATTATGGAACTACAGGAATAAAATGCAAACCATAGACAATATCGAGGCTTTTGTTATGAAAATAACCAGGAACTGGTGTCTGGACAGACTAAAAGCAAAAAGACCGGTATTGATCGAAGATTATAGTAAGAGTTATGATTTTCAGAAAGAAGATAATAATCCTCATAGCATCCTGGAAAATACGGACAGATTAAATGAATTCAACAATATTATGCAGAGCCTGCCTGAACAACAAAGGATAATTATTCAGCTGAGAGATGTCGAGGGATATGAGTTTGAAGAAATTGCAGATATTCTCAGCATAAATATTAACACTATTAGAGTGAATTTATCAAGAGCACGGAAAAAAATTAAAGAATCAATAATTAACATTGAAAACCATGGATATTAAAGAATTAAGAAAACTTCTTCAAAAATATTATAATGGAGAAACAACACTAAAGGAGGAAGATGCACTAAAAAAATACTTTATTGACAATCCTGATATTGACGAAGAGTTTCGTGCAGAAAAGGAACAATTTGTTATGTTTGACAAGGCAGAAAAACAAGATGTTCCCATTGAAGATTTCGAGAAAAAACTTGAAATATTAATAGATAATCAGAAAGTAATATATCCGGTTTTTAGAAGAAATAAAATTTGGATCCGTGTAGCTGCTGTGGCTGCCTCCATATTAATAATTTTTGGTGTTTATAATTCAATTAAATATTTCACAGGCAAACCGGAATATAAGGGCACCATTGAAGATCCGTTAATGGCTTATGAGGAAACAAAAAATACACTTTTATATATTTCAGAAAAACTGAACTATGGAACCAGGGAACTGGATAATATTAATAAACTTAACAGGAGTATTCAGAAATTAAGTACAGTATCGAAGTTAAATCAGGGGCTTAATAAATTACAGCTATTATCGAAAATAACAGAATCAGAAAATAATAATAATAATAAGTAAACCATTAATCATGAAAAAGATAATAATTTTTTACGTATTGGCGATAGTTGCGATTAATTTGTGGTCGCAGTCTCCCGCCGATAAAGTTTTTGACAAGTATTCGGGAGCAGAGGGTTTTACTACTGTTTATATAACAAAATATATGTTTGATCTGTTTAAGGATGTGGAGAATAATGATGTAAGTGATGAGATGCAGGAAGCAATAAGCAGATTAAACAGTATAAAAATTCTTGCTACCGATGATGATCCTGAAACCAAAACAAGTATAAATTTGTATGATGAAGTAATGAAAAATCTTCCTCAGGAAGAGTATAAAGAACTGATGGTTATAAAGGAAAAAGATGAGAATGTCAGGTTTTTAGTACGGGAGAAAGATAATAA
>Ga0315544_1000565_pt1 | contig 33743 bp, 23 predicted proteins | sample SalMarSW160130MG_2_FD_202543 | JGI IMG/M metagenome (GOLD analysis project Ga0315544, IMG submission 202543) | Salt marsh sediment microbial communities from the Plum Island Ecosystem LTER, Massachusetts, United States - Salt Marsh Sediment SW1601-130 ... | reverse complement strand
TATGCACTCATACGAGCTTCGCAAAGGTTTCGAGGGAATCGGTGAGGCAGATTTTATTGGGGAAAGAGTCTTATGTCAAAAAGAGGAGATATCCTAAGCATAGGCGGTGGAGAGAACCTTCTGCGAGAGAGGGTCAGATGGTTCAATTTGACACCTCTGATCATGATTGGTTAGAAGGGAGAGATCCCAGGCTTTATCTGATTGGAGGTGTGGATGATAGTACCGGCAAGGTAGCGGGAGCCAAGTTTGTGTTAGCTGATGGGGTAAAACAGAACATGGAGGTATTCTGGGGTATTGTTCAGAGAAGAGGGATTCCCTTGAGTGTATATGTGGATCGTGGCTCTAACTTTAAGACTACCCGCCACCAGAGTACAGAATACCAACTTATCCCGCCTATGGCGGGACCACCCAATTTGCCCGGGCTTTAGAGGAATTAGGAGTAAGGATGATCTACGCCTATTCACCTCAAGCCAAGGGAAGGATTGAGAGAAAGTTTGGAGTGTTCCCCCGCCTTTGGCGGGGTTCGGAGCTCAGACTCCATAATATCTCTAGCTTAGAGGAAGCCAATCGCTATCTAAAAGAACAATTTATTCCAAAGCACAATCGGATGTTTTCACGTTCTGCCAAAGAGCCTGATTCTGCCTATAGACCCTTACCTAAGGGGTTGAAGTTAAAGGACATCTTCTGCTTAAAAGAAGAAAGAACTGTTTCTGGGGATAATACCATAAGTTACAATGGAAAGGTTTTTCAGATCCTGCCCAATGAATACCGGATCAGCTTTGTCAAGGCTAAGGTAAAAGTGCATGAACATCTGGATGACACCATTCATATCTTTTACCAAGGCAAAAGACTAAAACATAAGCAAATACCAAAAGAAAAAACCAAACCAAAGAAAAATGAGCTCATAACCATAAATTACTGACATTTTAAATTTGCAAAAAACCTGACATTTTTAATTTGCATTGACACCTTTAGAAAAATCTCTTGACAAAATAATGGAAGCATATATATTAATGCAAATTCAAAAGAAGGACGGATTTATTTTTCGGGTGGTGCCATTTATGAAAAGATAAAGCAATCGCAAACCTTAAATATTTAACAAAGAAAGGAGGGAGCATCTAAATGAAAAAAGGGATTTGGGTTGTTGGGCTTTTGTTCTTTCCAGTTTTGCTTCTGATCCTGGGGTGCGCGGGAGAGCCTAAAAACGAACTGGCGGCTGCCAAAGATGCTTTGGAGAAAGCCAGGGTGGCTGAGGCGGATAAATATGCGGCAGATCTTTTCACCCAGGCTGAAAACTCCATCACCGAGGCAGAGAATTTAATCGCTCAAAAGAAGTATGGAGAGGCAAAAAAGCTCTTGATGGATGCGAAAGGAGTGGCTGAGTCGGCTACCTCCCAGGCTGAGGTCAACAAAGAGAACACCAAAACTGAAGTTGAAGACTTTTTTGCCGCAATCGACAACGCCATGAACCAACTTAAAGAAACCCAGGACCTGGCAAAGCAATGGGGAATTCCCAAAAAGAAGAGGGCGTTGACAGAGGAGACGTCCGGATGGGATGAACGGCTAAAAAAGGCGCACACAGAGTACGACAGCGGAGATTACTTTTCGGCGAAAGAATTGGCTTCAGAGATTCATCAGCAAGTGACCGAGAAGGATAGCCAGCTAAGAGAGATGATCATGGCTAAGCAGAAATAGTCAACTGCCGATATTCCTGCACCTATATCAAACAAGACGGAAGAAAGTAAACAGAAAAAATTTTTGATTTCGTATCAGAGTTCAACCGCAGATAAAAGCGGGGACAAAGGATCAGAATCTTTCTGATCCTTTTGTCATTTGTGAACTGGCTTTTTTGTTCCTGCGATTCAGTCATCTGCAGACGACATCCCTACTTCTCCCCAGATTCAAGTGTCCATCTCTAAGACACTTTGCTCAGACAAAAGATGGGATAAAAAACCGAAAAACAAAAAAGCAAAGGAGGAGGTCAGCTCCCGTCCCCTTAAAGCTGACCCGATCCCGTATTTGCTGGATTTGCCTCTCTTTGCTTTCAAGAATCTTGCGACCTTTTACTATCTGGTCTTTTTAACCTCCTAAACCGACAGATCTGCCAGGACAACTTCCAGAGAGTTATCCTTATTTAAAATATCGTCTATCTATCTGTCAAAACCTGTCACTAAATTTTAAGTTTTTTTTAGGCTTGAAAATAATTCTCTTTCTGCCTCAATTAGAGAAGAGACTATTTGTAAAGAAAAGGCTGATCTCTAAAGAGGAATTCGTGCAGAATTTTGGAAGGAAAAAAGCACTATCCCAAACAGCCTATTGGAGAGGGACATTTGCTTTCCCCAAACAAAAGAACCGGGGGCAATAATTTTGAGCGAACCAGATTCAGCGGGAAGATGGAGACGTTTTCCGTGGCCTGTTTAACAATTTTTACACTGCCAAACTATATGCCAAAGATTCAAAAGCTTTAAGATTTTTTAGATTAGCACTTTTACTAAGGGGAGCATATAGTTGTTTACATCCCCCCTTTACTAAAGGGGGATGCGTATGCATTCATACGAATTTCAAGTCAAGCCCAAAACAGGTGGGGGAGAAAAAATCAATGCGAAGCTCGTATGAGTGCATACGCACATTCATACGAATAATAAGATGTAAACTGTTTCCTGCTCCTCTTAGTAACTCAACCATAGAACCGTTTCATTTTTTCGACGGTCAATCTGATCTTCTCCTTTAGATCTTTCGGCTCCAACACCTTTGCATCTTCACCAAATCCCAGAATCCATCTGCAGATCTCCTCTATTCCATTAACCTTAACTTCGTAGATCAGAGAATCGTCTTTTAGTTTGGTGATTTTCTCTGAAGGGTGATGTTGTCCTGATCCTACAACCTTCGCTCCAATTCCTCTGAATTTGATCCTCACACAAACCGGTTCTCCTTGATAAAGCTCCCAGCTATCCTTGAAAAAATCTGACAGAGAAAAATCCGGCTTCCGTTGAAAACTTTTGTCCAGAAGGGTGATCTTTTTTATGCGGTTGAGTCGGAAGATTCGGACCTCATTTCGCCGATGACAGAATCCGACAAGATACCAAGCATGCCTGCGGAAGACTAAACTATAAGGATCAACCTGTCTGGAGCTTTCCTTTGACTTGAGCGACTCATAAACGAGCTTAAGGCTTTTTCGGTTCAAAATAGATTGTTCAATCAGCTTAAACATCAAACTCAAACTGGAGAAATCGGAGGTGGATTTGACATTAACAGAGGCGACGTCTCCAAGTCTATCCAAATCCTTCTTTACGACTGGGTTTAAATTTGCCTCAATTTTGGCTAACACAACTTTCGCCTGTTTTCGCAGAGGACTTTGGTTCATAAAAACCGAGGAGGAAAGAGCCATCTTCAAAACAAGATAATCGTCCAGGGTGAGATTCAAAGGTGGAAGAAAGGCATCTGAAAGAAACCGGTAGCCTTTATCAAAGTAAATAGGGATGTTAGCCGATGAGAGGCCGGTTATGTAACGATAAATGGTTCTCTCCGAGACCTCACATTCCCGGGCTAACTCACCGGCTGAAAGCCCGGGTCTTCCTCTCAAAAGATTCAACACATAGAGTAGCCGATCATACTTGGACATCTTGGTCTCCTTTCCTTTCCAAAGAAAGAATCGTTCAGAAAGAATAGAGGTTAGATCAACTTTCTAACGATCAAATCCTTATTGGTGGGGACGGCTTATAGAATCTATCAAGTAAGCAAAGACAAAAGGTCAGTTCCAACTTCGATTACAAATTTTCGCTGAAAATAAAAAATCCACCCCTCTATGATAACATGAACGCCAGAAATATAAAGCCCATTATTGGTTTTGTTAACCTTGACTAGCTATATTTCAAGCATTTTCAATATATAAAATGTTTTTTCATTTGCAAGAAGAATCCGCCGAAAATTTGGCAGGTATAGGTACATGGTATCCACTTTTGTGTTTCTGTTTATAGTCCGAATTTGGATCCTGTGGACATGAGTCGAGCAGTGTTTCCAGTGCGAAGCATTCATACGAATCTTCTTCCTCACCCCGCCTTTGGCGGGGAACTCAGAACCATTATCCGTCTGCCAGTAGATTCTAATTGTGCTTATCCCATAACTCTTTAGACGTTCTATAACGTAGTTGGCAAATAAGGAGGCATAGGTGGAGTTATTTCGATCGGCATAGGCAAAAAAGCAAGTTCCGGTGAAAAGCTCTCTTAGCGTATATTCATATCTGGCAAGACCCAACCTCTTCATAAAAGGCCGGTATTGATAGATATCCGAGAGGTCTTTGGTATCAATCTGGCTGTTCTCAAATCCCGCCATTGGCGGGATTCTTCAGTTCAGACAAGTCTTTACGTTTACGCCAACGCTTCCTCTTGAGTTTAATGAGATTATTTTGTTTGATGACTCTGTTTACCGCACTATGACTTCCTTTGCCCCGCCAGAGGCGGGGTCAATCAGACGCCTTGAACCCCAGGAAGGATGTCTTTGTCTCAATTCAATGATTCTGGCCTCATCTTCCGGTTTTAACTTGTACCGCTTTTAGCGGTATCCCGCCATAGGCAGTGATGTGGTATATGCTTAGGAGCTCTCTTTTTATCCTTAAGACCATCCAACCCCTCTTGCTTAAAACGCTCAACCCACTTCCTCACCCCGCCTTTGGCGGGGGTAGTCTTGTCCGCCAGAGGCGGATCTGCCTATGGCGGAAAAGGAGGTCATCCCCGTCTTCGGACAGGATTTTCAACTTTTTCTTAGCCCTGGATCAATGCGTATAACCTCTCTCCTATTACCATGCTCTTCGGTATCTTGTCCTATGGATCCATATTCGGATAAATCCCGAAAGTATTCGGCAACCTCGTATGAGTGCATGCGCATCTCCTCCAACTCCAGAATAAAGAATCACGCGTAGCGAAAATGTTCGTTGGCTCATAACAGGGGGTAATTTATCCCCACCTTGTGATGCGTATGCATTCATACGAATCTTCGTTTGTAGAGCCTCTCAGAGCCTCCTTTTTAAAAACCTCCCCCCCCTCTTGCCAGCCTTCTCCCAAAATAGCCCACCCTCTTCAAAAATTCAAGCCTTTTAACCTTTAAAAATCTAAATTCCTCCTCACTTAAATAAATCAGTCTACAAATCTGGATACCTTGTGCCTGTACTCTCCAAATTTAAGGGCTGGTGAGTCCCATTCGGTTATATGCTCCGATGGATCTAAACTCTTTTTATATAGAGGGAAAACCTCTTTTACTCTTTAATCTTCTTTGAGTTAGATTCCCAACAGATGAAGCAGATTAAACGGATAGGTAAAAGAAGGTGGATTTAAACCATCTGTTTCATCTGTTGGGAAACAATTTTTAAAAAGGCAGACTTTAAGACTTTATGAATTCGACGTCAAAATATTTTTTCTTCAGGGTTTGATGGCGTGGCGATAATTAGCAAAAACTTCTGCGGAAAATAAAAAGGGGTGAGAGTAACTCTCACCCCAAAACCATATTAGGAACTTGTTATTCGAGAAAACTTCTTAGATCAGCCGGTAAACAGACTTTCTAATTTGTCTGCCAATTGCTTTCTCCCTTCAGGCGTATTTGGATCCACAACAAAGCCAGAATCGAAATATTGCTGGACCATCGTGAGGCTTTGGCTGAATTTGGCGGTCTCATAATAACTGTCTGCCAAAACCAAAGCTAAGTCCAGATGATTTATACTGACGTCATGGGAAGAAAAGCTCCAAGAGGGATTAGACGAGAGCACCTCCTCAGCCATATCGATGACATCCTTGAACTTATCCTGCGCATGATAAGCCAATGCCAGCCCAGCTTTGGCATCATTCGAATCAGAGACCTTGGCAAGATACGTGACGAAAGCATTTTCTGCCAGCCCGGCATGATTTTGTCTCAACTCAGCCCAGCCCAATCCTAAATATGCGTCATGGGCGGAGGTGTCCAAGCCGATGGCGGCATTGAAGTCGGCACTGGCACCAGCGTCGTTACCGGCTTCGAGCTTTGCCCATCCCTGCTTTATCAGCTCCTCGGCAGTTATCTGTTTTTCCTCATCTTTCCCACACCCGTAGACTAAAAGAAGAGAGGAAAGTAAAACGGCGATCAACAGAAAGCACCTTTTTTTCATAACTACTCCTTTTTTCATCCGTTATTTTAGTTTAGCTAAATCTGCTGTAAAAGCTCTCTTACTTTAAGAGAATCATCTTTTTGGTCTTCAGATAGTTTTGCGCCTTTATCTTATAGAAGTAGATACCTGAAGCCACTTCCCGACCGCCATCGTCTCTGCCATCCCAGAACACCGATTTGTGACCAGCGTCTTGGATCTCGTCCACCAATACCTTCACTTTTTGACCAAGGATGTTGTATATGGTTAGCTTCACCTGTCCGGAAACAGGTAGATCATATCTTATCTGGGTCTCCGGGTTGAAGGGATTGGGGTAGTTCTGGAAAAGCTGGTAGGTTTTGGGTATCCCGGTGATATGCTTCCCTGTGGCATCATAAATCAGTCTGTAAACACCTAAACTTTTAACCTTTGCACAGACTGAATTTCCATCCAAAAAGCTTTCCAGTTTGTTCCACTTCCCATCTTCATATTTATAAACTGAGAACAGAGTTTTGTCTTTGTCCTTCAGATCGAGATTGCCCAATAATGGGAAACTTATGATCAGATCCTTTTCAAACGAGATTGAAGGACCCAATTGGTAAGCTTCTCCGAATGTCGTCATCTCTTGTTTTTCTTTAAACTGATACCGGGAATCTTCGGAGACGGAGATGCAGGTGGCATATATCTCCTCCTTTACCGAGGCTTCGGGGAAAAGCACCTGCACCTTTTTGTCATAGCTGACCAATTTGCCCACCTTGCCTGCTCCTATAAACTCCACGCTGAAGTTCCGGGTGGCAATGGTGTCCCTCTCCACAACAGAGCTGGCAAAAACTGAGATATCAGCAATTCCGCTGGCGGTAAAAACAAACCTTCCTCGATAGGTCCCAGAAGAAATGGGGACAAAAAACACCGGGCTGGGTTGATGAGCTCCGATGGTCACCCAAGCAACTGGTGGAGCTTTTAAGGCAATGTCTGTATTCACGATAAAGTGAGCCACCGCAGTTGCCACCGGATTCTGGAATAAAGAGAGCGAAACCATTCCCAAGCGCTTCACCGTATCACATGACTGGAAGTATATGAGCGATCCAATATCGGGGCAAACCGAGTCTCCAAGGCAGGGAGAAGAGCACTCGAATCTGAAATCGCCGAAATCCGGGTCGATCAGACGAGGGAAGTCGTAGATATTATCAGAGGTATTCCCCGAGACTTGATATAACGTCCCGCCCCGGTTATCCCAGAAATCGTTGCATTGAATCCCCAAATTTTTCCTGAAGCCTCTGGTGGCAGAAGGAGCAAGTTGCGCCCCAAGATCGGCGATAGCGCCGCCGGTGGAGTCACTTGATATATTGCCGAAAAAGATGTTGCTCCTTATCTGAGGAGTGGAGAAGTACCGGCAACATATAGCCCCGCCCGAGAGCTTGCTCTGATTTTTATAAAAGATATTGCTGATGATGTCAGGTGAGCTCTGGTTGCAATCGATTCCCCCGCCTTTTGCCCCGGCAGAGTTATGGGAGATCAAGTTTCCCTGAATTATCGGATAAGCATAGGTGGAGTCAACTTTGACGGTAAGTACGGCTATGTTAGTGTCCTGAGCTGGAGGTTGCTCCACTGACAGGGTATCGTTAACCAACACCTCAAACTTATAGGTTCCGACGCTGTAAGGGATGAACTTGGCTATGTGCTGGTCAGCATCCACTATCACAGGTTCTTCGGCACCTGCCGGCTTATCTTTCACTCTCCAGCTGAACGTAAGCCCTCCCGCATCCGAAGAATCAGGGTGTTGAAACACAGCAGAATCAGGATCATAAGAGGCTGAAGCGTCTAAATTCACCGTATCTCCTTCAGAGGCATGATCCCTGTTAACCACTTTTGCAATCGGAAGCTGATTTGCCACCACAATTACCTCGTCCGATTCACTCAAACAAAAGTGATCGTTCACTATCAACTCAAGTTTGTAGACCCCAGAGACACTGGCTTTGAAGTAAATGGACTGAACCGTATCTGAAGGCTCATCTGTTTCAGTTGAATATATGGTAACCCCAGAGATGGGGCCGTAGATCTTCCAATTATATTTTAGCGAATTCCTTTGATCAGGATTGATCTCAAATCCGGTGCCGGTAAGGTAAGCCCTGGTTCCCGGACGGAGCAGGGTGTCCTGACCCGCATCTGCAAATGGGCAGGCTTGAATTGAAAAGAAAACCGAATCATAGTTTTCGCTCATGACTCCATAAGAATCTCTTACCCTCAGGCGGAATTTCAAGAGCCCTTCATAGCCAAAGAAAAAAGGTTGAATGGCTTGCTCTGGATCTAAGGAGTCCACGCTAAAACTCAAGCATTTTATTCCTTCTTTGGTGGGATAACACCATTCAACCGGCTCCCATAAGAAATATTTAACCTGATCACCTTGGTCTGGATCATAGGAGGAAGAGGCATCCAGAATCATGGTATCCGAAGTGGTGAACCCAACCAGGGTGTCTCCGTATAGGGGGTCATCCTGACAGAATGCCACCGGAGGTCGGGAGATTGTTACCTGGACGGTGGCGGAGTCTGCACCCATAGAATCAGAAACCCTTAATTGGAATTCATACGTTCCCAGATAGGTGGAATCCTCGGTAACAAAATAAGCTTTAACCGAATCGGGATCCTCAATCGTGACAGAGACAGGACCGGAGAGCTGAGTCCAGTGGTAAGTTAAAACATCACCAGGATTGATGTCGCAACTTTCAGACCCATCCAGCCGGCAAGTATCCCCGATTCCCCCACCCCCCGCTTCCCCCGCGTCCGCATGAGGGGGATACTGCACATTGATGGTTATGGTGTCTGAATAATTGTCTGCGTGAGGCACATAAGCATCTATAACCTGCAAATAGACTTCTATTATCCCTAGTTTACTTAACTCCGTGATCGCTAGGAAGCAAGTGTCGTTGTTGCTGAGATAATTAGGAGAACCTGATGGCTCTCTCCAGCATTCAAAATCTCTCAAATACTGCCACTTATAACGCCAAATATAGTCTCCGCTTGCGCTATCTGGATCCCAGGAGCCGGTGCCATCAAAGACGAGCGTGTCCCCCGGCAAATATTTGTCCCTCTGGATGATGGTATCCTTTTTGGCATACCAACTGACAACAGCCACCGGAGGTTCGTTTTGCGTAGGTTTAGCCATTGGGCCAGGATCAGTAGGAGAAGAAACATCAGTAGCATCCCTGGGATTGAGCGAATTTTTCATCTCGTCTTCGCTCATCTTCAAGCGCGATTTTGAGGGAGAAGGTGATTCTTTTATTTCAGCACCAGATTCGGACTTTTCTGAAGACGCTTTCTTTTTGTTTTCTCCCTTTTGCTCATCCGGACTTAAGCCTGCGGATTTTCCCACCTTGATCTTGATGGAATAGAAACATTGGATCGCCCCACCTGAGCCTTTAGCGGAATTGTTGGTGATTATGTTGTGGAGAATGTTTGGTGCCGCCGAGTTAATGAAGATTCCACCCCCATCATCCTCTGTTTGATTTCCCGTGATCACATTATAAACAATGGTAGGGCTGGAACCCTCATCGCAAAATATACCTCCTCCGTTGATTTTCTCAGCACCTCCTATATCAGCTTTGGTGCCTGTGCCACCTCGGATGATGAATCCCATTAAGGCGGAGCTTGAGTCCACACCGGAGGCGAAATAAACCACACTTCCCTTCTCTTCTCCGCGAGTCAACTTGCTTCCGTCAATTATGGTTTTATTTATGATAGTTGTATCAATGGAATCCGGGTTAGCACAGCAGTTGCTGGTCACGAGCAGATTCTTCTTATAAAATCTCAGGTTCTCGTAATAAATTCCCTCCTCAACTAAGACCACATCTCCTGATGCCGCCCAGACAATTCCCTCCTGAATAGTGGGAAGATCGGTGGGGATGTGGAAAACGGTGGCGGTAGTATAAAAGAAGGTGAAATGTGGACCGAAATCCTGCCAGTAAGTTATTGTCGTATCTATGATTACCGAATCCACCTCCCGGGTTGTCTGCGAATCCACCTCCACCCTCATAGTCCAGTAATAAGCCTGCCACTCCACTAAAGGAGTAATGCCATCATAAACCGTGCTATCTTCCGAACCTTCGATGGTTGAATCTTCCCAGACGATGGAAGTGAAATTGGGATCCAGAGCCAACTTAATGTGGAACCTGCTGGGTGTCTCTTCTTCTGGTTTGTTCTTATCAACCTTCCACTTGAATGTTGGAGTTGCAGTGATAATCTTGGTTGAATCACCGGGGGAGGTCAAATTGACCTCAGTCAGCGCTTTTGCCTCCCGAGTAGTCGGGCCAAGTGACCATATAGAGATTGCCAGCAAAAGCAAGATACAAAAACAAACTGAACGTTTCATAACCACTCTCCTTTAATTTTAATTTTTCATCTTGAGAAGGAAAAAACTTTTTCCCTTCTCATTTGATTCTGTAATTATAAACTCCTCTTTGGGTGATGTCAAGGATTTTTAGAATTTTTTTCGAAAAGCTCAAAAAAAACTTACTGCGCTCAATTTATATATCCTCACTTGGGAAAAAGAATATTCTGGTTGGTGACGCAGGACAAATTCAAGGCTTGATTTTTGGAGTAGATGACCAAGATATTCAGAAAGCTCAGCAATTCACCCGCTAACCCCCTGCTCGCTTTTTTGTGGCTAAAGGGAGGAAAGGGAACTTCATTTCATGACAGTTGGGATGTGCTTCGATTTGCATGACATAATTCGAATCAAGAATTATACTAACCATATCATAAAATGTGGCAGACGGTGTTGTCGGAATTGGCTTCCAATTTCTATTTATTAGAGTCCTCTTGTAGGATTCTACGGAAAGGCGCCGGCTGTACTTTCAAAATAGTTTTTCATGCTTTTCTCTCTCCCCGCGGGCTAAAATCTGCGGCCACCCCCTCCCTTAATAAAATCTTTTTCACCTCTATTCTCTGAATTTCAGGCAACGTCTAACGTTTTTCCTATTGTAAAAATGGGATGAGAAAAGTTCAAAAGTTCAAAGGTTTAAAGGTTCAATCGATATGTGGGTGGGGATGGACTGTTTTCAGAGGATGTGGGTAAAGATTTGAGAAGAGCAATGCAAGGTGTTCATGCCGGTTGATCTGAAGAATTCTGACGATGCTCTCTGACCAACGAGAGAATGTTTGACAAATTGGCGTGGATATTAGAAAGAACCTTGGCGAAATGCTTCAACAGTTCAGCATACTGCCATTTGATGCTGAACGCCTCCATTGGGAGTTCAAGTAGCTCAAGGAGGATCTTTTTATAAATCTCGTCTATGTATCTCAGAACCAAATAGGGATATTCCGGGATATTCACATCCGGAAGTTCTCCCCGGCTGAGCCTTTCCTTGTAGTTTTCAATCTTTTCCAAAAGCACGGTGCCAAAACACCAGGGGGTCATAATCACCGCCAGAGTGGAATCATCTCCATAGTAACCATACACGTTTTTCAAAACTACTTCAACTATGATTTTTCTGGCACAATAGTATGCACCGGTCTCCTCACATCTTGGATCGCAACGGTCCATCTTCTCCCTTAGGCTTCCCAACTCGCTTAAACACCTTCTTTCTATCCCTTCCAGAAAGGTATAAAAATCCTCGAAGTAGACTTTAACGCCTTCATTTACCGTGTAGATGTAATATCCACCCTCATCTTTTTTCACTTTGGGTTCCTTGATCTTTTTTAATTTCTCGCTGGAAAATCCCCTTTTTATGCCGATACTCAGAGTCTTTTCCATATCTTGATCCTTTCCCTAAAAAGCTTTGATTCTCACCCCACAGAAAAGCAAAAAATATGCCCCTGATCAGAGGGTAAGGATGAAAAAAGGATTTCAGGTTAAGTCTTGACGAATCATAGATTAGTAGAAAACCGGACGATAGATTGAATAAGCCTAAAAGAGAGCCTATTATGCAACCGAGTGCATATTCTTCGCAAAATTCTCTGCTAATTGAGCGGAGAGGATTTTTTTAGTTTTTCTATTCTAAGAAAGGGAAAAGCGGAGGAACCCTTTGAGTTTTTTGCTTTAACTTAGGTATCGCCTCTCAAGAAGAATTTTTCTTTAATCGGAAAAAGTCCGAAGCCTCCGCCAGTGTGAAGAAAAAGGATTTTATCCTGTGAGGAGAAATTGCCTTTTTTGATCTGGTCTAACAGACCATACATGGCTTTGCCGGTGTAAACCGGATCCAAGATTATTCCGGCGTTTTCAGCCACAGATTTAATCACATCCAGTTCCTCTTTTCTGCTCTTAGCATACCCTTTCCCTACATACCCATCGATTATCCGGATTTGCTCTTTTTTAAGTTCAACGTCCAGATGAAACTTCTGTTTTGCAACCGTTATCAGATTATAGATTCGATCAACAAAAAGCTGGGCAGTGTCTTTGACATTGATTCCATGGATTTCCACATCCCACTTTAACATTTTAGATCCCAACCACAGTCCGGCATAGGTTCCCCCTGATCCCACAGCAGTGACTATCTTGTTTATTTTAAGTTTCATTTCCTCCAGTTGTTTTTTTATCTCCACACAGGCTTTTATATATCCCCACACTCCCAGCTCGTTGGAGGCGCCCTCAGGAATTATATAAGGTCTTTTGCCCGCGGCCTTCAATTGGGAGGAAAGCTCAGACATAATCGAATCGATCTGTTCATACTGATCTGGTGGGATATATTTGATCTTCGCATTGACCAATTTACTTAAGAATAAATTCCCGTCAAGCTGGGGAGGATCATCCCCGAAAAGAACCAGATAACTCCTAAGCCCAAATTGAGCCCCCAGGATGGCGACGGCGCGAGCGTGGTTGGATTGAAACCCACCACAGGTAATCAAGCTGTCAGCCCTTTCTTTTAAGGCATCAAAAAGGAGGAGCTCCAATTTTCGGACCTTGTTTCCTGAGAGAGAAAATCCGGTAAGGTCATCCCTCTTTATAAAAATCTTTAAGCTTGAGGGAAGTTGGGGGAAGCTTGAAAGCTTCTGGATGGGGGTGGGCTTTACGGCGACGTTTACACTTTCAGGAAACTGTATGGTCATATGTTATAAACCGGCGGTGAAAGATCAGAATAATTTCATTTACCTCGTAAAAACAGATATTCTTTAAAATAATCCAATAAATAGGTGGAGGCAAGATAAATGTGTGGTTTCCCACACATATTAAGGAGAGCATATAATTGTTTACATCCCCCCTTTAGAAAAGGGGGGAAGGGGGGATTTGAAACTTGAAAAAATCCCCCTAAATCCCCCTTTGCTAAAGGGGGATGCGTATGCATTCATACGAATTTCAAGTCAAGCCCAAAACAGGTGGGGGAGAAAAAATCAATGCGAAGCTCGTATGAGTGCATACGCACATTCATACGAATAATAAGATGTAAACTGTTTCCTGCTCCTCTTAGTAACTCGAAAAAAAGGTGTCGGGTGAATGTGTGCTTGTTGAAAAAACTAAGGGGGAGTGCACCAGCTTGCTGGTGCGGTTTTAAAAATAGCGAAAGCCCCGCGATGCGGAATTCTTCGGACAAACTTACTCACTCCTAAAATACTTTCTCGTTCTCATCTCAGGTACGATAAATCCTCATAGAATTGAAGGCAAACGCGAATGTTTGCCTCCCTGGTCTATGCAAAAACCATTCTTAAAAGATCACCATTTGCTACTTGACCAAAAGCTTTTTTGGATTATATTGGTCAAAAAATTTGAGACCTATATATAATTAAGGAAAGAGGTAGAAAATGTCTAAGGTCTACAAAACACTTATTGGGGGTAAATGGAAAGAGGGGACAAAGCTTTTGGAGGTAACGAATAAATATACAGGAGAAGTGATCGGATCGGTGCCTTTGACTGATAAGGAGATTTTTGAAGAGGCGATTAAGTCTGCTCGAGATGGATTTTCCCTTATCTCCAATATGCCCGCCTACCAGCGATCAAAAATCCTGGAGAAAACCTCGCAGAAAATAGAAGAGAAAAAGGATGAGATCACCCGAATCATTGCCATGGAGGCGGGTAAGGCGTGGAAGCATGCCAAAGCAGAGGTGGAAAGGGCGGTTCAGACCTTCAAATTTGCATCCGAGGAGGCAAAGTCAATTCATGGGGAAACGGTCCCTATGGATGCGGCTGTGGGTGGGGAAAAAAGAATAGGGTTTTATCTTCGTTTTCCGGTGGGAATTGTGGGAGCGATCAGTCCGTTTAATTTCCCCTTGAATCTGGTTGCTCATAAGGTGGCGCCGGCAATTGCGGCGGGATGCTCGGTGGTGCTTAAGCCCGCATCCATGACGCCAATTACCTCTCTGAAGTTAGGGGAGATAATGATGGAAGCTGGTCTTCCGGATGGTGCATTAAACATTACCATCGGCTCCGGATCAACGGTAGGCAACTGGCTGGTCATCGATCCGCGCGTCTCTATGATCACCTTCACCGGAAGTCCTCCGGTGGGAAGAGATATAAAAGAAAAGTCGGGATTAAAAAAGGTAACCCTGGAGTTGGGTTCAAATTCCGCTTGTATTATAGACGAATCCGCTGATTTAGATTTGGCTGTGCCGCGCTGTATTGTAGGAAGCTTTGCCTATGCCGGGCAGGTCTGCATCTCCGTCCAGAGAATTTATATCCATCAAAAGATATTCGATGAATTCACTCAAAGATTTCTCAAAGGGACCGAACAACTGAAGCTCGGCGACCCCCTGGATCCTGAGACGGATGTGGGTCCCATGATTACAGAGGACGACGCAAAGAGAACCGAAAGCTGGGTGAAAGAAGCATTTGAAGGCGGTGCCAAGATATTAATCGGAGGGAAAAGAGAAAAGAATTTCTATCATCCAACGGTTTTGACCAATGTTAAGCCTGAGATGAAAGTGATGGCGACTGAGATTTTCGCGCCGGTGGTATGTTTTGTTCCCTTTGATGATTTCTACGATGCGGTGAGGATGGCGGACGATTCAATTTATGGTTTGCAGGCAGGAGTATACACCTCTAATATTGAAAAAGCATTCCAAGCGGTAAAAGGTATTAAGGTGGGAGGGGTTATAGTCAACGACGTTCCCACTTATCGGGCAGACCAGATGCCCTATGGAGGAGTAAAAGAATCGGGCATAGGAAGAGAAGGCTTAAAATTCGCCATCGAGGAGATGACCGATATTAAGATGGTCGTTTTTAATTTGCAAAAATAGTTCTCATGTTGTTGGGGCTGGGGTTCAACCCCAACCCCAACATAGAGGACTCTAGAGGTCGTCTTTGTAAAAGAAAGTGATCAAATAGTAGTGATTACCACCTATTGGCTAGAAGGAGATTAAATTATGAAAATCAGTTATGATCCTAAAGCGGATGCCCTTTACATTCAATTTCAAGAAGGAAAAGTTGGAAAAACAAAAAAAGTTGAAGAGGGTATCCCGATTGATTTGGACAATTCAGGAAAAATCTTTGGTATCGAGATTATCGGCTTGTTAGAGAGAATGTCCATCAAAGACTTAGGACAAATAAGTTTTGATTTGCCTTTGGCAAAGGTTGGGTGAATACTTTCCAGTGTTGCCTGGCGAAGACATGGATCAACCTAGAAACTTAGCCAAAAGTTTGTAGGTCGGATATGTCCTACCCTTCAACAAGTTCAGGGCAGTGAGCGAAGTCGAACTGCCAACGGAGGGACTATCCGACATTTTTTGTTTTCGTCCGAAACCCCCGCCGTTGGCGGGGGTTTCGGACCTACAAATGTAATGCCCCAGCTTGCCCTGAACCATACGGTTCAGGGCTTGTCTCGGACGATGACGGTGTTATGTGGCGCAGGTTTGCTCTTCAAATTGTGCCACAGCCTATCTTAATTTCATAGAGCATAGATGCTGGTGGAGCTAAAGCTCCACACCTACATCTACTCTGGGAAAATGGCTCAATTCGGGACCTACTTTTTCAGATACTTTTCCAGTTCTTTTAAACTCCGAATAGCGGCAGAATCGGCGGGATTTTCGGCGAGAATATGTTCCCATGCGTCTCTGGCGTTTTCAAAATCACCCAGTCTGGTGTATGCCAGTCCTAAGAGGTGATAAGCATCCAGGTACTCAGGTGTTAATCCGATGATTTGCCGGGCACAGGATACAGCCATATCCGGATGATTGGTTGAATAGTATGCGGATCCCAGATCATAAAGGAAGTCCACATTGTCCGCCAGGAAAAGAAAAGCCTGCTCCAGATAAGGGAGGGCTTTGGCATATTCTTCCCTTTTGAAGTAGATATTACCCATCATCCAGTTCGCTTTTGGATATAAAGGATCTATTTTGAGAAGGGTGTCCAAGACGTGAATAGCCTGATCGAAATCTTGCTTTTTGTGATAATAGGCGGCTAAGTTGAGATAGCTAAGTGTGTCATATGGGTTCCTCTCAGTGGCCCTCTGATAAATCTTTTGCACCTCCTCCGGTAATTCCGCTAATTTTAAGATGCGAGCTATCTTATACAGATTGTAGTCGACCTCATCCACCGGATGAGGGTCGTTCTCCTGAATCAACAAATAGCGATCCAGCGATCTTGTGTGGTGTGCATTGATCAATACCCAGGGAAGAGTGTGAAAAAGACCAAACCAGATGAAGATAAGTCCCCAGGTTTTAAATCTTTTTCCAACAGGCATCTGAGATTTATGATCGGCGGACGGTGGACGGTGGACGGTGGACCGGTCTTCTCCCCACCTCAAAAAAAGAAGCACCCCCAGCAATCCAATGAAAGGAGCAGGTGACGATCTCAAATCCCAGTCCGCGCTCCCCAAGGTGAAGTTGAAAACAAAAAGATAGATTAAGGTGAAAGACGTGGCAAGAATTAGGAAATTGATCAACCTATCTTTTCCTGTGGGTTCTGTAGAAAGTTCTTTGAGCTTGATCTTGAAGAAGAGGAAAAAGATCACAAGAGAGATGCCTAGAGGAGAAAGCAAAAGAAGCTGGTTTACAAACTCGGAGATGTGAGCCAGAGAGAACATGCCAAAAGAATAACTTTCCGTAGCCATCAAGGGCAGGATGAATATCCCTTTGCCAGTTTTTTCCAAACCAGTGGCAACTCTATGAATCCAAAAAAGGATTACAACTGAAGAGAGGATCAGGGCTATCAAGGTGAGAATATTTACCATGGGCTTAGCCTGTGACCCCTTTTTTCTTAAGTGATCCTTTCGCCTTTTTGTGGATTTCTTCGAAGCGGATACACTCTCTTGACCAGAAGAGGCTTTCTGCCTTTCAATTCTCCTATAACCTTCCCCCAGAAGGTAAATGAACGAGGGGGCGAAAACCAAGGAAGAGATATGCAAGCCAATGCTTATCACGAAGGATGAAAGAGCGGGAAGTATGTTGGTTTTCCCTGAAATATACATGGCAGAAAATAGAATATAAGCCAAAAGCACTACCTGAAGGATGGTGTAGCTTTCCACATATCCGAAGAAAAGCTCACTCGATCCCAAAGAGACCAGAAAGAAAAAGATCAAAACCTTACCAAATCCAGTTTTTCCCAGAAGAGAGGATAACTTCAACGCCAGAAAGATGAAAACACCTCCGCACAGAATGCTTATGGTCGAATAGGTAAGCTCGGGAGTCCAGGTGGGGATAAGTTTGGTCATCACCCGATATACCAACAGATGAATGAATCCATCCAGCCATTCCGTGAGATGAAGCCGCCCTTGTGGCAAATCACTGATGCGGAAATAACCATCTCCCAGAAGATGGAGCCTGCTTCGGAAAATCCAGAAAATGGGAAGGGAGAAAAGGCTCAAGAGAAGAAAGGTTTTATTTTGGCCCAGTTGAACAAATGGTTTTTTAATCTTTTCTGCCAAAACTTCCAATCTTTCATAGAGGAACTCTCCCACGCCAGGGATCAAAATGGCTAAAGTAGCTAAGGTCAAAATCCAGCCTATCCAGGCTGGAAAGAAATGGTAAAAATGGACTCCCCACATGTAGGCGGGAGCGACATAGACAGTGAGCAGGTGAGATAGGATTAAAACAGCCATCCAGGGTAGGAAAACCTGTTCAAAGAGTTTGTCGGAAATCTCCCTTTTGGGCATAGAGTTCTTCGTTTTTGTATCGGTTGTTTTCATGTCGGATTTGGATAATTTTATACCGTGCGAATCAACGTCACTAATATATTCGTATATCTATGGCTGTCAAGTTGGAACAGAGAAAGATGAGGGGTAGTAATCTTTGCTCCTGGGCGGATGTTATCCCCGACGGGTCTCCGTCATCCGCCCCCACGCATGTATTCACAACAGATAAAGCAGATTAAGCAGATATTTATAGCCACTTATCAGCTAAATCCAGATAATCAGCTGTGAGAAAGTGATCTCTCCCCACCCGGGCATTCACAGCTGATAGCACAGATTAAGCAGATATTTATAACCACTCAGAGAAAATATTTAGCCCACAAATAGCAAAAACGAATAAAAAAGAAGTAGAACAGTAGTTCGGTGTAATTTCACTTGACAACCCGACAAAATTTGGATATATAGCCAATGTTCATGGTCCAAAACCTTCCGACTATTGGAGAACTTGATGATAACCTCAAACAACAACTTTCTCAGACCAGCATATTTGGAGATCAATCTGGATGCCGTAGCCTTCAACGTAAGAAATATCAGGAAGAAATTGGGTCAAGGTGTGGAGTTGATGGCAATTGTAAAGGCAAATGGTTATGGTCATGGAGCTTATCCGGTGGCTTGCGAGGCTTTGAAAAATGGAGCAGACTCTTTGGGGGTGGCTATTCTGGAGGAGGGGGCTGAACTCAGGGAGAAGGGGGTGAAGGCTCCCATCGTCAACCTGTATCCTGAGCCGCACCAGCGCGCAAAAAAGATCGTGGAATACGATTTAGAACAGGTGGTCACTGATCTGAAGCTGGTGAAAAATCTTTCGCAGGAAGCTTTAAAACAAAACAAATCCTGCAATGTCTACATTGAGATAGATACCGGGTTGGGTCGTTATGGCGTGCTGCCTGAGGATACCAAAGAGCTGGCAAAGAAAATAAAAATGCTCCCTAACGTTCGCCTGAAAGGCGTTCTGTCCCAGTTTTCCACTGCGGATGCGAGGAAAAAGGATTTCGCCTATAAGCAGTTGAGGGTTTTCAAAGACACTTTGGATGAACTTAAAGCTCATTCAAATCACATCCCCATCACCTCCATTGCCAATTCCGGGGCGGTGCTGGACATCCCCGCCAGCTATTTTAATCAAGTGAGGGTAGGACACTTGCTCTATGGGCTTTATCCCTCATCTGAAACCTCTGAATCAATCTTTGTGAAACCAGCTATGAGTCTTAAAAGTCGGGTGGTGTTCATAAAGGAGGTGGGAAAGGGAACTCCCATCAGTTACGGCAAAACCTACGTCACCAGAAAGAAAACCAAAATCGCCACCATTCCTTTAGGATATGCGGATGGATACAGCCGACTTCTTTCCAACAAAGGGGAGGTCTTGATCAAGGGAAAAAGAGCCAAAGTGGTGGGTCGGGTGTGCATGGATGCTTTCATGGTGGATGTAAGCCACATCCCGGGCGTGAAGGTGGGAGACGAGGTGGTGGTGATGGGAAAACAGGGAAAAGAAGAGATCACCGCTCACGATCTGGGCACATGGACTAACACCTTTGCCTATGAGATCATGACCCGCATGGGGAAGAGATTGCCGATTGTTTATAAACAGAGATAAAAAACCTCTCCCCCTGTTTCCCCTTCAGAGTGAATCCCTTCAGGATGAACCCCTCTCCATGAAATGGAGAGGGGGACTAAGTGGGTGAGGTCGGAGGTTGGTCGATAGTCTATGTCCAGAGAGCAAAAAGACCTTAAGAGAGTCTTTTTCTTAATTTTACTGACTCGAAGCAGGGTACAAGCCAAAAGACAGCAGTATAGGCAGGAAGCAAAGAGGCTTACCCCTCTTCGCTTTTTTTGTGCTCGCTGAAAAATCCCCACCCTGTCTGTTTCATTTGGTTAGCGGGGAATAAAAAAACTACAGAATTAGCCTTGACTTTTTAATCTGTACCAAATATACTTTTATAACGAGGTTCAAAGCGGAGGATAACATGAAAGATCGCTATGTTTTTTTGGGGGGAATGGTAATGTTTGCAGCTTTGACCTTATCTCTTGTAGGATGTGCCGGTCCACTTGGAACATTAAAGAGCGCAGGATATGACCCAAACTACACATTTACAAAAGGCACAAATCCACGTGAGGCCCTCAGAGAGGTAGACCATTTAGGACTTGATATTCGTACGTTTGTTTGGTGTCGTTCGGGATTAACCGCCGTTTACTTCAGCAACATGCCAGATGTCGCATCCAAAGTGCAAGAATCTGTGACTAACCGGCTAATGGAAGAACTGCAACCTGAGTTTACCACTGCTATCGCCGGACCGGGTAAGGCAAGGTATGTACTTTTCTGTCCGCTTAAAGCGCAGATACGCAAACAATACCGCATTGGACACTTCATAAATCCAGATACCGTTATAATATACTTTCGGGAATATTTCCCTGATGGAAGTTACTGGAATATTATAGGTCCGGAGGCTTACTCTATCCGGATTAAAGCTAAGCTCTTTGTTCTAGACACCAAGGATAAGAAAGTTCTCTATTTTCAAGACAAGGACTTAGTAGGAAAGGAATTTGAATTCGAAGGACTGGTAGAAAGCGATAAAGATAGCTCTGTTTTGATATGCCTGCAGCAGGTTCAAGAACCAATATGGACAAAAGACTATCTAACAGGTTCGGTGCTATCCGTGCGTTTCGGAGTACAGGGATTAGAAAGACTAAAAGAAAGCGACAAAGATAACTTAATCCTTATACCCGTGCAGAGACTGGCTTCGGAAATAGGTGCCGCACTATGCAAATATAAGTAAGCCTGTTAATCCAAAACACAAGAAACAATAAGGAGGAATTGTAATGGGAAGTGCACATTGCTTCAGCATTAGGTTAAGAAATCTGGCAACCTGGATTGCAGTCATAATCTGCGCGAGCCTTATTGCATTTAAGCCTATAACCACTCGCTGTGAAGAGAAAGTAACCGACAAGGCGGACAAACTGATCGGAAAGGTTGGGTTTGACCTCGGAATACCGTACGGACTTCCGGGAGTCCACCTTGAAATTGGACATTTCAACGTATCTGCATTGGTTGGGGCGGGGTTGTCAGGCACGTGGCTAGTGCATAAAGGCATATGTAATCTTGAAGATGAATATCCGATCGTATTTGTGTTGGGAGGGGTGGTAACCCTTGCGCCGAAGCAATGGGCTTTGAGACCACGAGCAACGGTTTTCTACACTAACGAGTCGGTATATTTTCAATACCGCGCTGAGGGTCCAGGCGCCAGGTGGAAAACCTTTCACAAAGAGCGGTTCCCGGGTTTCTGCGCCGTACTGGAACTGGAGCTTCATCCCCAGAAATTAGGGCTGCCCGCGTACAGAGATAATCCAAATGTTACTCTCGTTTTGGGCGTTGGAATAAACGAGCCTTCTGTGGGCTGGGATGCGATTGACGAACTCCAGGGTGATATCTGTAACCGGATTAAGTCGGAAGGTAGATATACCCACCATTGAATTGCTAAAAACGGGTTTCCCCAAGCTCTGCGGTTCGCAGTCAGCTGGCAGTTCTGAAGCAGGACCAGGCAGGTTATAAGGACCATCTTTGCGTGAAACTTGATTCCTTTTGAATGTTGTCCTAAAGATTACTAACAACTACCTCTTGTTTCCAAGATACTCTCTTTTTTCCCACTTTGTTTAAAGTGGGAAATTTTTTACTTGACGAATTTCCTTTACCAGTGTATTATAATAACAGATAAGAACTATTAATTTTTCAAGGTATGAGCCATGCGGTTCATACTAAGGAGGTAAATATTGAGAACCTACAAAACCATCACTTTATCTTTTCCGCCTGCTTTTTTGAAGCAGATTGAGAAATTAGCCAAAAAAGAGAATAGAACCAAAAGCGAGCTATTCCGCGAAGCGCTAAGACGGTATATGGCCGAGCGAAAGTGGGAATCTCTTCAAAGAGAAATGTCCGCGAAAGCTAAGAGCTTAGGCATTAAGACTGAAGCTGATGTAGAAAGAATAGTTGACGAGGTCCGTAAATAGCAATCTACATGGAAAAAATCGTCTGCGACACTAACATTTTGATCTCCGCTTTGATTTTCCCTGGGGGAAAACCTGACCAAGTAATCAAATTAGCTCAGATGGGGAAGGTAAAACTCTTTATCTCCCCTCCTATTTTATTGGAATTTAGGAAAGTGGTGCGAACAAATTCAAGTCCACAGGATCCAAATTCGGACTTAGTGAACAGAGAATAGATGAGTTAGTAGAGACCATAACCAGCTTTGCTACCATAGTTAAACCAAAGAAGAAAATCTCTGCGATCAAACAAAAGGAAGATGATAATCGAATCTTGGAATGCGCTTTGGAAGGTGAGTGTGACTACATCATCTCCGGAGACGAACACCATATCCTTCCTCTAAGAGAATACAAAGGTATAAAAATCCTAAGAGCGGCAGAGTTTCTAAAACTCAGACCGTGGAAGAAGAAGTGAGGTTACTCCGAACCAGTCATCTAACCTTAGTTGGAGAAATCTTATGGCTTTTCGCTCCCGCTGGATGTTATCATCCAGCGGAGTGGTAGGCGGATGATAACATCCGCCTTGGAGCAAAAGGATCGGCATCAACTGATGCCGACGTATCAAAAGACCTATGTGCCTAACTTGCCACACAATCGATCTTAAGCTCAAGCACCCCTTTCGTATCTCTCGTTCTGTAACCGAGGTAAAGAAGAATGTGATTGTTCAAATAGATGAGGGCATCGGTGAGGCGGCTCCTTCCCAATATTATGGAGAAAACGCAGAGACGGTTATCGAATGTTTGGAAAAGATCAAAGACCTACTTGGTGACGATCCCTTTCAGATAGAGTCCATACTTTCGAGCTTGGATAAAAAAATCGCCAGAAACTTCTCCGCTAAGGCGGCAATTGATATGGCGCTCCATGATCTGGTGGCGAAAAGGCTTAACATCCCTCTTTACCAACTCCTGGGATTGGACGGCAAAACACCTCTGGTCACCTCATATACTATCGGAATCGACACCCCGGAGAAGATGAAGGAAAAAACCAGACAGGCGAAGGGCTTTTTAGTTTACAAGGTTAAGGTGGGAGTGGAAAACGATGTGGAGATGGTGAAGGCAGTAAGGGAGGTCACCGATGCTAAAATAAGAGTGGACGCCAATGCTGGATGGAGCGCGGAAGAAGCTTTGGAGAAAATCCATCAATTAAGAGAATATGAAATCGAATTTGTGGAACAGCCCATAGATCCAGAGGATAAAGCAGGGCTGAAAAAGATAAAGGAAAAAGCGGAACTTCCGATCATAATTGATGAACAACTGATGACTTCAAACGACATACCGGATTTTGTAGGACTTTGTGATGGGATAAATATAAAGTTAGCCAAATGCGGGGGAATCCGGGAGGCTTTGAGGATGATCCATGTGGCCAGGGCGCATGGTTTAAAGGTGATGCTGGGCTGTATGATCGAGAGTTCGGTGGGAATTGCGGCGGCGGCTCACCTGGGTTCACTGGTTGACTTTCTGGACCTGGATGGAAACCTGCTGATAACCAATGATCCTTATGAGGGGCTTAGATTGGAAAATGGGAAGCTTTTTCTTTCCGATTTGCCCGGATTAGGCGTTGTGCCAAAAGATCGGTAAGATTTTAATTGTCATGGACAACCATAGCAAGAAATGAATTTGCTTGCCCCCTCACCCTGACCCTGCGAAGCATTCATACGAATCTCCCCAAGGGGAGAGGGAACTTCATTAATTCCCCTCCCTTAATGGGAGGGGACGAAGGGGAGGGTGATTATAACAATTTATTTGGTTCGTTGGCAGAAAACAAAAATTCTTAGCCTATCCTTTAGGGCTTGTGAGTTCTGTGAAGGTGGGTAATACGTTAAATGAATATCTATTGAGGAACACAGATTCTTCCAAATATTAGAGGCAAACGTGAAAAGGGGAAAGCTGAAAATTTTATTTGTTTTCTTTCTTCTTTTGATCCTTTATCCCGGGATTGAGATCCAAGCGAAAGACTACTCGCTTCCTCAGATCTCAGTCATCTATCCCAGAGAAGATGCACAGATCGGCGCATTCGATTCCACTTTCATTTTCGGATCGGTTACCCCGAAATCCGAGCTCACCATAAATGGATATAAAGTCAAAGTTCATTCCAACGGAGCTTTTTTAGCTTTTTTGCCAATCAGACCGGGTGATTTCGTGTTTGAACTCATAGCTACAAACAACGCTGGAGTTTCGATCAAAAAAGTTTTGGTGAAAGTCCCTTATCCTGTTTTTCCTGTCCCTGAGGACAGCTTTTGCATTGTGAAGGCCAGCATCCAACCAAAGCAGGATTTGGTCCTCATCGCAGGGGACGTTCTGGAGACCAGTTTCAGAGGAACGCCCGGTTGCCAGGCAAGCTTTTCTGTTGAAGGCTTGGTGGAGAATGTGCCAATGGTCGAATCACCTGTTAGGATTCCACCCTATCAAGTAAAATATCCGGGGGAAAAGCATGAAGGACCGAGGTTGCCTCTGCTTAAGGGGGTATACACCGGCAGTTATACAATTAAAAACTCAGATGAAATCGAAAAGGCAAATATCCTCTTTAAGCTAACTAAGAAAATTGGTGAAGATAGCGTTTACATCGTAGAATCATCCCCGGGCAAAATCACTATAAGAGATGACCGAACTCCCCAGGTGGTGGAGTTTATTGGCTCATCGGTGGTTGCCCGTTCCGGTCCCAAGTTGGGATACACGCTTCTTTACCAACCACCGGGCATAAGGGCGGTCGCCACCGGGAAGGCGGGCGAATGGGTGCGGCTGAGATTGACTTACGGAGAGAACGCTTGGGTCCACCAGGATAGCATAAAATATCTACCTCCGGGAACTCCTCTTCCCAAAAGCATTCTCACCACCATTCAGACGAAAAAGCTGAAGAGAAAAACCCAGGTTGTGCTTTTCCTCCAGGAAAAATTGCCCTTCAAGTTGGAACAGCAAACAGGGCCGTCTGCTCTGTTTTTGACGGTCTATGGGCTGACCTCAAATACTGACTGGATAAGATATGACTCCGAGGATAAATTGATCAGGGAAATCAGATGGGATCAACCTAAGGAGGATGTGTATCAGCTTAAGATTTTTTTGAATCAGAAGCAACAATGGGGATATGATGTCTTTTATGATAAGAAGAACTTGATCCTTGAGATAAAACATCAGCCCAGGCTAAGGAAGAGGCTTCAGGGCTTGAAGATCTGTCTGGATCCCGGACATTCCCCTGATCCGGGAGCAATTGGTCCCACCGGGCTGGAAGAGAAAGTGGTCAATCTGAAAATCGCCAAAAAGCTAAAAAAGGTTCTGGAAAAAAATGGGGCAGAGGTGGTGATGACCAGAAAGGGTTCGGAGGGTGTTGCTCTTTATGATCGCCCCAAAATAGCCATCCAAGAGGGCTGTGACATCTTGATCAGCATTCACAACAACGCCCTTCCCGATGGGATTAATCCTTTTCACAACAACGGCACCGCCACTTACTATTATCACCCTCAGTCGTTGGCTTTAGCAAAAGAGATTCAAGCTGAGCTTCTAAAAAAGCTCCAACTGCCGGACTTTGGCATCTATTACGGAAATCTGGTGCTAACCAGACCGAGTCAGCTTCTGGCTGTGTTGGTGGAGTGTGCTTTTATGATGATTCCGGAACAGGAAGAGCTTTTAAAAACTGATAAGTTTCAGAAGAAATGTGCCCAAGCTATTTATCAAGGCATCCTCAAGTTCATAGAGAACGCAAAAAAGTGATCAAGGATTCTTTTGTAGGGGCGATGCTCTGTCATCGCCCTAAGGTTCGGGCGGACACAGAGGTCCGCCCCTACACATGATTCAATCCAGCGGCAAAATGTTGGAGCAGGGGCTCGCCCTGAAGGGTTGAACCCCTGCCCCAACAAAGATCCACCCCACGAAATTAGCAAAATGAATTAAGGGGTCTTTCCTATTTCTACTTGAAAATCACCTTGTCGAAGTCGTCCCAGTCCAATTCAATCTCGTCTCCATCCTCGGTGGTCACAAAAATCCCTTTATTCTCGTCATTCACATCGTTGGAGCCAGAGAGCTTGAAGGTATTCCCGGTTCTTGTGGTTACTCGGCAGGAGCGGGAGGAGATTTTTTCGATCTGGGCAATCTGAGAAAATTCGACATTCACTTCCAGATCTCTGTATTCTCCATTCAGCCTTTCCCATGTGTAGGTCTCATCATCATCCCATCTGATGAATCCTTCGTAGCTGTCACCATCTTCATCATGGACCACCCCATACAATGGTCTAATTTTATCGAATTCATCATATCTCACCAGATACTTCTCCCCCTCGTCCAGAAACTCCAACCGGTCAAAATCGTCCCATTCTATTGTGACCCGTCCGAAGTTGGGGTCTTTAACCACGATGCCTCGATTTCCGCTGTCCACGTCATTGGTTCCAGACAACCTTATCCTGTCACCATTTCTCAAATATACCCAGGCGGAGTTGGATGATCGCCTTTCGATGGCTTTTATCTTCTTGAAGGGAATCTTTCGGGTGCGATGCCTCTGTTCTCCATCCAGTATATCAGAATAAAAAAGTTCATCCATATCCCAGGTAATAAAGCCCCTGAAGATGTCCCCACGGCGTGTCTCCACCTCACCGTAAAGCCGCCTTTGAGGCTTGGTTGTTTGTTCTGGATCACATTCGGCAAACTCAATCATATCCAGATCATCCCAGTCCAATTCCACCTCCCCCTCCTGTGGATCGTCAATCAAGATCTCCCTTACCCCGGAGCCAACATCTGTGCTATAACCATAGAATGTTATTCTCTCCCCATTTTTCAGTTCCAATATGGCTCTATTTCTAGAGCGCCTCTCCAGGGTCTTTATGTAACCGAACTGTATTCCGGAACTTGCTTTAATTTCTGTGTCCTCCTCATCCCAGCTTATATGCAGACCAAGGATGTTAATGTGTCTTTCCCGGCGTCTCCCTTCCCAGTGTCTTCCTTCACGTTTTTTGGTGCCGTCTAAGATGTCATTCCAGAATGCTTCATTCCTGTCCCAGCGGATGGAACCCTCAAAAGTTTCTCCATCTCTGGTGTGAACCAACCCACAGATCCTTCCACGTTGAGCATACAAATTGGGATCAAAAAAGAAAAGCAAAAACAGCACCACAGAAATTACAGACAAAAGGATCTTCTTCATTTCACTCCTCCTGTAGCTGATTTATTTATGGCATTTGTCAATCACACGTAGATGCATATCTGAGATGTTTGTAGAAACTTCACAACGAGATTTTTGCTATCCACGCTGGACATTTAGAACCAAACTGTTACAAAAGTTTTTACGTTCTGATGAAAGGAAAAGTTTCCTCTTTCCAACATAATCAGAAAGCTCCGGGAAAGTTGAGTCACCGTCAACAGCCTGAACCGTCCTTTTGTCTGTTGATCCAACCACTATAAAAAATCCTTGCGTTCGGAAAGACTTTTAGTATACTAAGAATAGAGTTTAAGTTTGTCAGATGCCAATGATTTGAAGAATAAAAGAAAGAGAGAAAAATGACAACCCAGAAGACTAAAGAAAGGGAATTAAAAGACTTTGTTAGAAACAGGTATAGCCAGATAGCCAGAAAATGCGAAACCTGTTGCAGTTGTAATGGCGTCACCGTGATGGATCAAGCTAAGGCCATCGGCTATTCTCCCGATGAGTTGAAAAAGATCCCCGACTCTGCCATCATGGGTCTGGGGTGTGGTAATCCAGTTGGTTTGGCTACTCTGAAGAAAGGGGAGACGGTCCTAGATCTGGGTTCAGGCGGAGGAATCGATGTTTTCCTGGCGGCTAATAAAGTAGGTGAAAAAGGATGGGTCATCGGGGTGGATATGACTCCGGAGATGATCAAAAAGGCGAAATCAGATGCCAGAAAAGGTGGATACGAAAATGTGGAGTTTCGATTAGGTGAGATCGAAAATCTGCCGGTGGAGGATGAGTCGGTGGATGTGATCATAAGCAACTGTGTGATAAATCTCTCCCCAGATAAAAAGAAAGTTTTTGCCGAAGCTTTTCGGGTGTTGAAGCCGGGAGGAAGGATGATGATCTCTGATATTGTGACTGATAAGGAACTACCGGAGGAGATAAGAAAATCGTTTTCTGCCTGGGCAGAGTGCATTGGTGGAGCGTTGACCAGAAAAGAGTATTTGGGTGGTATCAAGAACGCAGGCTTTGGCAGAATCAAGGTGTTAGATGAAAAAGTCTTCTTAGGGGAGGGGATGAGCGAAAAGATTAAAGGCAGGATAATCAGCATAAAAGTGGAGGCAAAAAAAGGCCGTAAACGTAGATTGTAACTTTTAGATTTATGAATGTGTGTTTTTGATCTATTGACTACTGACTGAATTTCCCGGAGAGGTGGCCGAGTTGGCTTAAGGCAGCTGCCTGCTAAGCAGTTGTAGGGCTTATAACTCTACCCCGGGTTCGAATCCCGGCCTCTCCGCTTTTTTATCAAATAACATGTATTACGTTTATGTGCTTCGGATAAAGAAAAGTGGACGCTATTATATAGGGCAAACTCAAGATCTGGTTAAGCGTTTGGAGAAACATTCCCGTGGCAAGACTAAGTCAATGAAGAATCGGGGTGAGTTTGAAGTGGTTTACGTTGAGAAATGCTCATCTCGAGCGGAAGCTATGAAACGAGAGAAACAGATAAAGAGGTACAAGGGAGGCGAAGCGTTCAAAAGACTATTGGCGGATTGGGACAAGCAGAAAATGAAGGGCGCCGAGCTGGCTTAAGTCCCGCCAAAGGCGGGATAAGGATGAATCCGTGACGAACAAGAGAAACGAATGAATCCCTTTCCGACAATCTTTACCTTTCAGTAGAGAAGCTTTGCTCAACGATTTTAACTCCGGCGGAAGTGCCAATTCTGTTAGCTCCTGCCTGAATCAGATTTATTGCAGTTTGATAACCTCTTATTCCTCCGGAAGCTTTAACCCCCATACTTTTGCCTGCTATCTTTCTTAAAAGTTTCACATCCTCTATGGTGGCGTCGCCATATCCAAAGCCGGTGGATGTCTTGACAAAATCCGCTCCGCAAGCTTTGACTATCTCTGTAGCTTTATGTTTCTCTTGATTCGTCAAAACGCCTGCTTCTATTATCACCTTCAGTATTCGATCTTTCCCTACAACATTTCGCACGTCCTTGATCTCCTTCTCCACCAGCTTAAAATCACCCGTTTTGAACGCTCCTATATTCATCACCATATCGATCTCGTCTGCCCCATCACCGATGGCAATCTCTGCTTCTTTGGCTTTGACTTCGGGCTTGCTTGCCCCCAAGGGGAAGCCCGAAACGGTACATATTCTTAACGTCGAATCGTAAAGCAACCTTTTGCAAAGCTTAACCCAGATTGGATTCACACATATGCTGGCGAAACTATATTTTCTCCCTTCCAAGCACAGTTGTTCAATCTGCTGTCTGATAACATCTGGTTTCAGAAGGGATTGATCTATCATTTCGGCTATATTCATCCACACCTCCTAATCACAGGAAATCACTCATGGGATTAAAGGTTAATCTAATCCGCACAACTCGCTTCACTTATTATCCGTTCAATCCGTTGACCCTTTCTCAAACGCCTCGGGCAGAAGTTCCTTCAAACTGTATCTTTCCACCTTACCTTGCAGATTTGCACAGACAATTCTCAAATCCTTGGCAAACTCAGAAAGGACCTGTCTGCAAGCCCCACATGGGGTAACGGGTGGGTCTTTATCTGCCACCACCACAATCTTTAGGAATTTTTTTTCACCTCTGCTCACCGCCTTAAAAACCGCCACCCTCTCCGCACAGACGGTCAAGCCGAAGGTGGAATTTTCCACGTTTGCCCCGGTATATACTTTTCCACTTTTAGTCAAAAGAGCTGCACCCACCTTGAAGTTGGAATAAGGAGCATAGGCTTTAAGCCTTGCCCTTTTGGCTTTTTCTATTAGCTCTTTCTCTTTCATAATTCACAGTAGCAGGTTTTTCTCTGCATTTATTCACGCACCCTTATGGTCTTCAACTAAATAAGTTAACAGACTGAAGAGTCCATTCTGGTAAATAAAAGGGTAACGCCTTAATTGCTATGAGCATATCTTAATCGTGTCTAAGTGTGGACACATCTAAATATTTGGTTGATTACCATAAATCTCCCTTTGTCCCCCTTTATAAAAGGGGGATTGAGGGGGATTGTAAAAGATTGTTTCTCCCAACATTGCTAAAAATTTGTCACCTTAAAAAGTTGATAACCATAAGGGTACGGCTACCATGAGCATTTTATGAATCTGGCGACCTTTAGGTCGCCACTACATTTGTATTTCTTTGAGAAAGCTTTTTCCGTATTCAGTTCCTTGTACACCAAAAATCTCAGCAATGGTTGCACCCACATCAGAGAAGCTTTCCCTGATACCTAAGTTTATGTTATTTCTGATAGACCTACCATACACTAACAGAGGTACATATTCTCGTGAATGATCGGTACTGGGGGTGGTGGGATCGCATCCATGATCTGCGGTGATGATCAAAATATCGTCTATTTCCAGTAAATCCAAGACTTCAGGCAACCTTCTATCAAATTCCTCCAGACCAGCCGCAAAAGCAGGTGGGTTGTTGCGGTGGCCCCACAGCATATCGAAATCGACTAAATTTATGAAGATAAGCCCAGTTCTGAATTGCCTCACTGCTTCAACCAACTTATCCATGCCATCTGAGTTATTTTTAGTATGGACGCTTTGGCTTAAACCCTTTCCGGCGAAAAGGTCTTCGATCTTTCCCATGCCTAACACCGGAATATTATCTCTTTTCAATATGTCTAAAACAGTTTCGGATGGTGGAGCAAGAGAAAAATCCTTCCTTCGTTCGGTCCTTTCGAAGGAGTGCGGCTTTCCCACAAATGGGCGGGCGATCACCCTGGCTACTCCATGTTCCCCCACCAGTATCTTTCGGGCGACCATACACATCTTGTATAACTCTGCCACCGGGATGATCTCCTCATGTGCGGCGATCTGAAACACACTGTCGGCTGAAGTGTAGACGATAGGCTTGCCACTTTTTATATGTCCTTCCCCTAACTCTTTTATGATCTCCGTCCCGGATGCTGGCTTGTTTCCCATGACTTTTCTGCCGATGGCTTTCTCGAATTTTCCAATTATCTCCGGAGGAAAACCATGTGGATAAACCGGGAAAGGTTTTTTCAGGATCAGCCCCATGATCTCCCAGTGCCCGCTGGTGCTATCCTTTCCCACAGAAAGCTCAGCCATCTTTCCAAAGTTAGCCACAGACGAGTTATTCGGATTTACCCCAGGGATGGTGTCAATATTTCCCAGCCCCATCTTTTCCAGATTGGGCAATTTCAGTCCCCCCACCGTCTTGGCAGTATTAACGATGGTATTTGACCCTTCATCCTGATAGAGCTTCGCATCTGGTAATTCCCCGATGCCACAGGCGTCCAAAATGATCAAGATGACTCTTCTGGTCATGGCAGATCAAATCTAACAGAACAACATCCGTTTGTAAAGGGAAATAACGACAAAAAAGTTAATCATAGATAGTTATTAAGGAGAGCATATAATTATTTACATCCCCCCTTTAGAAAAAGAGGGGAAGGGTGGATTTGAAACTTGAAAAATCCCCCTAAATCCCCCTTTGCTAAAGGGGGATGCGTATGCATTCATACGAATTTCAAGTCAAGCTCAAAACAGGTGGGAGAAAAAAAATCAATGCGAAGCTCGTATGAGTGCATACGCACATTCATACGAATAATAAGATGTAAACTGTTTCCTGCCCCTCTTAGTAAATCCTTTTTCTCTATGCTGTATGCATATCACATAAGCTTCACGCAAACGAGGATCAAGATTCTTTTACGCCTCAAATATGATTCTGCCACCTAAGATAGTGCATTCCACTTTTGTGTGGGGAATCTCTTCCGGTTCCATCTCAAAAATATCCTGAGACAAAATCACCATATCTGCCAGTTTCCCGGTCTGAATTGAACCCTTAAGGTTTTCTTCATACGAGGCGTAACTTGTCCACTGGGTATAGGCGGAGACCGCTTCAGCCACACTCACTTTCTCTTCCGGATACCAGCTTTCATCTTCTCCTACCTTTTTGCGAGTGACAGCGGCATAAATCCCTTTCCAGGGATCCAAAGTTTCTATGGGCACATCCGAACCGAACACGACTCTGGCGCCACTTTTAAGGAGGGTCTTGTAAGCATAAGCCAGTCTGCAACGTTTGCCCCAGTATTTCTCGGCGATGTTTTTATCCGAGGGAGCATGCACGGGCTGGACAGAGGCGATGACACCAAGCTTTCGGAATCTTTCCACATCCTGCGGATGAAGGAGTTGTGTATGCTCAATGCGGTGCCGTAATCTGCTTTCTTTTCTGTTTTGGCGAACTGAATGCTCAATTGCATTTAAAGCCTGATGCACACCTTTATCGCCGATGGAATGAATAGCCACACTTATTCCCGCCCAGCTGGCTTTTGTAACTATTCGTGTTAACTCCTCTTGAGAGGTGACCTCTATGCCAAAATTATCTTCTGAGCCTTCATAGGGCTCAAACATCAAAGCTGTCTGAGATCCTAAAGTGCCATCGGAAAACAGCTTCACGCCTCCAAATCTCAAATCCTCATTGCCAAAACCTGATCTAATGCCCAGGCTTATGGCAGAGTTCAGATTCTGGTCTGGTATCCAGAAGCAAACTCTTAAGGTAAGATCCCCATCTTGTAGAAGTTGTTGAAAAAGATCAAACGCCTCCTGATCTTCAAGATCATGTATTCCAGTTAACCCATAGCTGTTGGCAATCTTCAACGATTCTTTGGTCAGTTCTTTGGAGTCTATGGCCGAAGGTCTTGGAACTTTATCCCACACTAAACTGCAAGCATTCTCCTTCAAAATTCCGGTAGGCTCCTTGGTAAGCTGATCCTTCTCTATCCTTCCACCAGGGGGATTCTGTGTGGCTTTATCGATCCCCGCTGCTTTCAGGGTTTTTGAATTTACCCATAGAAGATGATGATCTTTGCTTTGCAAAGCGGCAGGGCTATCCGGCCAAACCTGATCCAGAATCTCTTTGGTAAAGATGGACTCGTCCCCCAAGATATTTTTGTCCCACCCCCCCCCCACCAGCCATTCCTCAGGTTTTAGCTTTCTGGAAAAAGATTTAATGACGGATAAGACTTCATCAAAAGAATTGATTCCATCCAGTTTGACCCTTTTGAGGCTGTAGGCGAAGGAAAGGAGATGGGTGTGGCAGTCAATCAGACCGGGGATTACGGTTTTTCCTTCCAGATTTATGACTTTGAAGTTTCTTCTACCCAGATTCTCAACATCTGAGCTTTTTCCCACAGCAATTATGCTGGAACCCTTCATCGCCACCGCTTCAGCTTTGGGAAGCTGGCGATTCATGGTGTAGATCTTTCCATTGAGCAACATCAAATCTTTCATTGCCCTGTATAAACCTCTATTTTAACCTCTCCCCCTATCTCCCCCTCTCCACATTTGAGGGTGTGTCATAATACTCGGTTAAGGGAGATAAGGTTTTAGGTTTTGGAATAAAAATAGACCAATATTAACTTTGTTTTACAAGATTATGGCTTTATTCACTAGAATT
>Ga0315544_1000558_pt1 | contig 34172 bp, 28 predicted proteins | sample SalMarSW160130MG_2_FD_202543 | JGI IMG/M metagenome (GOLD analysis project Ga0315544, IMG submission 202543) | Salt marsh sediment microbial communities from the Plum Island Ecosystem LTER, Massachusetts, United States - Salt Marsh Sediment SW1601-130 ... | reverse complement strand
CAACTTTCCTTTCTATAATCCTGCGTTTGGCTACCGGATCATACATTTCCCTGGGATTAGCAGAAGATCCAACTACCGGAAAAAAGAACAAGGATATCGAGATGGCAGAGTATCTTATTGATTCTCTTATAATACTCAGAGACAAAACAAAAGGCAATCTAAATATGGAAGAGGAAGGATATTTGAACAATATAATTCAGGACCTTGAATTAAAATATGTAAAAGAAAAGGAGTAAAAATGAAAAAATTTGTTTTTATTATCTCTATCATCTTAACCACCAGTATTATTTTAGTCGCTCAATACAAAAAACATACTGTTGTAAAAGGAGATTGCTTATGGGACATTGCCGGTTATTATTACAATGATCCATTTCTATGGCCAGTTATTTATAAAGCAAATGAAGATTCTATAGCCGACCCGCACTGGATTTATCCCGGAGAAGTATTTGTAATACCTAACGTTCCGGAAGAACAAACCGCGGTCCTGCCCGTTGATGAAGGTCTTGTAAAAGAAATAAGAGGTGCAAAGAGCGAACTGCAAGAAGAATCAAGAACAACAAGAAGTACAATGGAAATTGGAAATGAGGAAGCAATACTCTTCTCTGTTGTCAAAGCAGAAGATTATGCTTTCACGAAAAAAGCAGCTCTTCTGGCCGGATTTATAACTAAAGACGGAAGCATCAGTATAGGTCGGGTAAGTAAACTCATACAACCTATCCCTGTATTTAAAGGCTCTCCCACTACACTCGGCGATGACGTTGAAGTGAACAGGGGAACTTCTGATGGCATCAACGATAAAGATGTATATGTTATATTCAAGTGGGATAGAAGAGTAGGCGGTTATGGAAATATAGTAAGAATAAAAGGTGTGTTAAAAATTCTGGAAGCGGGAGAAAATCTTTCAACAGCTAAAGTAATTGAATCCTACGAGAAAATAAAGAAAGGCGACCACATTATGAAATATACTTCTCCGGAGGTTATTGTAGGTCAAGCTAACCCCACCACTTATGAACTTGAAGGAAAAATAATCGCATTTAAAGATAAAACAGATATTGTAAAACCTTTTGCGGTAGTTTTCATAGAACCCGGTATGGGCTCAGTTAAACTGGGTGACGTATTTCTTATTTATAAAGAAAAAGCGGATTTAATAGTCCCTCTTGGGCAAATTCAGATTGTAGATGTACGCGAAGAAACAGCCTCTGGATATATAACCTCAATTATGGGGAAGACTGAAATATCCAATGGCAATAAAGTAAAATTGGTTGGAAGAATTGGGGGATAAACTTAAAACAATAATAACCCTCCTGGATAAAAAAGAAAAAAAAGAATTCGTAGTAGGAATAACCGCATATAATTATCCAATAGCCAGAATCGCCGATGAATGCGGTATAGATTGGATTCTTGTCGGAGATTCTGTCGGAACTTGTGAAATCGGATATTCAACCACCATTCCCGTAACAATGGAAGATATGCTTACCTTTACAAAAGGTGTCATAAAAGGCGCCAAAAATTCTCCAGTAATTGTAGATATGCCTTTTTTATCTTACCAGACTACTACGGACGAAGCAATATTAAATGCCGGAAAATTCCTCCAGTTAGGTACATCCGGAGTAAAAGTAGAAGGGATAAAGCAAAAAGATAATATAAAAGCAATTATAGATTCCGGGATACCTGTAATGGGGCATATAGGATTAAATCCACAATATTACTTTCAGACCGGATACAAAGTAATAGGGAAAAACAAAGAAGAAATCAAAAAAACCGTGGATTCCGCGAAAATTCTTGAAGAAATTGGCGTATTCGCAATTATCTTAGAATCAGTAACAAGAGAATTAGCTTTGAAAGTTCTAGAAGAATCATCTATACCAATTTATGGGATCGGAGCAGGCAAAAATCTCGACGGTCAGATTCTTGTAGTAAACGATATTCTTGGCTTATCTTTCGATTTCAAACCAAAGTTTTCAAAACAATACGTTAATCTGGAAAGAATAATCCGAAAAGCTTTCATTCAATATAAAGAAGAAGTTAAAACAGGCAAATTTCCTGAGGACAAACATAGCTATGGCATAGCGCGGCAAAGCCGCTAAAATGTAAAAATTAAATATCAAAATGAAAATAGAGAAGTCAGAAGCCAGAAGTCAGAATACAAAACCCCCTCCCTTCCAAAAAATTAATTTAAAAAAAAGAGGAACAACGAATCACACGAATACCACAAATATTCTTAATTCATTCGTGAAACCCGTTCTATTTGTTGTTAAAAAATGGGATATTGGGATAAAAACAATAAAAAATTCTGTGCTATATGTGATTAAATATTTCGGTGTTGGGACAGGTGGGCTTTGTGTTTTATTCTTCGCAAAAAAACAAAAAGTTGGCTGGTACATAGGGTTAAATCTTAAATATTAAACGAGAATCTATTTATGAACGATATAATAATAGAAAAATATAGGGATGAATTAAAAGAAAAATGGGACAATTTTGTTGACAAGGCAAATAACGGCACAATATTTCATAAAATACAATTTTTAAGTTATCACCCTGAGAATAGGTTCGATTTTCATCATTTAATCTTCCAAAAAGATAGTACTACTGCAGCGCTATTACCCGGAATGCTCAACAAGGGTATTTATAAATCACCCGCAGGAGCAAGTTTCGGAGGAATAGTTATGGACGATATGAGTTTCAGGAAAACGGATATTATCGTCAAGAAATTTCTTGAATACTGTCGAGATAACGGAATAAAAGATGTATATTTTACCTTTCCTCCGATGGTTTATTTAAAAGAAATGAATGAAAACTTAGAATACGTTCTACTATATAACGGCTTTTCCTATTCCGCCAATATGTACACTTCGGTAATAGACCTATCAAAATTATCCGGCGATCCGATGAATATATGCCACCAAAATTCAAGGAATGCAATAAAAAAAGCAATCAATTCAAACATAGAAATAAAATTAAGCAATGACTATGAGAACTTTTATCCTATTTTACTAAAAAATAAAGAAAAATTTGACGTTCCCGTAACTCACACCCTTACCGAGTTAAAAAAACTTAATAGGCTTTTACCAAATAAATTTAAACTCTTTTTAGCTTATAGAGAGGGAGTTCTAATGGGCGGTTCTCTTATATTTGTATGCAACGAAAAAGCACTTCTTGCTTTTTATATAGCCCTTGATTACGATTATCAAGAATACAGACCAATCAATTATCTACTGTATGAAATTATAAAATGGGGAAAGAAAAACGGATTTAAATGCCTGGACCTGGGAGTAAATCAGGAAGAATCTAAAGACAACTCCATGGAAGTAAACCGGGGATTAATATCATTCAAATCAAGTATGGGAGCACAAGGTTTCTTCCGTAATCAGCTTTATAGAAAAATTTAGGAGATAGAATCTTGCGATTTTTTATAAGCAAAATTCTAATTAACAGCGTAACTTGAAAAAAAACTCCACCAGCATAAAAAATCTGTTTGGTCAATCTATGATTTACGGAATTGGGCTTTTCTTAAGGAAAGCTCTTGGGTTCTTTTTAATCCCACTTTACACTCATACTTTTACCCACAATCAGTATGGAAAACTTGCCATGATTTACCTGTTTTCCGGAGCACTAATTACATTTTTCAATCTCGGACTAAACGAAGCTTTTCTGAAACAATTCACCGAAAAAGGAAACGATAAAAAAGAAGTTTTTAGTCGTTTTTTTCTCTTCCGTCTCATCTATTCTTCCCTTCTTCTTTTCTTATTGATTATTCTTTCCTCCCGGCTTTCAAACTTTCTTTTAACACCAGGAGACATTTATCTTATTCGTCTCGCATCCATTACGATCTGGATTGAGTGTCTGTCCGGTCCCGGGCTTTTAATATTACGTATTACAAACCGTTCAAAAAATTATGTTTTTCTAAACACTATACGACTTATAATAAATATAGCTCTTAATATTCTCTTTGTACTTTATTTCAAAATGGGTATAGCCGGAGTACTTCTCGGCAATCTGGGAAGCAGTTTTATTCTCCTTCTGTTATTATATCCTGAAATGCGCAAATTTTTAACCATCGAATTACACTGGAGTCCATTAAAAAGACTATTAAATTATGGACTACCGATACTGCCTCTTTCCATTATCATCTGGGTTGGTCTTGATTTAATTGACCGATGGTTGATAAAATGGATTCTGGGACTGGGTAAAACAGGCGTTTATACCCTCGGATATCAATTTGGAACCGTAATGGGCGTATTGGTATCCGGATTTTGCGGAGCATGGACCGCCTTCTTTTATAACAACCCTGAAAACAAGAAGGTTTTCGCCGATTCCTCGATAATATTCGTTCGCGCTTCTCTTGTATTATGGGCAATCCTTTCTTTTTTTACTCCGGAAATATTTAGGGCTATGGTTGCAGAAGAATACTGGATTGCACAAAAAATCGTTCCTATCATTGCTTTTTCTTATATTTTCTTTGGTCTTGAAGAAATTTTTTCAGCTGGTTTCTACATAAAATCAAGAACCGGACTTTTAATACCAGTTGCCCTGACGCCTCTTTTAATAAACATTTCACTTAATCTTTATTTAATTCCTCGTTACGATATAATGGGAGCGGCGGTCGCGACTCTATTTTCTTATTTCCTCTTTGCTATATTCTCTTACATAATTGGAAATAAAATCTTTCCGGTAAATTATAATTTAAAAATAATTTCATCAGATTTGTGTCTCGGCATCATTCTAATATCGTTAACAACCCTCGCGGGAAACACTTTCTATCAAAGAGTGTTGGCTTTCGCGGTTTTAATTTCAATACTCGGCTACAAGGAAAGAGGAAAAATCGGAAAATTATTGCATGAGGGGCGGTTTTAAATAAACACAATTAAATTTGGTTGTGCGGTGTGCGGCTCTGCGTTCTCTGTGTCTTTGCGGTAAATTTTTTTCATCTCTAATACAGCAATTGACTTTTTTTTTATTTATTTTAATATAACCACATGAAATATTTAAAACCAATTTACGCCCTAAGCGATTCACCAATTCTACTGGTCAATCATCCGATTACCAAAAGTGCAGTCTTAGAAGCTAAGAACTCTGAAGAGAAATCTCCTCTTTTCAAAATTTCCCTGGCACAGTGGTCTCTGCACCGACATCTATTTGCTAATAGGATAGAATCCAACCTCGACTTTCCTATTATTGCCCGCAATCAATTCGGAATTGACGCTGTAGAATACGTAAATCAATTCTTTCCGGACAAAGCGGAAGACATTAAATATCTTAAGGAATTAAAAAATCGATCGGACAGTGTGGGAGTGAAAAATCTGCTCATAATGTGTGACAATGAGGGGGATATGGGGGCAAAATGTAAAACAGAGAGGAATAACGCTGTTCTGAATCATCGCAAATGGGTTGACGCTGCAAGATTTTTAGAATGTCATTCTATAAGAATTAACGCCCTTGGAGATGGAACTCCTGAAGAACAAAAAGACCAGATGATTGAAAGTCTTTCTAAACTCGCAGAATACGCCGAAGAAAGAAGAATAAACCTAATAATCGAAAATCACGGAAAATTATCAAGTAATGCCGTCTGGCTTTCCGAAGTTATAAAAAAAGTAAATAATCCTCTTATAGGAACTCTTCCTGATTTTGGTAATTTCCCTGAAGGAATTAACATATACGAAAGCGTAGAAAAATTGATGCCTTTTGCAAGAGGCGTTAGTGCAAAATCGTATGACTTCGATGGAAATGGAAACGAAACAACCATTGACTACGAAAGAATGCTCCAAATCGTTGTCGTAAGCGGATATCGTGGATACGTGGGAATTGAATATGAAGGTAAACTTTTAAGTGAATACGAAGGTATTATAAAAACAAAAGCCCTATTGGAAAGGATAAGGACCAAACTTTCATAATCGTAAATTTCAGCAAAGAAATCAGGATTTCTTACCAGAAGAAGCATTTACATCACTTATCAATTTCTCAAGCTTACTTTTTACCTCTTCTATTCTTTCTCGGATCATTTTATCTTTAACACTTTTACTATTATAATCTTTGCCTTCAAAATAATCAATGTGATTTAAATGATCTATATACTCGATCAAATATTCATTCTTCACCTTTGTAATTTTAATCATATATCCTCCTGATCTTGTACATTAATAAAAAGATATAAATAACCTTTATATTTTATTACTTTTAGATTAAAATATCCATTAATAGTTCCATTTTTCACTTTTTTTTCTTAATTTATTTCTTTTTTCCCTAACTTACCCATTCACCAATTACAAACTAAGGTTTTTCCCTCTTGACCTGAGGTCAAAATTCGCTTATAATATAAATATACGTGGGAAACAAGGAACCGGGGGGGAATGAAACTAAATAAACTTGACCTTCTAAAAGAAGGAAATTTCGCGAAAATATTTACAAAAGGCGAGGTCGCATACAAAATCGGAGATAATGCGAATAGAGAAATTATTCGCGGACAATTTGAGCTTCTTTCTGAAATTAAAGATCCTCATTTTGTATCGGTTTACGAGTGGTTTGAAGATGACGGAAAATGCGGGTTTTCAATGGAAAAAATCAATCTTCCTACAATCGATCAAGTCTTTAAAAAAATCCCCGCGAAAAAAACCGATTTCCAAAAATTCAAAAGCATTCTTCTTTCGATTCTGGATTCTCTATCCGTTCTTCACTGCCAGGGGATAATATTCGGAGATTTAAAACCAACCCATATCTTTGTCGATAAAAAAAACAACGTTAAACTTATTGACCCGGGTTATGACCCCGATATAATAACTCCCATTTACGCCGCTCCCGAAGCATTAACCGACTCTCCCAATTTTTCCTCCGATATTTATTCCGTCGGTATAATACTTTATGAAATACTAACGGGTGAAAAAGCATTTAAAGGCAGCTTATCTAAAATAATAGAAAACAAATTAAAAAAAGGACTCCCCTCACCTGAAGAAAAAAATCCTTCCGTTCCCGGGGAAATAAATCTTTTAATCCAGCGGATGACTTCAAAGGACCTTAATAATCGCTTAAAAAGTATAGAAAACGTTAAAAGGGAGCTCGCGCTTGGAACTCCAACCCCGGACAGAAAACCTTCTTTTATTTCCTTATTTTCAGGAAGGGAAAAGGAATTGAAAGAATTCGACTCTTCAATCGAAAATCTTCCCGAATCACACATTTTCTGGATAAACGGAGAAAGAGGAATTGGAAAAACGTCTCTTTTAAGCCAATTCAAGATAAAAGCTTTATCCGCGGGAATTAACGTAAAAGAAGTTACTACAGGTAAGCTATATCGTTTACTAAGTGGAAAAACCTTTTTCGATGAACCTATTATTCTCTTATTGGATAATATATCCTCCGCATCACAGCTATCCGGCATTCTTAAAGAGAACGCGACTAATATAAGAGTGAATCCTGTTATAATTGTGATAAGCACAAACGATGAAGTAATTGATATTGAAGAATTCTCAGATATTACAACTATTTTCACTCTTTCTCCTCTAAATGAAAAAGAAATTACTTATATTATTGATAAAAACTTCCCCGGGCTCGAAAACAAAAAAGAACTTATTTCCTTCTTAGCAGAGCAATCGGAAGGAAACCCCTCTCTCTTAAATCAAATAATCGAAATCTTAATTGAAGAAGGAATTATCGAAAGAAAAGGCGACAAAATTATCTTTAAGGAGAAGAAAATTTCTTCCATTCCTATACCAAAGAGCATAGAAGAAAATTTGAAATTTCAGATTGAAAATCTTACCACAAAGGAAAAAGAACTTTTAAAAATATTATCCGTATTCCCTGAAAAAATCACCCTGGATTTAATCTCTCTTTTGAAAATAAAAAATCCTAATATTCTAATCAATTCTCTTATCTCGGAAAATATCCTCCAAAAAGACAAAAAAGGTATATATTTCAAAAATAACTGGATTAGAGAATTTCTTTACAAAAAGTTAACAAAAAAAGATAAAGATAATATCTACGGAAAAATAGAAAAAAAGATCACTTCTCCCGAAGTTCTATATATCTTACAGAAAGACCTGGGAATGAAGAAAAAATACCGGGATTCTCTAATAAAGATTGCGGAAAAGAGAATAAAGGAAAAAGAATATCCTGATGCGATCAAATTCTTAAAAGAAGCTCTCTCAATAAAAGACGATAAGATTAATCGAATGGTTCTCGCAAGACTTTTTGAGATGACGGGGAACATTAATGATTCATTATCAATCTATAAAAAACTGCTTTCCGGCGAAGAAAATCCTTTTTATCTTTTAAAAATTGGAAATCTCGAAGAGAGAATCGGAAATAAAGAAGAAGCTGAAAAATATTTTAAAAAGGCAGTCAAAACTTCCAGCGGCAAAGTAAAAGAAGAAGCAATTTATTTCTTAGGATATCTTCTTATTAGAAAAGAAGATTTAAATAAAGCATCCAAACTTATATCCGATTTCAAAAAAGACGAAGGAGAATTGCCTCTGCGCCTTAAATACATTAATGGACGCATTTTATGCGCGAAGGGCAAGTTCGAAAAAACTTTAAAAATCGTTGAAGAAGAACTAAGAAAAAAACTTACGCCTGAAATGAAGAGACACTTTCTGACTCTCGGAGGAATAGCAAAACAGCAAAACGAAGAACATCAAGAAGCGATAGAATATTTAAACGAATGTATTGATATTGCAAAAGATGAAAAAGACGTCATAAACGAAGCTATATTTATGACGGGCAAAGGTATCTCACTTCTCAGGCTTGATAAATATAAAGAAGCTCTTAAGGAATTGGAAGAAGCCCTTTCATTGTTTAAAAAACTAAAAATTAGCAATTTTGAATATCAATGCCTTATAAAACTTGGTATTGTCTATTTGGATATTGGTTACTGGGAAAAATTCCAAGAAAGAATAGAAGATTTTAAAAAGAGATACGGGAAAATCCAACCATTTTTAAAAGATAAACTATTTTACAGCCACCTTTACAGAGGAAACTGGCTTGAAGTCGAAAAACTGAGAGATGAATTAAAAGAAGAGAAATACGATTTAAAAGACGCGGAAGGTATCTTTTTTGCCTTTAAAGGAGAATTGGAAAAGGCGGAAAAAATATTCAAAGAAGTAATAAAAAAAACAAAAGGCGACCCGAGAGAAGAGAGAGATATTGCCCGTGAGCTCTCAGAAGTTTTATTTGAACAGGGAAAAAACGAAGAAGCAATAACCAGTTTAAAACCTTACAAAGAAAAAATCAAATCGATTCAGTCCGATTTCGAAAAAGGAAAACTTCTTTCCTCCTGGGGTTTGATTACCAGAGATATTAAATCTATTGACAAAGCCATTGAACTTTTCTCCAAAATATGTCTTCCTTTCTATACCGCAAGAGCGAGACTTAAAAAGGCTCAGTTATTAATAAAAGAAAACAAAATAGAGGAAGCAATCGAAGAGCTTAAAAAGTGTGAAGAAATATTTAAAGAATTAAAAGCAGGTCTTTTTCTAAGCAAAACATACGAACTCTTTGTAGAATGCGCGAAAAAAGTCTCAGCAAGAAGCGGATACATTCATACATATGATGAAATCAGCAAACTTCTTTCATCGATTGATTCCGAAAAAAGATTCGATGAAGCGCTGTCAATACTTACCGGTTTTTTTAACGCGGAAAGGGGTGCAATTATTCTTAAAGAAGAAAAAGAAAAAAGCATTATTATCTCTTCTTATAATATAGATGAAGAAACCCTGGAAGACGCGAGAAGGATATCTTCGACAATAACGCGAAAAGCGGCAAAAGGAGAGGTTATTATCGCGAAAGACGCTGTAGAGGACTCAAGATTTTTCAATATGGATTCAATCAAGAGAAATAAAATCCGTTCCATTCTCTGCGTTCCTATAACCTCGGAGGAAAAAATTTACGGTGTTCTTTATCTGGATTCAACGATAAAAAAAGATATCTTTCTGCCGTCCGATAAAGAATTTCTGCAGTCCATCGGAAGAATCCTGGGTATTCTTTTTTCAAAAGGAGACCTTCTTTACAGAATGAAAGAAGAAGTAAAACAATTAAAGAAAATGACTTCTCCTCCGGAATCTTTTCATTCGATAATAGGCATATCCGAACCGATGCAAAAGATATACAAAACAATAGAAGAAATAGCGGAAACAAACGTAAATATTTTGATTACGGGCGAGACAGGAACGGGAAAGGAACTCATCGCGAGAACCATACACAAGCTGAGCAGGAGAAACAACAGACCCTTCATAACGGTTGACTGCAGTTCTCTCTCGGAAACTCTTCTGCAGAGTGAATTATTCGGGCATAAAAAAGGTTCTTTTACCGGAGCGATAAGGGATAAAAATGGTATGTGCGAGGAGGCAAACGGAGGAACTCTTTTCCTCGATGAAATCGGAGACGCGCCGCCTTCCATACAGGCGGGTCTTCTCCGCGTTACTGACAGAGGAGAAATCAGAAGGGTCGGAGAAACTGAAAACAAAAAAGTAGATCTTCGAATAATATCCGCCACAAACAGAGATATCGAACAATCCGCGATGTTAAGAGAATTCAGAGAAGACCTCTTATACCGATTAAATCAGATAAACATAGCGATACCGGCTCTTAGGGAGCGAAAAATCGATATCTCGCTCCTTTTGGAGCACTATCTTAAAATTTTTTCAGAAAATAAAGAAAAAAAGACAAAAGGCTTTACCGAAAACGCGATTAGATGGTTAAAAAACTATCCTTTCCCCGGAAACATAAGAGAACTAAGAAACATAGTAGAAATATCACTTATAAGATGCAAAGGCGAATACATAACACCAAATGACCTGCCTGAAGAATTAAGAAAAGAAACAATGGAAGAACTTCCAAGCTGGAATAAAATAAAAACAAAATGGAGGAAGGAAACAATAATAGAAGCCCTTCAGGAAACGAGAGGAAACGTAAAAAAAACAGCAGAAAATCTTAAAATTTCCCCAAGACACTTATACCGACTCATTAAAGACTATGATATAGAACGATAAAAACGTGAGTGCGTTAGTGCATTTTCAAAGGAATGATCTTTGAAAAATAAATAAGCTACACAGAAAATATTTAAAGATCCAAAAAAAGATTTCTTCACTTAAAAAATAGAATATATTTAATGAAAGAATTTTGATACGAAAATATAATACACTAACTGTCAGAAAACCCCACAAAATAAACACTCTCGTACTCTCGTAACGCCCAACCCAAAACAAATCAAAAAACTAAGCAGCCGGACATTTCCTTATTTATCTATCCATACACTTTAAACCTATACGCACATTCACTCGTTCACCCATTTATCTATATACTCAAATATGTTTACTCACTCATTCACTCACAAAACTTGATTTGCAATGCCCAAGAAAGATATCACGCCATTAATGTCCCATATTGCGACATTAATGTCACAACAGGGATATAGGAATAGCAACGCTTTTAAAAAACCCTACAAATTCACTGTGACATAAATGTCACACATCATAACCACGCATACAATTAAGTGCCTGGTCTTCAGTCGCTTATATACTGGAACAATTATTGTATTTATAAGGATAACCTTAAGGAGGTGTGCAATGGTTACTTTAAACATATTATTAGTTTTATTAGGATTTATAAACTCATTAAACAAGACACCGAAGAATGTCGATGTAGGTGAACAGGATGTAGGGATAGCAGTATTAAGTGGTGGTGGTGGTGGTTGGTGGTGTTGAAAGATTTATAAACAATAATAAAAGGAGGAATAATGGAACCCCAGCCAAAAAAAACGAAAAGAATGATTAAAATAGTAACGGTGGACGGCTCTAAGTTTCATGGTGAAATTACCGGAAGAAACGACAGGGGTCTATTTCTGAAAGTAGACACACCTATGGCAAACAATAGATCGGTTTTCGTTTCCCACAAAGCGATTTCGCATCTGGAGATTGAAGGCTGGAAATAAACAAGTAAACAATTAAAAGGTTATATAGAGGGCGTAGTTTAGGTTGCGTTCCTCTATATATTTTTATTATATTATGATAGATTTAAAAAAAGATATTACAATAATCCTTGATTTCGTTCCAATACCTGTTGTTGGCTGGGATAATGATTACAAAATTATTTATTGGAACGGCAGAGCCGAAAATGAATTCGGAAAAAATATCTCTAAAGTTTTAGGTCTACCTCTAATGAAGGAAATGGGTAAAAGTTTGGAATCTTTCGCCGCGCAAGGAAATGATACCGGCGCCGAAGAGAATGGAGACTACAACTCAAAAAAAGAACCTCCAACAGTCATTCAGCGGATTGAAATAAAAACCGATCATTCGGAGAAGAGAACCTATGAATGGGTATCTTTTCTTATAGATTCAGAATCGCCGATCAGAGGACTTTCAATGGCAAAAGATATCTCGCGAATAGAGCTGCTTCAGAAAAAAATGCTCGAATCAAGAAGACTCGCGACTGTGGGTCAATTGATAGGAAGAGTATCCCACGAAGCAAATAATCTTTTAATGGAAGTTATGTGCGGACTTAGCGCCGCGGAAAGCAATTCGAAAGATGTAAAGGTTTTAGATGATATCAATATAGCGATGGAAGGAGCGCAAAAGATAAGAACATTACTGAAAAGCCTGCTTTTAAATATGAGAAAAATCAGAGGAGAAAAGAATTTGTTCAACCTAAATGAAATTGTAAAAGGTGTTGTGAACTTCTCCGGGCAAATACTGCCTAAAAAAATAAAAATCACCGCGAATTATCTCGACTCCAAAGCCAGCATTATAGGTGATCAGGATCAGCTTCATCAGGTATTGTTAAATCTCGTTATAAACGCGCGCGATGCAATTGCCGATAAAGGAAAAATTACGGTTGAAGTTCGAAATGTATTCCGTCCGGAAAAAGAACAAAAAGAAAAGGAATATGTTTCTATCTCAATTACCGATACGGGCTGTGGTATGAGCGAAAACGTTAAAGACAAAATATTTGAACTTTTCTTTACAACAAAATCTGGAGAAGGAGGAACCGGTCTCGGTCTTTACTTTGTTTACAACTCGGTAAAAGAAATGGGGGGCTGGATTGAGGTAGAAAGCAAAGAAAACAAGGGATCCACCATCACAATCTTCATCCCAAAAAGGTAAAGAACGCAAAAATAATAGGACGCAGATACACACAGATTAAAAAGGATCGTTATTTTTAACTAAGTCCCAACCCATAACCCAATAATTGGACGCAGATCAAACAGGATCAACAGGATATTATTTTATGTATTTATAATTAAAAATAAAAATTTAATTGGTGCGGTTGGTTTTCGTGTCTTTTGTGTGTTTAGTGGTTAAAAAATCCTGAAAATCTGCGCTAATCTGCGTCCCAATTACCAATCTTCCAGCATTAAACGAAGTAAAGAATCCCTTATCTTTACAGCAACGGAATCAATCGCTTCCAACTCATCAGATGTAGAGGGATAAATAAAAGATTCACTAATATTTTTTTCCCATTCCTCTTTTTCTTTATTTTTCTTCTTTAGAGAAAATTTTACATTAACAGATAACCGGTATTCTTCAACTTCTCCTTCCAGCGTATATGATTCCGAACTCCTTTTATAGCGATCAACAATTCCCACTAACAAGTAATCACCATCAGAATTTGTTTTAATCTTCACCCTGCCATCACTAATAAAAGCATCTATCAGGTTCTCCGTCAAAATCCTGCCAATATCCGCATTTTGTGTTTTATTTTCTAAAGAAGCTATCGATAAAGTACCGTCAAAAGAACCGCTCTTGAAAGAATAGGCACAGGAAAAAAAGGAAAAGATTAATAGGACGCAGATTAACGAAGATTTACTCAGATTACCCCCCACCCCACTTAATTTAATTTTTTTATTCAAAACTAATACTAAATCCTTAATATTCATTACCCTCTTCTCACTCTTGTTTACGATAATTTTCTATTATTATCGAAAGCTTTACGTTTAATTCCTGGTTTTGGACCAAAATTCAATAACAAACCAACTTCAATATTTGTAGCCTTTAAATAATTCAACAACTGGGCTTCATGTTCTTTTAATAAGGATTTCGCAGCCTTTATTTCCACTATAACCCTACTATCAACAAAAATATCAGCAAAATACTCACCTATAGTTTTCCTGTCATATACTACATTTATTGGAAACTGAGTAACTGCAGAAATACCAGCTTTTTCAAATTCTAACATTAACGCATTTTGATAAACTTTTTCCAAAAACCCGTAGCCAAGTTTATTATATACTTTATAAAAAATTTTTATGATTTCCTCGGTTATTTCTCTATATTTAAATTTCATAATAAATCCTGAAAATCCGCGTTCATCTGCGTCCCATTTTTTTCTTAAACACTTAATAAAAATCCTGTTGATCTGCGTTCATCTGCGTCCCATTTACTCCGCTTTTCACTCATACAAACTCTCCCTCAAATCCTCAATATTATATTGCTTCCTCTGCTCACTAAACCATTTCTCAAAATACAACGACTCTTTTGATTGTTGAAGCTGCACTGCAAGTGCCGGTATAAGCTCCTGAAACTTCTCACTCCCGGGCATTTTAAAATCTATCGTCTTAACAACAAATAAAGATTCGCCTACTCTCACTGGAGGCAGAATTCCATCTTTCCTAACATAAAAAGACAAAAGAGCTACTTTTTCCGGAACATTATATTTACCATAACTGCTTAATGTAAAATAAGAAGTTTTACCCCATTCTCCTTTTTCCGGCTTACGAGGTAATTTATCTCCGGAGAAATTCTTCAGAGCATAATTTCTTGCTCTTAGGGCCGCTTCAAAGTTTATGAGCGAATCCTTAACTTCCTTTTCTATTTCAGAAAGCGGAGGTATACCCTCTTCTTTCTCCTCAACCCAGAAAACATAAAAACCCCCCTCCCCTATAAGCGGATAAGAAATGTCCCCTTCCTTCGGATCAACAAGAAAAGTCGCGAAATTCACCGGAAGACTCGGAAAATCACTTTTACCGTAAGAAATGTACTTGGCATTGTATTTTTCGGGAATACTCGAATCGGGAGAACTACGAAGCTTTTTTACCAGTTCCCATCCTTTAGTGGAAACATTCTGAAATTCCTCAAATGAAGGAAATACAGGAAGTAATATCTCTGCTATATTAACAGAATCTCTACGTCGATCTCTAAGCTTCAAAATATGAAACCCCATATCGCTTTTAATAGGAGCGGAAACCTTTCCCTTCCCCATTCCGGCAATGGCAGTCGTAAATTTATAAGATAAACTCTTAAGGGTAACCCAACCATTAAAAAGGCTTCTATCATCCGGAAAATATGAATATTGCCCCATAAGCAGCTCAAAAGAATCCGTTTTCGCTCTTTCTATTATGGATCCTGCGAGTTCTTTTGTCGTTCGAATAATTTCATCATTCACCGAGACAGGAAAAAAAACATAACCCAATTTCACAAAGCGATTTCTTCTAAACATCTCTTTATGCTCCGAATAAAAATCTTCCAGGGAAATAGAAGTCTCAGGGTTTTTCCATTCTTTTAAAGACAATTTAATATACTCAATTCTTACCTTGACTGAATCCTCCAATAATTTTTCGATTGCGCTGCCACTTGTTACTCTTACCGTAGATAAAATTTCTCCGCGTAAAATAGCCATAGGAAAATTTTCCGCTATCTGAGACGCGTAAGATCTGATAAATTGATCCGCGCGCGGATCACCAAGTAATTCATAATACCTATTATAATCAAACTGTCCGTCTATCCAGAAATCCGGGTTTCGTGTAATCTCAGAAGGTGGATTTCCCCTGATAATGTCTATCAACTGTTCGTCCGAAATAGATATTTTTCTTTTTTCAAGTATATCATTAATTATCTTTTGGGTTATCAATTGGTTTATGGCTGCTTCAGAGGTCTGTCTCTCTCTTATTGGATCCGTTCCCAGAGCGCCTCTTATACGCTGAAGCTCCACCCTTAATAAGTTTCCATATTCTCTGGTCGTAATAGTTTCATCATCTACTTTTGCAATTATATTTTCATCTTTTTGCTTATTTCCGGTTAATATATTGGTACCAAAACCAAAAAATATAAAAAGAATAAAAGATGCTGCAGCAAACCATAGAAAATATTTTGTTACCGATCGAACCTTTTCCATTATCATAGTAATTGCCTCCCTATATTATAGCATTATTAACGAACTTTAAAAAACTAAAATAGCCACTAAGTCACCAAGGCACAAAGAAGAATTTATGGCAATTTAAATAAAATTCGGCCGTTATAATCAATCTGTAAGTATATTTCCCTCTTCAATATAATTAACCAATTTTTCCAATCTCTTAATTACTTTTCCCCTACCAAGAACTTCTAAAAGTTCAAATAGACCAGGCCCAAAAGTCATCCCGCTAACCCCCAGCCGGACAGGATGTATAAGTTCTCCTGCCTTACAATTTAGTTCTTCGGAAAGTTCCCGCAAAGCACTCTCCATATTTTCCTCATCAAAAGGGTCCAACTCACTGAATTTTGTTATTAATTTCTTTATTCTAACTTCGACTCCCGGATAAATTCTTTTTTTAAATCCTTTCTCGTCATAAGTAAAATCATCTGTAAAAAAATACCGTCCTATTTCAATAAAATCTTTCAGCTTATTAACTCTATTCCCCATAGCCTGAATGACTTTAGCAAGATAGTCCGGATCATCTATTTTAAACCCATTATCCCTCAAATAAATCGTTAACCTTCTGACCGCCTCGTCCACATTTAACTTCCTTAACCATTCTCCGTTAAGCCACTCAAGTCGGTCACGGTCGAAAACAGCAGGTGTCGGATGTACATTCTCAAGCGTAAATTTCTCTTCCAACTCTTTAAGAGAAAAAACTTCTTCTTCAGTTTTCGGAGACCATCCAAGAAGAACAAGACAATTTATCATTCCTTCCGGGAAAAATCCTTCGTTTTTGTAATCAAAGATATCCACCGCGTCCTTTCTTTTGGAAAGTTTTGTTTTGTCCTTACTGAGTATTAAAGGCAAGTGTCCAAACCGCGGAATATCCCAGTTAAAAGCTCTGTAAAGGAGAATCTGCTTTGGAGTGTTCGATATATGGTCGTCACCCCTCAAAATATGACTTATTTTCATCCGATGATCGTCTACGACCACAGCCAGATTATACGTCGGAGAACCGTCAGCCTTCAACAACACAAAATCTTCGATCTCCGAATTTTCTCTCTTGATTTCGCCATGGACCAGATCATCGAACCCTGTAAAGCCATCGCCGATAAGAAAACGTAAAGCCTTCGGTCTCCCCTCTTCCTCAAATCCCTTTCTTTCCTCTTCCGATAGGTTATAACATCTCCTGTCATACATCCATCTTTTCTTAGATTTCAAATACTCTTCTTTTCTCTCTTTTAACTCCTGCGGAGTACAATAGCACCAGTATGCAAGACCTTTATTGTACAATTCCATCGCTTTTTCTCTGTATTCTTCGAAATGGTCTGATTGAAATAAGATTTCCTCATCCCATTTAAGATCCAGCCACTCAAGACCTCTAAGGATGGACTGGACCATAGAATCATCCGACCTTTTTAAGTCAGTATCTTCAATTCGGAGAAGAAATTTCCCATTATTCGCGCGGGCAAAAAGATAATTAAAAAGAGCTGTCCTTGCCGTACCGAGATGGAGATATCCGGTAGGCGAAGGAGCTATTCGTAGTCTTATAGAACTCTCATTTTCACTCATTTATTGACTTCCTCATAGTTTACATATATACTCTCTTTACAAGACAAGTCAAGGGCACTCTTATCCCCCTTCCACCCTACCCAATAATAGGACGCAGATTAAAAAAGGATAAACACAAAGAGCACAAAGCCACACCACATCCTAATTTTATTTTGTTTTTGAAAAGTAATAATATCTTGGGGATGTGAGGGGTAAATCCTAAAAATCTGCGTTTATCTGCGTCCTATTTTATTAAAATTAGGACTTGACCCTTCATAGGATACACGTTATAATTTAAACTATGGATTTTCTCGTAAACCACATAAATTTTCAGAGAGAAAGAAAAAAAAATTACCACAGAGAGCACAGAGAATTAGGTGTGGTGAAAAAAGAAAAAAACACTGAGCACACAGAGAAAAAAAGAAACAGACGAAGTTGTTTCGGTCTAAGTAAGAAGGTAAGGAGAAAAGAATGAAAATCGCAGGAGTACATATAGAAAGATATATCATGGTTGTAAGAGACAACAAAAACGGTCAAGTAACTCCTTTTAATTTCAAGACTATTGAAGAATTATTTAATTCTAAAGAAATCAAAAAATGTGATAAAATATTTATTAATGCGGGAGAAAATAATTTTCTTATAAAAACTAAATTTTTTCCTGAAAAAAGTCCCGATGAAGCTACGAATTATGTGTTAGAACATTTGGACGAATTTACTGTTGGTAGAGGTAAAGAATATATCGTTAAGCTTACCGCAGCGCCAAAAGAGAATGGCTCCAATGTATATGTTATTGAAGGGAAAGAGAAACAAATACAACAAAGAATTCTTGACTTACCCGTAGAAGATTATAGAATCTCGGGCGTTATACCGGATAATTTCGCAATATCATACCCATTTATGCTTAAAAAAAATCTGGGTGATTTGCTTTTGATTGTTGAAGTAGGAACGGAGGAGTTTATACTCACGTATCTTGAGGAAAAAATAATAACCTTTACCAGAAGTGCTTTCTTTGAGAAAAAAGAGCTTGCGGATTCTTTAAAAAAGGAAATAGAGATTTTATTGCATAGGGCTGGTTCTGTAAATAAGATATATTTTACGGGTAAGTTAACGGATAAAGAATTAAAAAAGTTCAAGAAAGAAATTCCCCCTTATAAAAATAAAATCAATAAATTTAATGGTCCTGGGGACCTTTCTTCCGATGCGATTCTTGCTTATGGACTTTCACTCGTCCCTCTCATGGAATTTGATAACGATCTTACACCTGAATATATAGCAATTAAAAGAGAAGAATGGAAAAAAGAAGCAAAATTCAGAAAGTTTACCCGCAGTATAGCTTGTTTTATGGGCATTTTATTATCTCTACCTTTGATTTTATTAATTGCAGGAGAGATATGGCTTTTTATATTCAATCGACAAATAAATAAGCTAAGTAGTTCATATGAAAAAAACGAAAAAGTTCAAACAAAAGTGATTGAATTGAGAAAAAGATTAAAGTTACATGAGGAGACAAGGACACCTATACCATGGGGGTACTTCCTGTTTGAGATTTCCCGCAGGATTCCCGACAATGTTTACCTTAATGGACTTGATAGCGAACCAACAATAAATGAAGACAGAAAGGGTTTTATTTTTCATTTGACAGGTGAAGGGAAATCACAGGAAGCTGTTATGGAGTTTTACTCTGAAATACAGGATATGGAGATAGTGGAAGAAACGAACATAAAAAAAATTAAGAACGAAAAGGGTATAACCAGTTTTGCTTTTACCGTTGTCTTATATTCCGAATAAAGATACCGGTTTTAAGATGAATAGATGTTATTCCTTTTTGAAGTTCAATTTCCCAATCCACAACTTTTAACCGCTGAAGATTTATTGCGTCAAAAGGAAGTGAATATACTGGACGGGAGCTTTCGCCGATAAAATCACTTGGAAGATAGTATATAAATTTGAAAGAAGTAACTTTTGTATTTGCCGAAACCAGCCTTCTTTTAGAATTAAAAAATAAAGAATCTTTCCAGTAAAAAGAGGAGAACTCACCTTCTTGATTCAGAAAAGAAATACTATCCTCATCCGCATAATATAATTCACGGGCTCCCGTTAATTCCAGTCTTATTATATCGCATATTTTTACACCTTCTTCCGTCAATTGATTCCTCCATTTGTTCGTATTTGTTCTTCTTTGTATCTGTATTAGGGTTGAAAACAATAGGGTACTCAGGATACCAAAGATAAAAAGAGCCACAATTACTTCTATTAAAGTAAAACCTTTCTTCTCACACAGAGCCACAGAGAACACGGAGTCCCACCACACCCCTTTTGATTTATTTTTTTTATTTCCATAATTAATTTCTTTGTGTCTTTGTGTCTCTGTGTGATAGTTGTTTTTTCTATTCAATTTTTCCATTTATAATTCTACTTATACCATTTTTCATCAAAGCTTCTCCAAAATTCAACAAATAACCTAATTTATAGTCTGTTAACTTAAGATAAGTAAGTATTTGTTTTTTATGGGCTTTTGTAACAGATTCAACAGATTTTAATTCTAAAATGACTTTATTTTCAACTATAATATCCGCTTTGAAACCCTCATCAAATTTTATATCTTCGTATTCTATCGGTATTGAAACTTGTCGTTCAATAGATAATCCTCGTTCTTTTAAGTTGTGTGCTAAGATAACTTCATATACAGTTTCAAGAAGTCCGGGACCGAGTTTTTTGTGGACAGTTATTGCAGTATCAACTATTATTTTACCAATTTCATTTTCATTCATTTTTCTCTGTGTCTCCGTGTCTCTGTGTGAGAATCGTTTTTTTGGGTTGTGGGTTGGGTTTTAAACAACATTATCCTTTTTTCTCTGTGTCTCCGTGTCTCTGTGTGAGATTATTTTTTTTATTTCCATAATTAATTTCTTTGTGTCTTTGTGTCTCTGTGTGATAACTATTTTTTTTCATAATCTTATTGTGGTTTCAGCAATTGAATAACCAAAATCCTTTTTTTATTCGCATAAACTTTAATACTGCACGACGGGGGTATTTCTGTATTCGTTTTTAGAATAGTCTCATAGAGTGTGCCATCTAAGGTATCTATTGTAACCGTATCATCTTCCGCTTCTATCCCGGCAACAGTATGTTCGGCTTGCCTCCGCGCAAGAAGCAACGCGATTCCCTTCTGTCGCACATTATTTGACAAGGAATAACTCTTTAAAAAAAACTGATAAAAAGAAAGAAATACAACCGCGAGGATTGTTATCGATACGACTACTTCAATTAAAGTGAATGCCTTTTTTATTTTCTCTGTGTACTCAGTGTTTTTTTTCTTTTTTAAACACACAAAATACTCCGCGTCCTCTGTGGTTAATCTTTCTTTTCTATTAGTTTCCATGTTTTTCTTTTTAGCTTGTTTGTTTTAATATAGGCAGAAATGACCATTGATTCGGGGATTCCGGATCTAATATTGCCTTCGATTACATTGCCATAATGACCACTTGAGCTTCTGCCGTAAAAAGAATGCGCGCAGACTAAGCCTTCTAATTTACCTTTAATAGAAACTTTCCCCGATGAATATATAAGACCTCTACACTCAACGTCCTCTTCTATCGTAATAATATTTTGGTAGGCACCCGCAATAGTTTTTTCCGCTGTTGAAATCGCGGTACCGGAGAATGAAGACGATTCTGTAAACCTTATGTGATTTGTTTCGCCTTCCGAGATGAGTACTGATGATTCCGCTACTGTCGCGTACTCCGCGACTCTTATTTCTTTTTGCGAGATAATTTCTCCCGAGAAGTAACTATACCCGCTTAAAACGACGGAATTAGGAGAAAAAATAGAAACATTTTGCAATTTTGAATCATACTGAATCCTAACTTCTCCGTAAGCAATAAGGGTTAATTCTTTTAAAGTCCCATTCTCCACAATTATATCTGAAGTACTTATAATGGTTTTTGGGTAGTCAAACGTATCGTCTCTGAAAAACACCGCATCATTCACATATATGATTTCTTTATTTGGTATATCCCCCGCATCGTAAAATATCTGCGGAGAAAACAATTCGGTGTCTGCTTGATAAGGAGATTGCAAGTATGCCTGGAATGAGCTTATTTTATTTTTGATACCCGATGAATTCAAAGTAGGAAGAGAAAACCTGAGTTTTATTTCTCCGTCTATCGAACCATAGATTTCCGGCTTTTTATCTATTTCGAGAACAGCACCGGCGTTAGCAATACTTGAATCCAACTCCGAGCCGAATTCGGATAACATGGTAACTTCTTGCTCTTTGAATTCTCCTGTAGTTGTTATACTCAAAAATCCTTTTTTCGATTTCGCTTCAGTAACCAAATATCCTCCAAAAAGCGAATCTGTTCCTTTATATTCCGAAGAAGGTAAAATTTGCGTCATTCTCGTCATTCCTGAAGAGGCAATATAAAAAGCCTGCTCCCAATTTATTCGTTTACTTAATCTCAAACTTTGTAAGTTGCTGATTAATAGGAAAGTTGCTATCAAAGAGGATATTGTAATAATAATGGTTAAAGTAAGAAAAAGAGAAAAACCTTTATTTGAAGCCGATTGTCCTTCTACCGTATTCATCGATTATGATTTTATCACGTTTAATCTTTAGAATCTTTATTTGATTTATCTTGTCCCCTTCGTTCACAAAAATTGTCTTTCCATTATCTATACTGATTGCCGCGGATGGGTTTTTATTATCCCAAATAATTCCCTTTATAATAATAGATGAAGGCTTCCATTTTTTCTGAGAAACACTCGTTTTCTTTATTTTATATCTAAAGGGATCTCTTTGGGCTTTAGTTATTTCCTCTAAATGTTTCTTTTTGAAGTGGATTTCTGCTTTAGGGCGAAAATCTTTACTCTTTTTGGGCAAGGTAGCAAACAACGCAATGGTAAAAGTGAAGATGAGGGAATATGCTATTATTTTATTTATTGACATTATCCGAAAGAAATAATCTAATCCGAAGGTAAGCTGAAATGCCTGTTGTTGTACTTGATATTTTTAATTTCTCGATTCTGTAAGCTTCCAGATTTATTTTTTGGAGGAATAAGCAAAGATCCGCATATTTTCCCAACAACTCTAACTCTACTGTAATATAAGAGATATTTTCTGTCTTCCTTATAGTGGAATGAAATATCGATTTTGTGTGAAGGTCAAAAACCTTAACCAAAGAAAGTAAGTGGGTAATTCCTTCGGATACGGTTTCAAATTCTTTGTATGCGTCAAGTTTTTTCGAGATATATTTTTCCAGAGATAGGTAATAATTATGTTGGGCTTCTCCGGAGGAATATAAATAAAGTCTGTTTTGGGTAACAAAGAGCTTTTTGTTATTTTCGCTAACCATACCAATCAGGTGAATAAATAAAAGAAAATACAGAATCAGACATGGTACTCCAGCAAGGATGTACCGACGGTACTTATTCATTTTCTATTTCTTTTTCGACCTCGGCTGCTTCCCTTGCTTCTTTTTCCTTTTTTAATATATCATCAAAAATAGATGTCAAATTGCCTGCCAATTTTTTTGCCAATTTGTCGACAACATAATTCCAATTTCCTTCTTTTTTTGCTGTAGTCATTCCCGCAAGCGAAGAATTCTCTTTAGGTTTTACCTTTACAACAACCTCATATATTTTATTTTCGGGGTTTTTAAGACGCGGGAGGGAAGAATTTATAGCGAAACTAACGTAATATTCTGCCTCCAATGAGTCTTCGACAGGCACAATCCATCCTTTTGAGTCCCTGAAAACGTAAAATTGTGTTTTATCTACGAGTTGACCGTATCTTCCTTCGATTTCTTCAAAGTAAACTTTTTTTGTTTCCCCTTCTTGCTGCGGCACAGCAAAAGGTTTAGGAATGCAACTAATGATAAAAAATACTACAGACAAGAGAATTTTTTTCATTCCACTTTATTCCAAGGTATAATTTCAGGTGTTAAATATATAATAAGCTCTGTCTCGTCAACATTAATGGATTGACTGGAAAACAAAAAATCTCCTATCAAAGGAATATCTCCAAGAATGGGAATCTTATTTTTGTTGACAGTTTCAGTTTTTTGTATTAGGCCGCCTATTATTGCCGTTTCTCCCTCCTGTAATTTCAATGTAGTTTGAATGGAACGTTTAGAAAGCTCAGGCAACCCGTCCGCGCTTATCCCTTTAAGTGATGAGACTTCCACTTCTACATCGGCAGTTACGTCGTTTTCTTTTCCCACCCAGGGAGTTATTACCAGTTTAACACCTGCCTCAACTGAGTGAACCTGGATCAAAGGATTTTCTGCAGTACCGATCCTGGTTCTATAATAGCCTTGCCATCCTACATTAATACTCGCTTTTTGACCGCTTATTGTTACGATACTCGGCTCAGCATGAACTTTTGCTATTCCCCTTTGCTCCAAAGAATTAATCATTATCATGAATCCCGCGGGAATTTCCACGGAAGTTCCTAGATTAAGTGAGGAGGAAATATATTCGAGAATATCATCTATATCATCTTTGTTAAAAGTCGCTTTGAATCCCTCGGAGCCAGTTCCTTCCGAACTTCCCGACGACGCATCGGTTATGTTTTCGCCGGCGTTTATACCCAGTTCGGAGAGTTTTTTTCTTGAAACCGATAGAACAATCGCTCTCATTTTTACCCTTTTCGCGGGAATGTCGACTTCTTCTAAGAATTCTAAAATTTGCCTTAACTGCTCAGGTACCGCTGAGCAAAGAAAAGCATTGTGTTCTTCCACCACTTTTATATTTGAGGGGGAAATGGTAGAAGGCAACAATTTGAACGCGTCGTCAGCCTTAAGATATTTCAGTGGAAGTAGTGTAATCGCGGATACTATACCCTCTCCCGGTGCTTTTCCTTCGATTTTTCCTACCACAAAAACGTCACCAATCTTTCTATATCCGAAATTTGTTCCACTAAGAACGAGGTCAAGAGTCCTGCTTAAAGGTTGATCTTCTACGGTTGCCGATATCTTACCTGTAAGTTCACCGTAAGTTACGATATTCATTCCTGTTTGCCCGGATAGATCATCGATAAATTTTTCCAGTTCCATATCCTTTACATCCATAGAAATGAGAGTATCACGCTTTACTCTTATTTTAGAGGAAGACCTTCTTCTACTGCTTCTTTCTCTACCCCTTTCTTCTATCTTTGAAACTTCGATGATTCCGTCTCCTTCCATAACTTCAAAACCTTTCGAAGTAAGAAATGCTTTCAACCCCTTATTGATAGGGACAGCCTTGAGATACCCGGAAATTTTTGTATCTCTTACTTTTTCCCCGGCAATAATTGTTAAACCGCTTTGTTTGGAGATTTCTCTTATTAGGCGGTCGATTTCTACATCATCGCAATCAATACTCAATAAACCGTTTTCTACAATAACATCTAATTTTGATGTTTTGCCTCTTGTAAGGTAATATACATTATCTTCCTTGTTAACAGAACATCCAAGACTTTGTGCTAAAGTAGCCAAAAGTTGCTCTACGGTAACGTTCGAAAGAAAAAGAGTCACGCTACCCTGTACATCTGACCTAAGTACAACGTTTAATCCGTATTTCTGATTTAACAGTTGGACTGCTTGTTGGGCAGGAAGATCTTCGAATGATACAGATATTTTCTTTTCTTCTTCTTGCGCCTTAGCATTTAAAAAGAAAACCAATAAACAAATAAGAAAAATTAAACGTTTCATAATGCCATTATGATAGTGATATTGGAATCATTTGTCAAGGTATCCCCTCCCAACTAAATAATTGGACGCAGATTAAAAAAGGATCAAAAGTATTAATTTTTTGTCGAACCCAACATAGACCAAAAATATATTGACAGGATAACAGAATTGGCAAAATAAAAAATCTGAGTAAATCTGCGTTTATCCGCGTCCTATTATCTTTGTGTCTTAGTGTCTTCGTGGCTAAAAACACCCTTGACAAAAATCCGTTTTTTCCTACACTGATTATTAGAAGCTATACTGAAATTATCGTAAAAATTGTTGTTGGCAAATTAAATTTAGATTTTACAGCTAAAAAATTAGTTATAACAATAAAACAAAGGAGGGGTTATGAGAAAGTTAAATTTAATAGGTTTAGCATTATTTGTAATTAGTGCAGTTGTTTATGGGCAATCAGGAACTGATAAATCAGAAGTATCATGGGAATCGGGAGCAGAGAAGTTTTTTGTTGATCCTACGACAGTAAGGACCGGCATCGGTACGACGAAGCCTATTTGTGCTTTGGATGTGGTAGGCCGCATTCGATCCAGACATCCCAAACGACGATTCCCCTTTACCAAACATCATGATAGAGCGACATTCGTGGTGCAGGGATTCGATGGAAGTACATGGAAAACTTCTATGTTACTCAAACCAGCCTATCAATATTTTTCAGGGAATTTAGGTATTGGGGTAATGATGCCGGAAGAAAAATTAGATGTAGCAGGTGTAGTGAAGATGAATGGGTTTAAATTGCCTACAGGCGCAGTAGACAGTTATGTATTAACTTCTGATAGTAATGGTACAGGAAGCTGGCAGTCTATACCATTGCAGTGGTCACAAAACGGAGACGATATTTATTTCAATACAGGTCAAGTATGTATCGGAGTAACAACTCCCCAATCGGCACTAACTGTCAACGGAACAATCACAGCAAAGGAAATTGAAGTTCAGGTAGACATTCTTCCTGATTTCGTTTTCGAAGATAATTACAAATTAATGTCACTTAATAAACTCGAAAAACATATTAAAAAAGAAAAGAGCCTGCCTGGTATTCCTACCAGTAGAGAAGCAGTAGAAGAGGGTTTAAAATTAGGAGAAATGCAGGCAAAACTTCTCGAAAAAGTCGAAGAATTGACTTTATATGTTATTGAGCAGAATAAAGAAATAGCAGAGTTAAAAGAAAAAATATCGAAGTTGGAGAAGTAAGAGAAGTAATGTAAAGATTAAATATCAAAATGGAAAATGACAAATCAAAGAAAAAAAACAACGAATCACACGAAAGATTCACCGCAAAGACGCAGAGAACGCAGAGCCACACCCACAACTCCCTTTTTATAGTGGTATGGGCTTTGCTTTTTAAATTTTGATATTTTATTTACCAGGAAGGGAGGCATAAAATGAGTTTATTAATGATAATATTTTTAATTAATAGTACCGGGCTTTCCGAGGTAAAACCCCTTGGCGATTCCGATTCATTGGAGGTTAAAACAACTTCCGCTACCACAAGTGAAGGGGAAAATGAGCTTGAATATACTTGGGGTATGGATACTTATTCTGTAGGCTTTAACAAGCATTCTATTTCAACTAACACTCCCGAAGAACAAGTGAATATAGCTAGTGGAACTCTTGAGTTGAAAATAAAACTTTTGAGTCTACCTATACGTGGTGGTGAGGACTACGATTTATATCTTACCTACAAAGGTTCTCCTTTATCTCTTCCGGAAATAGACTTTGACAATGATGGTGATCAAAACGGGCGCCCTTATGGATTTCCTTCCGTCGTTGAGCCTTTAGAACCTAATGGTAATATTGTATCTTCGGATATGGGTAATTGTGGGTTGGGGTGGAACATAATGCCGGGAGAGGCATCGATTAGTCATCCATCGAGACTTTCTTGTTATGATAGCGAAACCGCTATTCGAAGGGGGTTTATTAATATTAGTGATAATTACTATAGTTTAACTGAATTTCGTTCTGAACCTGATGATGGAAGTTGGCATGTTATAGGGAAACCGGACTGTCTTTTTGGTTATAGTTCTTACTATCCGGTTCTTAATACTCCGGGTTGGACTTATACATTTAACGTTGGACCTCTCGATTATCCTGAGGTCGGAAGTCATCCTCAATATGGTAGGAATTTGTTTCTATTGAATAAGATAGAAGACCGGAATGGCAATTTGGTAGAGGTTGAGTGGAGTCCAGAGTTAAATGAAGGTGAGGGGCGTGACCCCAGGTACAATTGGGATACACCTCCGGCACGTAGAATACCGGCCAAAATATGCACTCCTACTGATACATGTTATATATTCAGGAAATGCATAATACCGTATATCCCTCCTGATGCAGATATACCAGAACTCCCAGGCAATTACTGCGCCTGGCAATTTTATGTGGTAGACTCGGTAATGAAAAGAGTTAATGGAGAACAGTTTACAGTAAAGTTTTATTATCATCAGGAATGGCTTGAAGATGTAATGGAATTCTGGTATGGACATGCCTCTGTGCTTCTAGATTCAATAGATTTCTTAAAAAATGGACAGAAGATTAAACCTTCTTATAAATTCGAGTATAGCTCTGGTTCTACGGGTGGGGAACTCACAAAGTTTACGAGACCCGATGGAGCTGAATATCACTATTTGTTTGAAAATGTAAGCTATGCGTACGAGCGCATGGATTCAATGCAAGATCCTCTCGGATATACGAAAACTCAATATAGACGAATATCTCAAAAAACGATATATTTTCCGGGTGAAGGTGGGACTATTGGTACGTACCATTATCTATATGGACCTGGCTCCCCTTACTCATTATCGGAAAATTCTGTAGGGGCTAAGTGTACCGGCCTTGCAGCATGTGGGCCATGCAACTGGTATTGGCCTGGCGAGTACCCTACACCGACATATTATTCAATTTATAGGAATTGTACAGTCGTTTATCCAGATAACGAAAGCATAAAATACTTCTTTGTGGATTCGGCTTATATAGATAAATATCTTGAAGTATCAGACAGACCTAGCGTATTCGAGTGGGCTTTTGATAAAAATAATTATCTAGTTCTTTATCCATCAATAATTTTACCTGTTGAGAAAGAGGCGTTTTACGGTAAACCGTATAAGATTGTGAAGTCGACAGGCAGTGAGATTACAGAGTTAGAGCAATTATATTGGGGTCTAGGAGATGATGTCGCACCCGAAGTATTGTCAAGAAAACCTTTACATCCGGTGTTGAAGTATAAGTTTGTGCAAAATAATCCGAACAATGCTTCACTTGAAAGTGGAGAAAAAGCAAAATTGTATAAATTTGAGGACTATGATAAATACGACAACATATTGGAGCATAAATTTCTGGGGGAAGTAACATATCAAGGTGAAAGCTCTAGTGAAACATTTGAGTTTGGTTCAGGTATATATGAACAGGAATGGAAAAATGAGAATTTACCTAATTATAATGATACGACAAATTCGGACAATTGGGAGGTAAGTATAAGTTATCTTTATCAGGGTAACAATGCTTATGAAAATAATTCTTTATGTCTTTATGGCCTTGCGGATTCGACATTAAAGTATGATGGTTCCGGGAATCTTGTTAAAAAGATAAAATATGAATATGATGATCCTTCTTCTTTGGTCGATATTAGTCCCAATCCAATTTTTCATAATCCTGACTGTGATGTAAATAAAACTATTAGAGGCAATATGACCAAAAAGACCGAATGGATAAATATGGATGGAACTCGTTCAGAGGAATATTGTTACGATATCTGCGGTAATCTTGTAAAAATGAAAGATTATATGGGTCATGATTATGAATTCGATTATGGCCCCGCGTATGTATTTCCGGATACATTGGAATATCCGGATGGTTCAATAGAGGATTTTGATTTTGATAAAAAAGGTAATCTTGTAAAAGTTACAGACAAGAACAATGTATCCCGGTATTTTGAATATGACTGCTATGGGAGATTAACATTAGATAGCATTAGCGGCGGCGACTTACTAAACAAATATCAATACTACGATTTTGAAAGGTATGCAAGGACGTGGTCTTACTACAACAATTTTGATGCTGATGTCACGTACTATTATTACGATGAATTAGCACGACTGAATAGGAGTAAACGAACATCCTATTCTGGCAAGGAGATAATAAAAGAGTATTTTTACGATCCTAATGGACGTATGAATAAGGAAACGGTACTGAGGTTCAACGATGCGGTAGTAGCGGATACAGTAAAGAAGAAATTTGACGTTCTTAATAGGGTAACCGAAATAGAATATCCTTCGGATTCCGATGATGAAATTGTCGAGTATTTCTATGATGGAGATACAACGGAAGTTTATGATGAATTGGGTTACCAAACCACATTAATAAATGACGCATCAGGTAATTTAATCGAAGTTATAGATGCTCTTGGAAATTATACTGATTATTATTATGATGTAAATGGAAACCTTGATTCAATCATCGATGCCGAAGAGAAGAAAACCGAATTTGAATACGACTGGTTGGGAAATTTAGTTAGAAGAGAAGGACCGGATAGGGGTAAAAACACATTCGAATATTATCCTAATGGCAATATAAAGCTTACAGTGCAAAATTCAGGTGATTCAATCTTATATGAATATGACGAATTAGGCAGGATCGTAAAGAAGGGACGTAGTTTGGAAGAAACGTTGGTAGAAGGCCAAACTACTGAACTTTACTATGACAATACTGCCCATTGGATTAAGGGCCAATCCGGTTATAATACGTACTACTGGAATGAACTGAACAAAGATCTTTCGGATTACGGCAAGATAAGAGTGGAATACGAATTGATGTGCGATACAATACTCGACTTAACTTATGTGGTGCCATGTAGTCTTCTTTTAGTTTCGTATACTCCTACTGAAGAAATAAGAGTTGGTATTTCGAATTATCCTTTGATTATTATTGAAGGTGATCCTGCCTGGAATTCATGGAAATCTTTTTCTAATACTATTGATAAACCTTTTGATAATCTTGTAGGTATGATATTTAAGCATACCTGTGAGTGTTTAAATCATCCGGAGTACGATCCTACCTGGTCAGACGGTATTAAAGGTTTAAGGATAACGGGTATAAAAATGGAAACGGAATACGAGGTTTCAAACGTCTTAGAATCTTACTATTATGATAATTACGATGATATTGGAGGGGTAGTTTATAATCCACCTTCGGGCCTGCATTATTCCGAAGGTAGACTTACAGGGTTTGAGAACGCTAGCGTTCGTGAAGTGTACTTTTACGATAAATTTGGAAATCTATGCGAAAAATTGGTCATCCCGTTAACTGTAAGTGTAGGTGAAAAGAATTTTAAATACTCTTACGACTTGAAAGGTAGAATAATTAAACTGCAATATGAGGATGATTATAAAGTCGAGTATAGTTATGATAACTTTGATAATATTTCCTCGGTAATCATTAATAATGATAAAACGGTAACCCTCTCATCCACAGCAGCAGGACTCTTAAGCGGTGTTCAATTCCCTGGATGGGTAACAGATACATTTACATATCAACCCAGGAACTGGATGGAGGAGATGGAGGTAAAGGATATTTCAAACCCTTATCAAAGAGAATTTGAATATAATAACAGAGGAGAATTGTTAAAGGAGCTTGATCCTTCCATTAACCCAACTGCAACCACTTCAGAATATATCTATGATTCACTTGGTAGACTAACTGATGAATATAGAGGAATTTATGAAGATGGAGTTCTCCAACAAGAGATTGTCCACGACTTCACCTACGATGCGGTTGGAAATAGAGATGAAGTTGATAGTAATACTTATACTTATCATTATTCGGGAACCAATAAAACCAATAAGCTAAAAAATGACGGATTTCATACATATGAGTATAACGATATCGGATGTATCAGCTCAAAAACTGATGTAAATGGTACGGTAGACTTTTCTTACGATTCAGAAGGCAAACTTACCGATTTAGAAATTTCGGGTGATGGAACTAATCATTACAAGTATTACTACAAAGGATACCAGAGAATAAGGCAGGAAGAGTTGGGAGGTGGTGGTACTATAGTGGAAGGTTTTATATATTCCTGTGAGGTAAAATCACAAGACCTTAGCGGAGGTAAACTTGAAGCGGTTTTTCTAAATGAAAATAATAATGAACTCGGTACTCAGTTTTTGCAAAATATACCAGACACTGATGAAAATTGGATAACATTATCCGGAAATATCCCGGAAGATGAATTTCCTTCCGGCACATTTAAAATTAAATTAAGAGTAAGAAGGGAGAGCGGCAGCACGGGTAGTTTATGGGTTGGTGATATGAATGTAGATATAGAGGAGGGGCAAGCTGACCAGTCATATAATTATTTCTACGATAATGCAGGGAACCTCATAATGGTTGAGGATGATGATCCCTCCACCCCACCCACAAGATACATCTACGCGGGAAAACGCCTCCTTGCAACCGAAAATGATGGTTCTCTCTATTTCTACCATCTTGACAGAATCGGTTCACCTATTATGATTACGGATGAGGATGGAGAAGTGGTAAAAGAAAAGAAATACGAAGCATTCGGGAATTTAAAGTGGTCCGATGGGCCTTATGACGACAACCGTGAATTCACCTCAAAAGAAAAAGATCCTACAGGATTCCATTACTTTGGCGCGAGGTACTACAGCGGGGATATCGGAAGATTCCTGAGCCCTGACCCGCATACGTTGATATCACAAAATATAAATCTAGCTAATCCGCAGGAGTTAAATCCGTATGTTTATTGTATAAATGATCCGGTAAATCTCTTCGACGCTAATGGCTTTGAATACTATGTTGATGAATGTGGTTATATTTCACACGATATTGAGATAAAAGACCCTAATGATCCATCAGTTTTTTTACATACTAATGGAAACAATAATAAAATTGGCGAGATTGGCGGCAAAATAGATGCAGATATAATCTTTAGCAATTTACTGGAAGAGCATGCTTCAGTTGCGCAGAGCTTAAATGCTCTTAGGGATGCTTCTACTTTTGAAGGCTTCGTTAAGGGAGGCGGAATATGGGATATAAAAAGGAATAAGGAAACCATATATGGTATAGCTAATGACGACCAAACGGTTTTTATCTTTTATGGGGAGGAGATGAGCTCGCAAGACCTTGGGAATTTCCATTATGGAGTAGTAGGGAAAGCAGCGGGGTACCTTCGGTGGGTTTTGTTGTATATGGCTGGTAGAGCGCAAATAGGAGAGAAACGTTCTAAAAAAGAATGGCAGACCTTTCCTTTCAATTTCCGGTCACCATATGGTGATGATCCAGGAGATCAAATGTGGATAAACATGGGCATCAATTATTATGGTTTAGAGTATGGCGGAAATCAACAGGGATATTATGGGAGCGGTATGTATCACGATAAACATGGGTTATTCACAGCTGACCGGTAAATCAAAAATGAGGAGAATGTAATATGAAAAGGTGGAAAAAAGTTACATTAATCTGGGTAATTCTTTTGCTAATTCCTATGTGCTATCTTGTCTATATATTCTTTGTTTTGGTAGGTTCGGTTCATGTAGAATTACTTGATAGTATAAATATACCTGATAAACCGTATAAAATAAATGCCTATTATGGTGATGGAGGAGCTACCGGAGGAGGAATAGGCCTTGAAAGGGAATACAAAAATGGAAAAAAGGATATAATATACGTTAGTGATGGTTTTTTTAATGATGTGAAAGCATTGGAGTTAGTAAATGACAATAAATTAAAGGTAATATTGGGCTTTAAAGATAAGGATAAGCCTCCATTCTCAAAACAGGATACGGTCTTCATAGATCTGGAGGCGTTTGAAGATAAATGAAAAAATACCTTTAATTCGTGGGAGAACAAAAGTTTTTATAAAATACTTTAATTTGTAACGGAATGGCATTTAACAAAAATGAGTTGTAATTATTGTTATAGGAGGCAATTGTGATAAGTGTTTTAGGAAAAAAGGCACAAAACAGAAAAAAAGGGGGAAGGGAAATTCCGGAAGATATGCAGAATGAAAAGCTACTAAAAAAAACGGTATTCCTTCTTATGATAAGCGGATTATTTATTCTTTTTTCAAATATAATAATACGTTTTTTTGGGGTTCCTAGAAATTCTATACTTGTAGAACTTTTATTTGGGGCAACAAGCGGTATTTTTTACGTAAGAGTTCCTTTCTTTTACCGGTTTGGAATATTAAGGAATGAGTTAACAATTTATGGTTTCGCTTTGATTGATTTTGTTTGTGCTTATTATATTTACAAAGGCAAAAGGATATTTAGATGGATTGCTTTTATTCGTTCTTTATATACTTCCGTTAATGGATTATTAATAATTATCTTTTATTTTTATATTTTAACCGGTTATATTTTTTATATCTATTATGGAGCAATCGTTACTCTTTTAGTTTTAAGCAGGAAAGCATCTATTCCTAACATTCCAAAAGAAGATATAGCTTAACATTTTCGTCTAAACTGTTAGGTATCTGGGGTCAAATCTCAACACTTGACAATTTAATTCATCAGATTAATGTGTATTTGGGGTCAAATCTCAACACTTGACAATTTAATTCATCAGATTAAAGTTATTACATGGCAAGGCCATTACGGATACAATATCCCGGTGCTTATTATCATTTGACATGCAGGGGAAACGACAGAAAGAGGATTTTTGGTGATGATAAGGACAAGGAGAAGTTTTTAAAACTGTTAGAGAATTCATTAGATGTTTATCAGGTTAATTTATATTCTTATGTATTAATGACTAATCATTTTCATTTGCTGGTACAAACTCCTTTAGGTA
>Ga0315544_1000556_pt1 | contig 34203 bp, 32 predicted proteins | sample SalMarSW160130MG_2_FD_202543 | JGI IMG/M metagenome (GOLD analysis project Ga0315544, IMG submission 202543) | Salt marsh sediment microbial communities from the Plum Island Ecosystem LTER, Massachusetts, United States - Salt Marsh Sediment SW1601-130 ... | reverse complement strand
AAACAACGGTGCTTCAGAAAAGCAACGTTACGGAAGTCTCGCAGAGCGTAACTCAAAACCTGATGACAACCGATCAACAGAATGCGATTACCTCTGCAAATACAACTGAGGTTTCTCCCGAACTTGCCGAAGTCACAAGACTGCTGAACAGCGCTATGAACCAGCAATGGGGTTTGATAATAATCTCATTTATATTTTATTTCATTACAGGTTATCTTCTCTATGCTTCAATATTTGCAGCAATTGGTTCCGCAGTTGATAACGAAACAGAAACCCAGCAATTCATGCTGCCTGTTACAATACCAATTATTCTGGCACTGATGGTTGCCATAGGAACAATGCAAAATCCCGAGAGCTCACTCTCATTCTGGTGCTCAATGATCCCTCTAACTTCACCCATTGTAATGGTGGCCAGGCTACCATTCGGTGTTCCCTACTGGCAACTGGCTGTATCAATGCTTCTGATGATAGTAACATTCATGGCATTTGTATGGATGGCAGCAAAGGTTTACCGTACCGGAATACTGATGTACGGGAAGAAAACCTCCTGGAAAGAAATGTGGAAATGGCTGAGGTATAGTGGGTGAGGAATGTAGCCTGACAGGAATAAGATACAAGTTTTAAAAATAGACCTATGTCAAAAATCCTGGTTATTGATGATGAAAAAGCTATCCGGAATACCCTGAAGGAGGTTCTGGAATATGAAAAACACGAAGTCGATCTTGCTGAAGACGGACCATCAGGTATTGAATTGTTTAATTCCAACTCGTACGACATAGTACTATGCGATATTAAGATGGCAAAAATGGATGGGATTGAGGTTCTTCAGAAGATATTTGAAACTTCAACCGATACCCCTGTTATAATGATCTCAGGCCATGGAAATATCGACACAGCAGTGGAAGCAATAAAAAAAGGTGCTTACGATTTTCTTGAAAAGCCTCTTGACCTGAACAGGCTTCTTATCACTATTCGTAATGCGACTGATAAATCAACCCTGATAACACAGACACAGGTCCTCAGGAATAAAGTAAGCAAGATGTATGAGATTGTGGGTGAGTCGGAGGCTATTATTAAAGTAAAGGAGATGATCGACCGAGTAGCTCCGACAGAAGCACGTGTTCTTATTACCGGGGCCAACGGAACAGGGAAAGAACTTGTTGCACATCAGATACACGAAAAAAGCACCAGGGCAAAAGCTTCGTTTGTTGAAGTCAACTGCGCTGCTATCCCCTCAGAACTGATTGAGAGTGAACTATTCGGACATGAAAAAGGATCATTCACATCAGCTATTAAGCAAAGAATAGGAAAGTTTGAACATGCTAACGAGGGTACTCTTTTTCTTGATGAGGTTGGCGATATGAGTCTTTCAGCACAGGCAAAAGTACTGAGAGCATTGCAGGAAAACAAGATCACAAGAGTTGGTTCGGATAAAGATATTCATGTTAATGTAAGAGTAATTGCAGCAACCAACAAAAACATAAAAAAGGAAATAGAAACCAACACTTTCAGAGAAGACCTCTACCACCGATTAAGTGTAATTATAATCCATATACCTACACTAAATGAACGACAGGATGATATACCCCTTCTGGCCGAACACTTTAACTCGCTGATCTGCAGTGAATACGGGATGAGCAAAAAAGACATAAAACCGGATGCGATCGAAGAACTTATGAAAATTGAATGGACAGGAAATATACGAGAGTTCAGGAATGTACTGGAAAGACTTATCATCCTCTGCAAAGACGAAATAACCGGAGCTGATGTCGCTGCTTACGCACGACCTGTCTCCGCTGGTAATCCTTAATTCTCTGCCAGCTTTTATTTTTCATTTTATTTCTAATTTTGCAGCAAAATTATTCCTGATATGTCCAGAGGCAGAGAATCAAAACCACATATTGGTATTTATGGACGTCGTAACAACGGTAAAAGCAGTCTTATCAACTGCCTTGCAGGCCAGGATATCGCTATTGTTTCCGATCATGCCGGAACAACAACCGATCCTGTAAAAAAATCATTCGAGATAACAGGCTTTGGACCGGTAATACTGATTGATACAGCCGGAATTGACGATTCAGGAGAACTGGGAGTAAAAAGGGTGGAACGGACAGTCAGGACACTGGAAATAATCGATCTTGCTCTTCTTGTTGTAACACACAATTCATGGGACAGTTATGAAGATGATCTGATAAAAAAATTCCGTGAATACGATGTCCCATTCATTATAATACACAGCAAATCTGATCTGCAGCAACCAACCGGGGAATTCATAAATAAAATAAAAGCTATTACAGCAACTGATCCATTTGAATTCTCCGTTATTGATAAACGTAATTATGAAAGGCTGATAGACCATATCCGTAAATCCATCCCTGAACACTCCTTTAAAACTCCGACCCTTCTGGGAGATCTCATCTCTTACGGGGATATTGTTATCCTGATCACCCCAATAGATGTCGAAGCTCCTGCCGGACGCCTCATCCTTCCACAGGTGCAGGCAATAAGAGATATCATTGATAATGATGCGGTTGCTATTGTACTCAAAGAGAGAGAGGTGGATGCCTTCCTCAGAAAAACAAAAATCAAACCTGCTCTTGCCATAACCGATTCCCAGGTATTCATAAAGGCCGACGCTTCAATACCTCCCGAAATCCCGCTTACCAGCTTCAGTATAATGCTGGCACGGTTTAAAGGCGACTTTGACAGTTACCTGAAGGGCACTCCTAAAATATCTTATCTGAAAGATGGCGACAGGGTTCTTCTCCTCGAATCATGCACCCATCATGTCGCCTGCGATGATATCGGCCGGACAAAGATTCCGAGATGGATATCAAATTTTACAGGGAAAAAGATAGAATATGATGTTGTTGCAGGGCTCGATACTCTGCCCCGTATGGTTACGGATTATTCCCTGGTAATCCAGTGTGGTGGCTGCATGATCACAAGGAGGCAGCTTCACAACAGGTTACAGCCGGCAATCAAAGCAGGTGTCCCCGTAACCAACTACGGAATGGCAATAGCTTATGTCCAGGGTATCTATAAAAGAGCTATTGCACCTTTTATTTCTGAAGTTAAGAATAGCAGAACATATCTTTAACCTGCAATCCGCAACCCGCAACCTGCAACATTTTAAAACCTGAAATATATAAACGGCATAATATCAGTTGTTTTCATCTGATATATCAGAATGGCCATCAGCAGGATTACTGCCATCTGGACAACAACCGGAATTCTGATAAACAGGCCACGGTAGGACTCTTTGATCCTCTCAGGAAGAAAATGAATAAGATACCCTGCAGCAATAAGAGAAAAAACTGTGCTGTATACCATAATTAAAGACTGGTAAGAACCAGGTGAGAAGTTCTCAAAGATCTGCCTTAGCATCAGTATCGCTGTATCCATATCGGCCGCTCTGAAGAATATCCAGCAAAAACTGACGAACTGAAAAGTTATAAAAACTGCTAATGCTCTCCCGGCTTTTTTCCTTATTAAGCGGTCACCCAGTAAGTATCTCCATATTTTGTTAAATATAAGCCCAACTCCATGTAAACCTCCCCATACAATAAACCGCAGGGCAGCTCCATGCCATAAACCCCCCAGCAACATGGTGATCATCAGGTTTATAAAGGTACGAAATCTTCCCTTCCTGTTCCCTCCAAGAGAAATGTACAGATAATCCTTAAGCCACCTCGATAGCGATATATGCCACCTCTTCCAGAAGTCAGCAACTCCCGAGGCCTTATAAGGTGAATTAAAATTGACAGGCAACCTGAAACCAAGAATTAATCCGAGCCCGATAGCAATATCAGTATATCCTGAAAAATCACAATATATCTGGAGTCCGTATCCATAGACCGCCATAAGGTTCTCAAATCCCGAATACATGGTTGGCAGCTCAAAAACCCGGTCGATGAAATTGACGGCAATAAAATCAGAAATAATGATCTTTTTTATCAATCCTTTGGATATCAGGAATAAAGCATGGCTGAATTCCCTCCGTGCAAGATGAAACTCAGCGTATAATTGCGGGATAAACTCAGAAGCCCTTACAATAGGTCCTGCTACGAGCTGGGGAAAAAATGAAACATAAAAACCAAAATCCAGAATATTTCTGACGGGCTCCAGCTTCCTCCGGTACATATCCATGGTGTAACTCAGCGATTGAAAGGTAAAAAAGGATATCCCCACAGGAAGGATTATATGACTGACATTAAAGCTTGTTCCAAGATGTTTATTTGAAAAGGAAGCAAGGTAGTCGTACACCCTGATATCAGTTCCCAGAAGATTATTCAGAGTGTCGACGAAGAATCCCGTGTATTTGAAATAAGCAAGGAGTCCAATGTTGGAGATTATACTGACGAGGACAAAAAGCCGCCGCAGGCTACGTGTACTTGAACGGTATATGAGCAGACCACAACAATAGTCGATACTGGTAACGATTATCAGCAGAAAAAGAAATAATCCTCCTGATTTAAAATAGAAGAAAAGACTTATGAGGAAAAGATATAAATTCCTCAAAACCAATTTTTTATAAACGACACTGTATCCTACCAGAACCAGCAGGAAGAATATCCAGAATGCCGGAGTTGAAAAAATGAAAGGTTTGTCTGGATCATAACTGAAGATTCGTGAAACCAGGTTTGCGATCAATGCGGATTCTTCAGCCGTTTCTGACTGTTCCTGAATATGGATTGCCGCAGACAGGTCAGTTTCTACCGTTACTACTGAATCAGTCTTTAATAATGAATCTGCATAACTGCCGCGAAATAATCCTGAAACAAGATATTTTGCAATTGTATCTGCTCCGGGGTAGGTAAAATGGGTATAATCTTTCTGGGCAAGGGGCGGATCTCTTTCAACCCACTTAATTATAGAAGAGTCTCCTCCCATTGCTCTGAATGAATCCCAGAAGATGGCTCCAGCCGCCAGTGCTGCTTTCTTCTGCGCTTCAATAATTGAGGGAATGTTGGGATATGACCTGATACTGTCACCATCATGGAAAGCCATATCTGTCAGGCCTACGACTACAACGGGTGTACCTGGCGATATTTCCCGCAGAAGGGCGATCTGACGGTATAAACCTTTTTCATAATAGGAGTATTCTTTCCTGACGCTTTTTACTAAATTCAGACCATAATGCAGGATGAATAAATCAGGAGAGATCCGATCGTAAAACTTTTTAAGTTTATCTTTCTCCACCATGGTAAACTCTAATCCGGCACTTCCTCTTTGAGGAAGATTGTCAACAACCAGTCCCGTATCACCCTCTATGCTTATACCATAAATGTCGGGACTTACTCTCCCTTCAAATTCTATTGTGATGTTTGTTGCCTTGTAGAGTGAACATGTAAGCTCAAATAAACCGTTTCCTCTTATCAGAGTGTCTGACAATACCGGGTAATCATCTGCTCTGACCGTTACTTTGACAATATCCCGTGAATTACCATAAAAGATCCTGAGTTTGTCAAAGAGGGATGTTGTATAGTCTGCAAAAGTTGAAGGGACGATTCTGACGGAAGCTTTGACCGGAGCAGAAGATATCTCTCCTTCCGGCATATACCTGCAGATGGTCATAAAAGGCCCCAGGTTCCTGTGACTGATCTCCCCTGCACGGAATGACAGGTAATTATATCTCTCCCAGTTTGATGATGATCTGATATACACCGATTTGGTGTACATAACTGGTATAACAGGAAGGAACAGACCCGGGCCGCTGCCTCCGTAATCTTCTCTTAATGATTGCCGCAGATAAGAGGTTATGCGGTCGCCTTCAATTTGTGAATCACCGTAATACATTATCCTGATCTGTCCGTCCCTGTAGTTTAAAGTATCTAAATAATCCTTTAAGGTGCCGGAAGGCTTTTTTTCTTCCCTTGATGGAACGGTATCTTTTGTGCTGAGGTTATAGTCAGATTTCTGTGATAATGTATCAGGAGCCTGAATGAAATAGGCAGAGGTATCAATGGAAATCCTTGTAAATGTTCCTTTTATGAGATCCCACGGTACGAATTCATTGACCTGTGGTAATTTAATATTATCCGGTATGAAATAATTCAGACCGATCAGACAGGCCAGTAAGATCAGTATTAACAGGAATGATCTGAAAGGGCGCATATATTAATCCTGGATCAGCTTTTTTTCCTGATCTTAAGCTTCTGTCCAACCTGTATCTTCCCCGGATCAGATATATTATTCAATTTCAACACATCGGTAGTTGTTACATTGTCAAACATTTTTACTATATCCCAGATGGTATCCCCGTAACGAACTGTATAGGTAATATATTCCTCATCTTCAGCCGATTGTGTTGTTAGTGCTGTTGATCTGTTTTCAGTATTGGAAGTTACGGTTTTTCCTATCATTTTCTGTTTGTCGGCAAACGACATTGAATTGATTTGTGCATAGTAATCCGCTTTTGACGGATCAACATAAACCACCAGTTTCTGACCAATAAGGATTTTGTTCCGGTATATGTTGTTCCAGTAACGGAGCCGGGATAACCCAATCCCGTACCATTCAGCTATATAGCCCAGATTATCACCTTCCTTTACTGTATAAACAAGTCTTGTTTTTCCCTTAACATCAGCCGGAACATAGGTTGAACGCGAAGGTTCACTTATACGGGTTGTTTTACTAAGATATACATCCTGTTTATAGTTTCTTATAGTGTCATTCAGGTCTATAAAATCACCAAGGTTGCTTATCGGTAAAGTAATTGCCATTGGTCTGGAAGAACCGGGAACCAGGCCTGTCCGGTATTGTGAATTAAGGGCTCTGAGCTCGCCGGAAGGTATGCCCATTACCTCTGAAATCTGAGTAAGGTGGATATCTTTGTTAAACAGTATAGTGTCTGTTGCAACAGGAAAATTCAGTGGCAGAGGTCTTATATTATGATCGGCAAAATAGTTAACTGCATAAGCAGCAGCAACATACTGTGGGATGTATCCCCTTGTTTCCCTCGGTAGTCTGTAATATATCTCCCAGTAATTCTTTTTATTCCCTGAGCGGCGTATCGCTTTGTTAACGTTGCCTGGTCCGCAGTTATAGGCTGCAATCACAAGTATCCAGTCGTTATAGATATCATACAGGTCTCTTATATATTTTGCTGCTGCATGAGTAGATCGGACAGGGTCTCTTCTCTCATCGACCACGGAATTGATAGTAAGACCATAGAACCTGCCCGTACTGTACATGAACTGCCATAATCCGGTAGCTCCCATTCTCGAAACTGCATTGGTATTAAGTGCAGACTCAATCACAGCCATATACTTAAGTTCAGTTGGCAATCCGTAGGAATCGAAGATATCTTCAATTATCGGAAAATAATAGTCTTTTAATCCCAGCACCGCACTGAACTTATCCCTTTGCTTAACGGTGTAAACATGTATATGATTTCTTATGATGCTGTTATATGGCAGATTAATTATTGAGTGTATGTTACCCAACCTCTGTCTATAAACAGAATCAGGGAATTGTATTCCGACCGAATCGCTCATAAAATCCTCAGGTAAATCCTTAAGGGCCATTTTTACATACCAGCTGTTGACAAGGCTGTCGAGATCTCTCGTGATCTTTTCTGTTTCTATATCCGTTTTAAGAATAATTGTATCGTTTTCAATAGATCCGTAAGCTTGCAGAATCGCACAAAAGATGGTAAAAAATAAAACTTTAAGTCTCATGATTCAATTACTATTAAAATGTCACTTTAAGGCTCAGGTGTAATCCTGCTCCAGTGAATCCGGGTGCAGGCACCTGCTCAGGAACCACTTCAAGATCCAGGTTGTTGCTTATGTCAAAATTAAACAGACTGGCATCAACATTCGCATCTAAAATAGATAAAAGATACCAGGCTGCAATTCCTATATACGAAAGATCGCGATACTTTTTATAATAATCCACTCTTAATAAGAGCTGATCCCTGACCCAGGAGGCAGTGGAAGGATTATATGTATCGGGATAAAGAACAGGATCATACTCCGACGGATCGGTCCCTCTTATATATTCAGCATAACTTGCTGTCTCGGGTATTTCATCTGTAAAATCCTGATAAGCTTTCATAAACCTGTTATGGTACGTAGTATTAAAACTTATACTGTAAATGATGCCTCCGAAACCTGCATATACGAGCGGTATTTTCCAGTATTTCCTGTTATATACCTGTCCGAGACCCGGAAATGCAACTGCCAGCATAGTTGCTTTCAGTGGTTCCGGTTTGAAAGTCCTGCTTTTCCGGGACATAACAGAGATTGTATCCTGTGCAAAAATCATGTGCTGAACACAAAATAATTGCATGAGAATAATAATCACTATTTTTTTCACTGCGCTCAAAACAAATATTTACAGGTATTTGCCTCCATTACCTGTATATCAGCGCGACAAAGATAATTATTTTCAGGAGTTAAGGCGGTCAAACACACTCAAAATGCGCTCCATCTCCTCAGGATTATCGAATGGGATAACTATTTTACCTTTTCCCTGTTCATTGATCCGGAAGTTGACATCGGTCGAGAATATCTTTTTCAGATGCTCAGATAGCTGTATGAAATCTTCATTTAGCTTCTTCTTCTTTTCAATCCTTGCAGGATCTTTGCTTTTCTCAGCCTGGATATATCTGACCAGATCTTCTGCCTGACGGACAGACAGATCACCGTCGATAATACGGTAGTAGATGTTTATCTGTTTTTTAGGATCTTCTATATTAACAAGGGTACGTGCGTGACCCATCATAAGGTGCTTGTTCCTGATTCCAAGCTGTATTTCTGCGGGTAACTTGAGTAACCTGAGGTAGTTTGCGACAGTTGAACGCTGTTTACCGACTCTGTCGCTCAATTGTTCCTGAGTTAATTTGCACTCCTCGATGAGTCTCTGAAAACTTATTGCCACCTCCATGGCGTCAAGATCTTCGCGTTGAATATTTTCAACCAGTGCCAGTTCTAGCATAGCCTGATCATCAGCAGTTCTGATGTATGCGGGTACACGTGAAAGACCGGCTATCCGTGCTGCCCTGAGTCTTCTTTCTCCCGCAATGAGCTGATATCTGCCATTACCTGTTTCACGCACGGTAAGCGGTTGTACAAGACCCAGTTTTTTAATGGATCTTGCCAGTTCTTCCATTGCCTGTTCATCAAAACTGGTTCTGGGCTGAAAAGGATTACCATCAATAGAATCTACAGAAATATCAAGGTTAGCTTCCACTTTCCTTTCAAGGATTTCCTTTTCCACGCCATCAATTAACGCACCGAGTCCTCTTCCTAACGCATTTTTCTTTGCCATTTAATTACTATTTCTGGTAAATGCTAAGATTTATTCAGTTTTGCTGTACTTTAACTTCATGTTTCTCTATCAGTTCTTTGGCAAGGTTAAGGTAATTAACCGATCCACGCGAATCAGCATCATACAGGATGGCAGGTTGGCCAAAACTAGGTGCTTCGGACAGCTTAATGTTTCTTTGTATAATGGTCTTGAAGACCATCTCCTGGAAATGCTTGTTAACCTCTTCTGCAACCTGGTTCGATAACCTTAGTCTTGAATCGTACATTGTCAGAAGAAAACCTTCAATCTCAAGATCCATGTTAAGATTGTTCTGAATGATCCTTATGGTGTTTAGCAACTTGCCGAGCCCTTCAAGTGCAAAATATTCACATTGAACAGGAATAATAACCGAATGTGCAGCAGTCAGTGCATTAACGGTCAGAAGTCCCAGCGATGGTGAACAATCAATAAATACATAGTCAAAATCACCTTCTACTTTTTTAAGAATCCCTTTCATTATTTTTTCCCTTTCAGGTTTATCAAGCATCTCAATCTCAGCACCTACGAGGTCGATATTCGAAGGCATTATTGACAGGTTTTCAATGCCACACTGGTGCACTGCATCATGCGGTTCTTGACCGTCAATAAGACAATCGTAAATAGTGGACCTTATCTGGCGGGTATCAATGCCGATACCCGAGGTTGCATTTGCCTGAGGATCGCCATCAACAATCAGTACTTTTTTTTCAAGAGCAGCAAGACTTGCTGCAAGGTTTATTGCTGTTGTTGTTTTCCCTACTCCACCCTTTTGGTTTGCTATTGCTATGATCATTCCCATATGTATTTATTTATGTTTCTTCAAATATTTTGAGCTTCAAATTTACTATTTATTGATCCAGCGGTGCCGAACTCCAATAATGTAATTGTAAACAATTTTTTTGCGGTTTTCAACATTTTATTAACACACCTTGTTTGCAATCGCATACTTAATATATTGTCTTTGTGAAACTTAGTCTCTTTGTACCCCTTCCTGCCAGCAGGCAGGTTTGTGGCAGTAAATTTCTTTCCTCCCTGAGCCGTTCAGGAACAAAACATCCTGTTTTCCATTTTATTCACATCTTTACAAAAAATTTAATCAAATTACACATGCCAGATAATCCAGTGCGTAACGAATGGTTTACTATCGTTAATCCAAATGCAGGGAACGGTAAAGGGGAAAAAGACTGGAAGAGAATTACTGCTCTTTTTGATAAAGCCGGCATCCCCTTAGATATTAAGTTTACAGAAAAAAAGGGTCATGCAATTGAATTTACGAGAGATGCCATAAAAGCAGGATTCAGGAAGATAGTTTGCGTTGGCGGTGATGGTACTCTGAATGAGATAGTTAACGGGAGCTTTATACAGGAGGTCTGTTCTCCGAAAGATATTGCAGTGGGAATGGTGCCGGTTGGCACCGGTAACGACTGGGGACGTATGTTCGGAATCCCACTTATCTATGAAGGAGCAATTGATGTAATCAAAGAAAATAAGCTTTTACTGCACGATATCGGAGTGATAGATTACTATTACGGTGACAAACCTCACAGGAGATATTTTATTAATATAGCCGGTCTCGGATTTGAAGCAATGGTGGTAAGAAAAACCAATAAACAGAAAGACAAGGGAAAAAGCAATAATGCTATTTATTTTTATAACCTGTTAACAAGTCTTGTTTCATATAAAAAGCCAGTTGCAGACATTATCATTGATGGCAATACGAATAGGTGTAAGATTTTTTCAATCAATGTTGGTAACGGAAGGTATTGTGGCGGAGGAATGAGACAAACACCTGATGCTGTACCGGACGATGGCCTTCTTGACATTACAGTAATCAGAGAGATGGGAAGGATTGAAATAATCAGAAGCCTGAAGATACTCTACGACGGCACAATCTTAAGCCATCCAAAAGTTGACGGATACCGCAGTAATAACCTTATAGTGCGGTCAGAACAGGTATTATTTGCAGAAGCTGACGGGGAATCGCTCGGACACACTCCTGTAGAATTCAGCATCATCCCGGCTGCAATACAAATAGTATATGGAACAAAGCTTATTCCGTGATCCTTATCTCATAAAGCTTTGGCCATCTCTTGCCTGTTACGAAAATCCTTTTGCCCTGAGGATCGTAAGCAATACCGTTCAGAACATCAGCACCTGTTTCTCTTCGTTGCGCTTCAGGATAAAGGGTGGTTAGATTGATATAAGAATTTACTTTGCCGGTAGCCGGATCTATTCTGGCAATGAGGTCAGACATCCATACGTTAGCCCAGATTTCACCATTAATGTATTCAAGCTCATTAAGCTGGTCAACCTTCTTCTCATGATCGTAAACTTCAATGCGCGAAACAACTGTAAATAATTCAGGTTCAAAAAAATACAAAACATTCGATCCGTCACTCATAACTATTTTATCGTTCATAGTCGTCAGTCCCCAGCCCTGGGTCTGGTAATAAATTTTATTGATCTGCCGGAAAGTGTTTTTATCATATACAAAACCGACCTTATTCTGCCATGTCACCTGGTAAATACGGTCGCCGTAAAGGGTAATTCCCTCTCCGAATAATGATGATTCGAGATGGAGTTGCCGGAGAACCTTGCCCGATTCAATCTCAACTTCCCGAAGACTTGAACCAGCTTCCTGTCCTGTACCTTCATAAAGGAATCCATTATCATAAAACAGCCCCTGGGTAAATGCCTCACTGTCGTGAGGATAAGTATGTACAATTTTAAAACCATTATTTTTGGGAATAATGTCTGAAAAAACAATTATAAAAAGTGTAATTGTCTGAAATCTTTTATTTCTGTAACCGACGGCCTTAACCGATTTTCTGCCTGTTGTACCGGTAAACCCGGAAGGAACAGTATATTCCCAGGGTGCGGAGTTAAGTACTGAAACCTGTCTGCCATCAAAGTATATCATCACCGAATCAGGAGGTCTGTCATTGACTTCAGGAGCCACCGATATTTTTATCTGATTTCCTGTTTTGTATTCCTCATTTTCGGAAGGAGATAACATTTTTATGAGCCTTGCAGGTTGCTGTTCAGTTTCAGTAATGACCGGTTCCGGCTTTTGTTCTATGGTTTTGCCCGGTCGACCTGAACATGAAATTGTCCATATAATAAGCAACATTAATAAGACTGATACAATATACCCGAAATATTCATTTGGTCTCATCTGGTTTATCTTTTTTTCCAAAAAACCTTTTTATCTTATTTTTCCTTGCTGCAGCAATACGTCTTTCAGCCTCTTTCTCATGAATCTCGAAAGGAACAAGAATCTGCCAGACTTCACTCCAGCCTGGAAATCCTCCGACATTCTTGTCATCGATATAGATATCTGCATCAATTTTTCTGCTTACAGTGTCATCAAATATTTCTTCAGGATAATTCTTATTCACCGCGTAAAATTCAATTCCGTTCTTGCGGCAATACTCAACCGCCTCATCTAATTCCTTCCCTGTACGGAAAGTCCACAGAATAAGCCTTGCCCCCATTTTCTCAAGTTCCTTCAGTGTCTGAAAAGCAAAAAGCTTCTCCCTGCCTATCTCTGGATATTCATGTTCAACAATTGTTCCGTCAAAATCAACGGCAATTTTCACATTAGTGAAGTCAATCATCTGTATTCTGTTAATTCACGCAAAAATAAGAAAAAGGTAATATAAATACCCTCCACACCTCCACTTTGCTTCGCTGACCTTGCTTCCCCGTGCGCCTACGCTGAAGCTCCCCGCTCCGTCGCTGAAGCTAGGGAGCGTAAGCGACAGCCTTTGGTGGCCGATGGAAGACGTAGAGCTGCGCGAAAGCGAAGAGAAGGGTAAAAAAGTCCCTCCATGGTATTTGTTTATATTTATAAATAAAATAATCGTAATTTTATTCCCTTCCAGTACAATAATTTTCATTTTGCCGGAATGAAACATCTTCCCAATTTCCTTACTTCCCTTAACCTGGCTTCAGGATTCATTGCAATAATCTTTGCTGCAAACGGAGATCTGACTACTGCTTCGTGGCTCATTCTGGTTGCAATGATCTTCGATTTTCTGGATGGTTTTTCTGCCAGAATTCTGAAAGCCTATTCTGATATAGGGAAAGAGCTCGACAGTCTGGCTGATCTTGTCAGTTTCGGTGCTGCACCAGGATTTATCATCTACAGGCTTCTCAGCAATGCCATGCCTTTACCAGGTGTTTATAGCTCCGGACTCGAAGCAATAATGCTCCTTGTTATTATTTCTATTCCGGTAATAATGCCGGTATGTGCTGCTATAAGACTTGCCAAATTCAATATCGATCCCTCTCAAGCTACCTCTTTCAGGGGTCTACCCACGCCGGCAAATGCTCTTGCTGTTATTTCAGTTGTTATTGCAGCAAATTATTCAGATTCCTCGATAATTAAATCGTTTGCCGGATCGCTCATCGGACTTGATATTCTTACTGTTATCCTTTCAATCCTTATGGTTAGTAATCTGCAATTCCTTTCATTTAAAATTCCGAATTTCAGGATAAAGGGTAACGAAGGCAGGTATCTTCTTGCTTTGCTGGTACTTATCTCTCTTGCAATATTTGGAATAAAGGCAGCTCCTTTAGTAATACCTCTTTATATTATTGTTTCACTTATATCACTCCTCTTCTGACCAGCGTTCCCTGTTTGTTTTAAGATTATTGAGAATATTTGTCTGAATACGTATTGATTCCTGATGAATAAGGGTCAATACTTTTTCCACAAAAAGCTGCGGACAGCTCTTCAACAGAAAAAGGATTTGATACAGTCCTGGCACCTATCCAAAATACATCAATGCCATGCTTTAGACATACTTCAACATGGTGCGGAAAGGCTACTTCAACTGCAATTTTAAGGTTGAATTCATCCTTAATCCTCTGGAGCCATTTCAATGCTTTTACTCCGGCTCCCTGGAATGTTCCGGGGTGCGTACAGGATTTCCATTCACCACTCTTTGTTTCATCGCGCAAACCTACGATGATTTTTCAGATGTTTCTTCCTTTTCCTGAAATTTCTTTTCGTAGAAAATTAAAGCGAACTCAATTGCAGACCAGCTGACCAGAATAAATGCCGGCCAGATAAGGTACTGTAGTATTTCGTTAAGATACATTTGTTATTGTTTTATCATTTGTTTTATAATAATCCGATACCTTAATAAACATGCCCGTCCGATTTCATTTCTTCTTCAGTTATTTTCCTGTCATTTATCGATTTCCATGCGTACCAGATATATCCGACAACGAACGGGATGATAAATGATACATACATCATTGTTTTAAGTGTAAACAAACTGGAGGAGGCATTCCTGATAGTCAATGAACTACTCAGATCCTGAACTGACGGGTAAAAAGCAGTTCCATTGAATCCGGCGATCAGAAAAAGGGAGAATACAGTCAGCACAGTGCCAGCTCCTGTAAACCATATTCCTTTGCGGCACCCCTTAAAAACAGTTACTCCAATACCATATAAAACCCCTGTTACTCCTGCTAAGAACAGGATCAGGGCCATCGGCATCTGAATAAGATTATGCAGATATTTAAATCTCTCCATGGTAACAGCCCCGGTACTGTAATTTACTGCAAACCCGGATGATACAAGGAGTGTTACTATAAAAAACAGGAAGAAAATCAGAAATGTTATCGAATTGACTATAAGCTTATTAATCGAATTATGCTTAAGATCTTCATTGTCAACTGAATTGATTATATAGAGCAGCCCATTTGTTCTGGCAAGAAACAGTACTGCCAGTCCGAGTGCAACATTCCTGCCATTAAGAAGAGCTTCAAGTCCATGCCACGATGTAGCCCATTTTACCTGATACAAAGCATTGATACTGAACCGGGACCCGGTAAAAAAGGTTGCAACCGCAATACCAATAAGAAACGGTCCGGCAGAACCATTCAGGAAAAGGAATATATCAAATGTTTTTTGCCCGAATATATTGGCAGGTTTGGATCTGTACTCATAGGCAATTGCCTGAATAATAAAACTGAACAGGATTGCGATCCATACCCAGTAAGCTCCACCGAAACTTGTCGCATAAAAAAGTGGGAATGATGCAAAAAAGACTCCTCCGAATGTAACCAGAGTGGTAAAGGTGAACTCCCACTTTCTTCCCATTGCATTAATTATCATTGTCTTATGCGACTCATTCTTCGGCAGTGAAAATATCATTGATTGACCACCCTGAACGAACATAAGAAAGACCAGCAGGCTTGCCAGAAGGGAGATAATTATCCACCAGTAATGCTGAAGAAAAAGATGTGATATTATTGTTACCATGGTTATCCCTCCTAATGTTTTGGACCAATTTTTATTTGTCTTATCATTATTGAGATCTCAGTAAACAGCAATACAGTGAACATAACTGCAAACAGAATAAAAGTAGTTTTTACTGCTCCAGGATCTATTTGTGTTACAGCAGTGTTCACCGCCATCAGGTCCTGTATAATCCAGGGCTGGCGTCCCATTTCCGCAAGGACCCACCCAAGTTCACCTGCGATATAAGGCAGTGGTATTGAGAAAAGAGCAATCCACAGGAACCACCTGTGCCTGGTAAGAGAGTCTCTGAAAAGATAATAGAGGGCAAGAGCAAAAACCAGTATGAAGAAAAAGCCCAGTATAACCATCAGGTGAAAACTATAAAATGCAATCGGGACATTTGGTATTGCATCTTCCGGCCTCCCCAGTGAGGCATACCCAAAATACCGGAAATAGCTGTCAATGAAATCTTTATCCCGGAAAATTTCCTTTAAGGTCTCAATATGCTTAGTATCATTCACAGACCTGGCTCTTTTATAGTCCAGCAGTAGGTCCTTTGCAAGATTACCCCGCTCCATTTTTTCCCTGACAGCCAATAATCCCTGTTCAGGATTACCATTAACGAGATCCTTGATTCCCGCTACCCAGGTATCTCTGTTCCCACCGGTCATAACAGAGAGGAATCCTGGTATTTCGATCCTGAAGACAAAATCCTTAATGTTATTCTGTCCTATTCTGTTGTCAGAATCTTTCAAAAATCCTGCCATCACCAGGCCAGCATCCTCTTTCCCGTCATACAGAGCTTCAAATGCGGCAAATTTTACAGGTTGTACTTTAGCGAGGGTTCTTGCTGAAGTATCACCTGTATAGGCAACCAGCAATGCTGAAAAAAGACCAAAGATTGCTGCAATGAGAATACTTCTTTTCGCCAGCCACTCCTCCCTTTTTTTCAGAAGATACCATGCACTTATTCCAAGTACAAACATTGAGGCCAACAGAAAACCCGACGATATTGTGTGAAGGAATTTATCAACCGCAACCGGATTAAACAGAACTTCCCAGAAATTAATCATTTCATTTCGGGCTGTTTCGGGATTAAATATCATCCCAACAGGATTTTGCATCCAGGCGTTAGCCACCAGGATCCAGAGAGCCGACAGGTTGGCTCCAACAGCAACAAGCCATGTTGAAGCAAGGTGGAACTTTTTACCTACTTTATTCCATCCAAAAAACATTACGGCAATAAATGTTGATTCGAGGAAAAACGCCAGAATGCCTTCAATGGCAAGTGGTGCTCCGAAGATATCTCCTACAAACCAGGAGTAGCTCGACCAGTTTGTCCCGAACTCAAATTCAAGGATTATACCGGTGGCAACTCCAATGGCAAAGTTAATACCAAAAAGTGTCATCCAGAACCGGGTAAGCCGCTTCCACTCCTCCCTCCCTGTCCTTACATAAATGGTCTCCATTATTGCTATCAGGAATGAAAGCCCCAGTGTAAGAGGCACAAAAAGCCAGTGATAAATGGCTGTCAGGGCAAACTGTGCTCTCGACCAGTCCACAAGAGTCAAATCAACATTCTCAATCATGTTCGTTACTTGAATTAAGCAATTGATCCATCACATATTCACTTCTCTGTGTATCATTATCATACTTCTTACTAAGAAAATCGGGGAAAAAAAAGACCTTCAATATGGCAAACATAATAAAAAGCTTGATCAGTATGATAATCCAGACTCTCTTCCCCCACCACGACATATTACTGAAACCGTCGTAATAAAAAAGGAAAATCCGTGTAACAAATGAGAAAACAGATTTCATTTTGTCTTTCCTCCTGAATTCTCCTCGGTCAAGCTGGAGGTAATCTTCTGAATTGCTTTGAAGTTGTAAAAAAACTCCCTGGCCAGGACTCTCAGAACAGTATAACCCGGTATTCCCAGAATCATTCCCGGAATGCCTGCTGCAAATCCGGCTGCAAGTATAACAACAAAGATCTCAAGAGGATGAGCCCTGACACTATTGGAAAAAATAACCGGCTGGAAAATAATATTGTCAATCACCTGTGTTACTGCAACAACAATTATCATATATGTAACCAGTGGTACAACAACCGTAGAAAAATCCTGGTTCATGTGGGAAGCAACTCCCATAATTGTTACGATAAAAAATCCCAGCCATGGCCCAACATACGGAATTATATTTAATATCCCTACGATCAGTCCCATTACAAGTGCCTGCTGAAAATCAATACCAACTATTGTCATACCTGTCGTAATAAGAGTCATGATACAGGTGCTCTGAATCATTATTCCTATTAAATACCTGGTCAGAAGATGCTTTATAGAATTGAGTGCCCTTGTAGCATTCCCCACATATTTATCAGGGATCCACATCAGAATCGATTCAAAGAAAAGATGCTGGTCTTTAAGGAAGAAAAAAGTAATAAAGCTGATTGAAAAAATTGCCACGGCAATATTACCAAGAATACTTATCAACGATCCGATAAAATTCTGGATCATATTAACATTCAATACATCTGATACTTTTAATGCAATATAGTCCTTGATAGATATCTCCTCTTTGATATCCTGGTCAAAAGCATTAAAGAGGTTTTCAATCTTTGAAATAGGTCCTTCAACAAGCTGCACTATCTTATCGCTGTCGATGGCAGACAGATAATTTATCTGTTTTGTAACCAGTGGAATAAAGATCACAAAAAATGAAATGATCAATCCCAAAATTACTATAAGAGTCAGCAGGGCAGCCAGAGCACGTGGAAAAACCAGCTTTCTGATTCTTATCCTGCAAAAAAGATCTACCAGTGGCCGGCCCATGATAGATAAAACACCCGCAACCAGTATATAAACTACTATACTCCGGAAATACCATAAGGCAGCCAGAAAAAGCATTACCGTAAAAAAGATAAGAATATTTCTGAGTATTGACTTCATAGGTTAGGGGTTTCGCAATACAAACCTAATTAAAAATTTTCGGATTTCCCTAAAAATACACTCACCTAAAGTTTTAATCCCTTGCTGCCATATTGTCTTATCATGATTACTATTTTGCGCCATTATGTCAGTTATTTTAATTTGGAACAGAAATTGAAATCTTATGAATATAAACAAAAAAATATGTTAAACTTAAAATAATAGGAGGATCTAGCCATGTTACCAACAATTACCAGAAGAAATTACAGGCCTTTTTTTATGCCGAGTATCTTTGATGATGATGACTTTTTACCGGTATTCTCACACAGAACCAGTTCAATGCCGGCAGTGAATATCAAAGAGGATGACAAGAAATTCACTCTTGAACTTGCTGCTCCGGGAGTTGAAAGGAAAGATCTGAAAATAGACATCAGTGATGATATTCTGACAATCTCTTCGGAAACCAAAAATGAAGTTGATGAAAACAAGGACGGTTATAAAAGAAAAGAATTCAGTTATTCCTCTTTCTGCAGAAGCTTCCAGATTCCTGAAAATGTAAGTAAGGATAAGATTGAAGCTAACTATAAAGACGGGATACTGTCTGTCGGACTTCCAAAAGCAGAGGAAGAAAAGAATAAAATCTCACGTCAGGTTAAGATTTCATAATTATACAGGATAAAAAATCCCGGCTAATTGCCGGGATTTTTTTTATTATCAACCTCTTCGAGTATCTTCTGTGCAAATCTCCTTCCGAACTCTTTCATTGCACGTTCTTTTCCGGCACCAGGAGAAAATTTAAAAGCTGCCGGATCATCCATAACCTTAAGTTTAAGAGCACGCAGGTTTTCAAGTATAATTTTAGGTGCTTCACCGCTCCATCCGTATGATCCGAAAGCACCTGCAGGTTTTCCCTTATCCCTTAACGGATTTATCAGTGCAAATAATTTATAAACAGGTAGTAATGTGTTCTGATTTATGGTAGGGGAGCCAATTAGCAGTGCATCTGCCTTACTCAGTTTAAAATCCAGCTCTTCCAGTGGTATGGTTTCAATATCAGTTATTTCCACATCCATGTCAGGTGTTTCAAGAATTCCCGAAGCAATCTGTTCAGCTGCCTGTCTGGTATAACCATATGCTGAAACATATGTTATGAGTACATTTTTCCCAGGATGGGGTCCTGTAAGTTGAAGATACTCATTTGCATATTTCTCAGTGATTTCAATCACTTCCCTGAGATTCTTATGGTGTATCGGACCATGACCAGGGCAAATATACTCAATATCGAGAGGCTTTATCTTTTCAATAGCCTTTATCATAAACCTGCTGAAAGGTTTGAGTATAACATCAAAATAGTATTTGAAGGTCCCAAGATATTCCTCCGTAAGTTCACTGAATATTTCCTGTTCGCAATAATGGGCTCCGAATGAATCACAGGTGAATAGTATCTTATCTTCCTCAAGCCAGGTATAGATCGAATCTGGCCAATGAAGGTTTGGTGCAGAGATGAATTTTAAGGTCTTATTACCAAGGTCAAGTATATCTCCATCCTTCACAACTAATGATTTGAACGGTTCATTAACGATATCTTCCAGGTACCTGATTGCATTGCCACTGCCAACAACAGTTGCTAATGGAGCAAGTTCAAGGAGGAGGCGAAGACTTCCCGAATGATCAGGCTCGGTATGATCAAGAATAATATACTGAATATCCTCAATACTGGTAACTGACCGCAGCTTTTTAAGATAAACATCACTGAACTTTTCTTTTGCTACCTCAATAAGTGTCTTCTTGTCAGCGTCGATAAAAAACGAATTATACGTCGTGCCATGTTCAGTTGTCATTACAATATCAAAAGTCAGGATATCATAATCAAGCACACCTATCCATTTCACATTTTTCGTAATTCCAATTACTTTATCATCAACTCTTTTCATCTTTTTCTTGTATTTCAGATTCTGGCAATAATACTTTTATTTGCCTTAACCTGCTGAAGTATAGGTATTTCAATTTCAGTTCCCAACGGCAGGAAAATATCAACCCTTGATCCGAATTTAATAAATCCCAGCTCATTACCCTGGTATACTTCCTGATTTTCTTTAGCATACGTGACTATCCTCCTGGCTATCGCTCCTGCTATCTGCCTGATAAGTATCTCTGCTCCTCCTTCAGTTCTAACAACTATTGAGCTTCTTTCGTTCAGTTCCGATGATTTGGGATGCCAGGCTACCATGTAATGTCCCGGATGATAACCAACATATTTAATACGCCCCGAAACAGGATACCTGTTACTATGCATATTAAAAGGAGACATGAATATTGAAATCTGAAGCCTTACATCCCTGAAATACTCCTTTTCTTCCGCTTCTTCAATAACTACAACTTTACCATCAGCAGGTGCATAAACAAGACCAGGATCTGGTTCAAGTGTTCTGGTCGGCAGCCGAAAGAAAAAAAGGATGAAAATATATAGTATCAGGGAAAAGATGAGAAATGTCCATTTTACAAGGGTATTATCGCTCCAGAAGATCCCTGTTATTATATTCAAAACCAGCAGGATCAAAAATCCGAATATCAGTATCTTATATCCTTCCTTGTGAATACTCATTTACAAAATAATTGCACACAAAACTAAAAAAGTCCTGTCAATCATCCAAAAAGTAAAATAAAAAGGTAAACCATGGGAAAAGAGAATAATGCACTGTCGAAGCGATCAAGGAATCCTCCGTGCCCGGGCATCACCGTTCCTGTATCTTTTACGCCCAGGCTTCTTTTCAGCATTGATTCCACAAGATCCCCATAGGTTCCTGCAACTGAAATAATAACAGATATCAATAACCAGCCTGTTGTGTCGACTACTTCAATCCACCCTGAGATCAGCCAGGCGATCAGGGCGGAAATAATCAATCCACCGAAAAAGCCTTCCCACGATTTTTTTGGTGAAATCCGTTTCAACAGCCTGTGCCGGCCGAAAGAAATTCCCACGAGGTAAGCAGCAGTGTCGTTCGTCCATAATAGTATAAAGAATCCTATTATTATCCCTGGAGAAAAAGAGATTGCACTGGCAGGTAACAATGAAGGGATTCCTGTCTTTGAGAATGCCGCAAACGGAAACATCGAGACCGGCACAACTATATAAAGGAATGGGAGGAATGTATGGGCAAGCGAGTTAAAAGGTTTTTCCTCTTTCCTGTAAAGCTCTATGCACATTACAATTATTATAACCGGTATCATTAAAAGAAAGTAATCTGCCGGTATCACTTCTGCAGCAATCAGGGTTGAAATAACGTAAGCTGTAACACCGGTCAGAATCCCGGTTATTATCTGTGGATTTATTCCTGTCTTCCTTATTATCTGGTAGTATTCATACTGGGAGCCTGTAAGAATGATCAACCCGGTCAGGAAAAAAGATACAGGATGCAGCCAGAAGCCCCCCATCATGAATAATACGATCCAGATACCTGTCAAGGTACGTCTTAAGAAGTTGCTCAAGATTGTTTCCTTTTATCTTTTGTTCCCGCTCTGCGGGATTTGGCTCCGCCGAACTCCACTTCGTTCCGGTTCGTCACTCCGTTCCTCAACTTTTGTCTTTTGTCTTTTACTTCCCCCGGGAGATTTTTCCGTAATCTCAACACTTCTTACCGGTTCACTTTTTTTTGACCTGGTTGTGACCTTTTCTTCCTTCTTTTTTCTTTCTTCACGCGTTTTAACTGTCCCGGCTTTTGCTTCACCTTTTTCCTTTAACAGATCTCCTTTTCTTTTTCCGAATACTCTTTCAAGGTCCTCAGTAAATATCACCTCCTTCTCAAGCAGGAGCTCCGCTAATTCGATTAGTCCTTTCATATTATTTTTGAGGACATCCTGGGCTCTTTGATACGATTCTTCTATTATCTGTTTAACTTCCTGATCAATAAGTTCGGCGGTTTTTTCGCTGTAAGGTTTTGTAAATCCGAAATCGGCCTGGCCTGAAGAGTCATAGAAACTGATATTTCCGACTTTCTGGCTCATGCCAAAATATGATACCATAGCATAAGCCTGTTTTGTGATTTTCTCAAGGTCGTTCAGTGCACCGGTGGAAATCTTGCCAAAGACCAGTTGTTCTGCAGCTCTTCCCCCAAGGGCATATGCTATCTCATCAAGTATCTGTTCGCGGGTTGTAATCTGTCTTTCCTCAGGGAGGTACCAGGCTGCACCCAAAGCTCTTCCACGGGGAATAATTGTAACCTTCAGAAGCGGACTGGCATATTCAAGCATCCAGCTTACAGTTGCATGACCGGCCTCATGGTAAGCAATTGTTTTCTTTTCTTCAATCGATATGATTTTGCTCTTCCTCTCAAGACCACCAACAATACGGTCAATAGCATCCAGAAAATCCTGTTTCTCAACAACTTTTTTATTCTTTCTGGCTGCGATAAGTGCGGCTTCATTACAAACGTTTGCAATATCAGCTCCGGAAAAACCAGGTGTCTGTTTTGCCAAAAAGCCAATATTAAAGTCTTTTTCGAGCTTTATTGGCCGGAGATGAACTTTAAAAATAGCTTCTCTCTCAGTAAGATCAGGTAATTCTACATGTATCTGGCGGTCAAATCGTCCTGCCCGAAGAAGAGCCCTGTCAAGCATGTCAGCCCTGTTAGTGGCAGCCAATATAATTACTCCCATATTGGTCCCAAATCCATCCATCTCTGTAAGAAGCTGGTTAAGTGTATTTTCCCGCTCATCATTAGATCCGAAATTAATATTACGTCCCCGTGCACGTCCGACAGCATCTATTTCATCAATAAAAACTATACAGGGAGCCTTTTCTTTTGCCTGTTTGAAAAGATCCCTCACTCTTGATGCTCCCACACCTACAAACATCTCAACAAAATCAGAACCGGAAATCGAGAAGAAAGGAACATTTGCTTCACCGGCAACAGCTTTTGCCAACAGAGTCTTACCTGTTCCGGGAGGACCAATAAGTAAAGCTCCTTTGGGAATCTTACCTCCCAGATGTGTATATTTTTTAGGATTCTTGAGGAAATCAACAATCTCCATTACCTCGGCTTTCGCTTCTTCAAGTCCTGCAACATCATTAAAATTCAGATTAACATGAGTGTCCTTGTCAAATATCTGGGCTCTTGATTTTCCTACACTAAAAATACCTCCGGCTCCTCCTGCTCCGCTTCCTGACATACGCCTCATGAGGAACATCCATAATATAATAAGAAAAGCAAAAGGAAGAATCCATCCAAGAATCTCCCCAAAATAATTCTTACGTGTGACATATTCAGGATATATTATCTCTTTATCAGAATAGCCGGCATTTTCCTGTTCCTCTAAAATAAATGGTTCAAAAGTGCTTATGTCACCAATATTATAAGTAAAATTTGGTTTGGCAACTCCAAGCCCCAGCCCATTGCCGGGTTTCGTAATACCCGGGTACCTTCCTGATTCAATAGCTTCCTGAGTAAGATATATTTCGGCCTGTTCTTTATTGATAATCACCAGTTTTACTATATCATGGTTTTCAATCATTTCCATGATCATATTCGTAGTAGCTTTCTGCACACTTTTCCTGGTCGATAACAACTGAAAAGCAATTATAGAAATAGCAAGTATCGCAAAAATCCAGTTAGTATTAAACTTAGGCTTTGTACTTTTCTCTGGTCTCTTATCTGATGTCTGATTATTATTGTTATTCTCTGCCATAAATACTTGTCTTAGTGTATGTTATCCTTCATTGTTTCAATGGTTGCATCTGCCCAAAGCGATTCAAGACTGTAAAAATTCCTGTATTCTTCAAGAAATACATGTACAACCACATCCCCATAATCCAGAAGTACCCAGAAACAATTCTCCAGACCTTCAATATGCAATGGCTTCTTACCTGTTCCCAGCCTGACACTTTCCTCTACAGAATCATAAATAGAATCAACCTGCGTTGTGGAAGAACCATGGCAAATAATAAAATAATCGGTTATCCTGTTTTCAAATCTTCGTAAATCAATTTTCAGAACATCATGACCCTTCTTTTCAAATATACCTTTAACAACACTTCCCAGAAGGAGTTCAGTTCCGTCAGACTCTTTCTTCATCAATAAAATTATCCGTTACCTATCAAGTCGCAAAAGTACAAACTTTTATCCGTAATTTTGCACCTGTTAACCTCTTTTTGCAATTTCAGTGCCAATGCGGAAAGTTATTAAAACTATTTATTAGCCATGATAATTGGATCAAAACTCATCTTTATTGAAAACCTTACTTCCACCAATACACATGCTATGATGCTCTTACAGGATAACCACCCTCAGGAAGGGACTGTAATTTATACAGATTACCAGTCGGAGGGGAAAGGACAGATGGGGAACAAATGGGAAAGCGAAGCCGGTAAGAATTTGTTATTCAGTATAATATTGTATCCGACCACTATCCTTCCCGGGGAACAGTTCCTGATTACTATGATAATATCACTGGGAATATTTGACTTCCTTAAAAAAGTATTAACTGATTGTACAATCAAATGGCCAAACGACATCTGTGTTAAAGACTCCAAAATAGCAGGAATACTTATTGAAAACACAATAAAAGGCAATGCCATCACAGGTTCTGTTGCGGGTATTGGTCTGAATGTAAACCAGGTAAAGTTCGTAAGCGATGCTCCCAATCCTGTTTCAATGAGTATGGTAACCGGAAAAGTCTATGATCTGAATGATTGCCTCAGGCAACTTGTTAAAGATCTGGATAAAAGGTACAAACAACTTCTCTCAGGTGAATATTCAACTATTACAAAAGATTATATTTCAGCACTTTACCGCTATAATGAATGGTGTAATTTCAGTGATTCAGACGGTATATTCACAGGCAGGATAATTTCCGTTACAGATTCGGGGAACTTAAAAGTAGAGAAGAGAAGTGGTAAAACCTGTGAATACCTGTTTAAAGAGGTGGAATTCATGCAATAGTGTCATCCCATCCTCTAAATTTTTCCATTTCGTTAATGAGGATTTCAAGGAATTGCTCCAAAGGTTTGGTAACCATCATCTTCATCAGCGGATTCAACTCAGCTCTGAGCATTACTCTTACTTCTGCAGGCTCGTTCCCATTTCCTGAAATAACCAGCAAAAGAGAAAATTCATTACTCTGCAGGGCATCACCGGTAAACAGAACTCTTTCGCAGGGTTCTTTTTCAGAAAGCCGGACAGTTACACTTCCCACAGGTGGAACTTCGAAGCTGCATGATTCCCTGTCGGCCTGCCAGTTCCTGATACTATCATTCGTTACAAATTGCCTGAAGTTCCTGATATCAGTCACAAAGTTGAAGACATCTTCCTTTGTGCATGTTAGTTTACCTGTCCTGCTCCTGAATTCTGAATACTCTCCCATAGTAATTAGTTTTTCCCCCAGACTGACGGATCTCTTCTCCATTGTTTCAGGGTATTCACCTCAGACTGACTGATATAACCGGTACTGACTGCTGTTTCAATAAGAACACTGTAATTACTGAGTGTTTTCAGTGTGCACTTTTCATTTGCAAAGCTTTCGGATGCTTTTCCAAATTCATAAGTAAAAATTGCAATCATTCCCGAGACAATACAACCCGCCTCTCTGAGCGCCCTGACAGCACCAAGGCTGCTTCTACCTGTAGATATCAGATCCTCTATGACCACCACTTTCTGACCCGCTTCATAATACCCTTCAATCTGGTTTCCAAGCCCATGCTCTTTAGCACCAGACCTGACATAAACAAATGGTAATCCCATCTTTTCCGCCACAAGTGCACCATGAGCAATTGCCCCTGTTGCAACCCCGGCAATGATCTCAGTTCCGGGATAAAGTTGCTCTATCAGCAAAACAAATGAATCGCGGATATATGATCTGACTTCGGGAAATGAAAGAGTTCTGCGGTTATCACAATAAATAGGAGATTTCCACCCCGAAGCCCATGTAAAAGGATTTGACGGTTGTAATTTTATTGCTTTAATTTGTAATAAATATTCAGCGATCTTTTTTTCACTATTCTTCATTGTGAATATGTATAAAGTTCATTTTGAAAACAGGTTCATCCTGATCAGCCCGGAACCTGACCGCTTACAAAAATACGGGTTATTCCATAAATTTAACCAGACAAGTGAACTTTATAAATTAATCACGGATTTCCATACAGAAAAAAATATTTCTTCCATCAACATTTATGGCACAAATATTCAGCATATATGGAAGATCTTCAGGATCTATTTCACTGAAGTCTTTGCTGCCGGAGGTCTAGTTAAGCATACCTCAGGGAAGTATCTTTTCATAGAAAAAAGGGGTAAGCTTGACCTTCCGAAGGGGCATATTGAAGAGGGAGAAGGGGCTGAAGCGTGTGCAATAAGAGAGGTACAGGAAGAGTGTGGAATCAGTGGTCATTCCATCATTAAATCCCTGGAACCCAGCTATCATACTTACAACTGGGAAGGAATTTCCTATCTTAAGAAAACCCACTGGTTCCTGATGCAGTACGACGGAACAATGATAATTGAACCTCAGACTCACGAAGGTATTACAAAAGTCGAATGGTTATGGCCTGAGGAGATCTCCACAATAAAAAACTGCGCCTGGTTATCACTTATGGATCTTATCAACACATCTATCCTTAATAAAACCTGAGAGGTTTCTGTTACAGATCTGTTTCATACCGGAAGCCGATTCTGCAGGCTTAATCATCTCCCTTATAATCCCTGAGATTAATAGCTGAAGGAACAAACATTGAAGCATCGCCCCCGCTTCTGATAATATCACGCACTATAGTTGAATTGACGGAAGCATGTTCAGGTACTGTAAGAATGAAAACTGATTCAATATCAGGTGCAATTGTTTTGTTGACCTGTGCGATAGCTCTTTCGAATTCAAAGTCTGCAGCTGTCCTCAGGCCTCTCAGAAGAAATCCCGCTCCGTGTTTCCTGCAGTAATCAACAGTTAATCCCTCATAATGATCGATCCTGATCCTTGGTTCATCCTTAAAAACTCTTGTTATCATATTCTCTCTCGTGGTAAGTGAATAATAACTCTTTTTAAGTGCATTTGCACCTACAGCAATAATTATTTCATCAAACATTACCAGAGCTCTCCGTACAATCCCTTCATGACCAACGGTGAACGGATCAAACGATCCCGGGAATACAGCAATTCTTCTCATTCAAACGATATTTTTTTCGGATTTTTGACCTTTTGTTTCAAAAGCGTTAATTCCAGAACCTCCATTATGGTTTCCACATATTGGAATTTTAATCCCCTGATATATATTTCCTTGATATTCTCAACATCCTTTCGATTCTCTTCAGAGACAATAATCTCTTTTATGCTTGCTCTTTTTGCTGCAAGGATTTTTTCCTTTATGCCACCTACCGGCAGCACCTTACCCCGAAGTGTTATTTCACCTGTCATGGCAAGGTATTTCTTAACTTTTCTCTGAGTGAATGCAGAGGCTACTGAAGCAGCCATTGTTATTCCCGCTGAAGGCCCGTCTTTTGGTATGGCACCTTCAGGTACATGAATATGAATATTCCATTTATCAGAAAAATTATCCGGTAAAACAAACAGTTCTGCGTTAGCTTTCAGGTATTCCAGAGCAATGATGGCTGATTCTTTCATTACCTCACCCAGATTCCCTGTAAGTGTAAGTTTGCCATTGCCTTTACTCAGGCTGGTTTCAACGAAAAGTATTTCCCCGCCCGAAGGAGTCCAGGCAAGTCCGGTAACTACTCCGGCCTGATCATTTCCTGCATAGAGATCCCTGAAATATTTGGGAGGACCCAATATTTCCATGAGAGCTGATTGTGAAAGAGCCGGGTCGTATTCAGAGCCTGAAGCAATTTTTTTTGCAGTTACTCTTACTATTTTCGCCAGACTCTTATCAAGCTCCCTTACACCTGATTCCCTGGTATATTTATCTATCAGAAATCCCATTACTTCTTTACTTATAGTAAGCTGCTCCGGTTTAACACCATGATTTTCAACTTGTTTGGGAAGAAGATGCCTCTGTGCAATTTCCAGTTTCTCTTCTACCAGATAACCAGTTATTTCGATAAGTTCCATTCTGTCTCTCAGTGCAGGGCTTATTGTTGCAAGCGTATTGGCCGTTGCAATAAACAGGACCTTCGAAAGGTCGTATTCCATTTCAAGAAAGTTATCAAAAAATGTACTGTTTTGTTCAGGATCAAGAACTTCAAGAAGGGCAGATGAAGGATCTCCCCTGAAATCCTGTCCCACTTTGTCGACCTCATCCAGTATAAAAACCGGATTCGAGGAACCTGCCCTTTTAATGTTCTGTACTATCCTTCCAGGCATTGCACCAATATATGTTTTTCTGTGCCCTCTGATTTCCGCCTCATCATGCAACCCTCCCAGCGACATTCTTACATACTTTCTGTTGAGAGCTTTGGCAACTGACCTTCCAAGAGAGGTTTTACCTACTCCCGGAGGACCATAAAGACAAAGAATAGGAGACTTCAGATCACCTTTCAGTTTAAGGACTGCCAGGTGTTCCAGTATCCTGTCTTTTACTTCCTCAAGTCCGAAATGATCATCGTCGAGTACCTTACGGGCATTAGTAAGGTCGAGATTATCGCTTGTACAATAACCCCAGGGTAAATCCAGGAGAGTCTGTATATAATTAACCTGTACAGAATATTCGGCAGCTGCCGGATTCAAACGATGTAACTTATCCAGTTCTTTATCGAATATTCCTCTTACATCGTCGCTCCAAAGTTTTGTTTCGGCTTTCTTCCTGTACTCTTCCACTTCCTTTTCAACAGGATTACCACCCAGCTCGTTCTGTATGGTTTTCATCTGCTGGTGAAGCAGGAATTCCCGCTGCTGCTGATCAAGATCACTTTTTACTTTTGATTGAAGTTCATTTTTCAGCTCCAGAACCTGTATCTCCTGTATAAGATACTCTAACAAGGCATAACCTCTGTCGCGTAAGCTGTTTATCTCAAGCAGCTTCTGTTTATCATTTACTTTAATATCAGTGTTGGAACAGATGAAATTAATGAGGTAAGTATTATTCTCAATATTCTTTATCGCAAAAGAGGCTTCAGGACTTATATTAGGATTAATCTTGATTATTTTGAGTGAAAGATCCTTCAGAGACCCCACAATCGCGTCAAAATCTTTGCTTCGTGTTTCTGGTCTGATCTCGGGAATAGTCCTGACTCTTGCAATGAAATATGGATCGTCAGATATAAGTTCGTTGAGAATCATCCTTTTTCTACCCTGAATAATGGCGGTTGTGGAACCGTCAGGCATTTCCAGAAGTTTCACAATCTGCCCGATTGTGCCGATATTATGAAGATCTTCAAATTTAGGATTTTCAGTTTCGGGATCTTTCTGGGCAACAGTACCTACTATTTTTTCATTCCTGTAAACATCCTTCACAAGCTGGATTGATCGTGGACGACCTATAGAAATGGGAAGAACAACACCGGGAAACAGAACAGTATTCCTCAGTGACAGTACAGGAATCGTATCCGGAACATCAATATCCTCAATATCACTATCATCACTATCAGCTATGATGGGAATAATGTCACCCTCCCCATCGAGCAGATCCGGCATCAGAATCTCCATACTACTTCTCACGAATCTTCTTTCCATAGTTAAATAATAGTAAGCCAACAAAATTACATAATATTTTCACACCAAAACCCTATAAATGGCTGTGCAATCTTTGTGCCATATTATTTCAAAAAAAATCCCGGCATAAAAACCGGGATCTGCTATTCTGTTTATGAGGTTATTTCTTTTTCCCAACGTGGTTTTTATAGCGGTTCATAAACTTGTCCACCCTTCCTGCTGTGTCAACAAGTTTCATTTTGCCGGTGAAGAACGGATGGGAAGTATTTGATATCTCAAGCTTGATAAGCGGATACTCATTCCCATCTTCCCATTTGATATTCTCTTTCGAGAGTGCAGTCGACTTGCCCAGAAATGAAAAACCATTTGACATATCCTGAAAAACCACCAGCCTGTAATTATCCGGATGTATTCCCTGTTTCATTGCCTTATACTCTTTTTGCCTGTTGTTTGAACTATTCGCCCATATTTTGGGTTTGCAAAGATAGTTAACATTATTTTAAAATACAAAATGAATCAGTAAATTATTGATCCGGTTTCCTGCCAGAGTTTTTATTGTTGCGGATCTGACTCATTTCATCCTTATATCTTCTGAAAATTAGCTTATCATTAATCATATACCGGTAGGTAATATGGATTTTAGCTCTGTGAGCCCCAAGTGCTTCATAAATCCCAATCATCTTCGGATTAAAATCGCCTACCCACGATAATTCAAGTTCATTATACCATGGTTTCTTTTTAAACACCTGGTATAAATGATAAAAAATTGCCGACTCAACTCCGCTGTTCTGATATAATGGATTCACGCCTCCGACAACAGCTCTCATCCTGGTCATTTTATGTGATATCTTATAATAGAAGAACCTTATCTTATTCCAGAGGTGAAGCTTACCGTTCAGGTGTTTTAATATCTGATTAAGGTCGGGGTAGAGTATAAAAAAAGCAATTGGTTTATCATTATGATAAGCGAACCAGACAAGGTCTTTATCGATGATCGCTTTTGCCTTATTAAACGACTCATCAATAAATGAAGGATCGAGAGGTGTAAAATCTTCTTTGAATACAGCCCACGCCGAATTATAGACCTCCACCAGGTCATTCACAAATTTATTTTTCTCGCCGAATGTAAAATGACGAAATGAGTATCCTGGTCTCCTGGAAAGCCATTCAGCAATTTTCATTATACGGTCAGGGAATTGTTCCAGCTTACCGTCAGGTCCTCTCACAACACGATGGTAAGAATACTGTTCATAATAATTTCTAAATCCGTATTCTTCAAAGAATGTCCTGTAATATTTTTTATTGTAGGGCATCCCATAACCCTGATGCATGAATCCCTCTACGAGCAGACCCCAGTTATTGTCATTTTCACCAAAGTTTATCGGACCATCCATCACTTCCATTCTCCTGGCTGCAAGCCATTCTTGCCCGGCATCAAAAAGAGTAAAAGCAGCCTTCCTTTCATCAATAACTTCAAAGAAACCTATTCCTCCTGTAGGCTGACTGTAAACAGCTGATCTCACCTTATCGATAAAAGCTGCCACCCGGCCTATAATCATACCATTGTCATCTTTCAGAATCCACCGGACGGCTTCACCCTGATGTAACAAATAGTTCCTTTCCGGATCAAAAACCGCCTCTGTCTGTGAATCAAGAGGACACACCCAGTAAGGATCACCTTTGTACAGGATTTTTGGAAAATCAATAAATTCCTTTTTCTCCTCCGGACTTTTAACTTCGATGATCTGCATAAAAACAATTATATGATTAACAATAATATACTATCTGTTTAACCATAATAAGAGAGTCATGTACTGCAAATATAACAGATTTTTCAAACCCGACGTCCGCTAAATATTACCCTAAGCCTGCAGTTCGCAGCCCGTTATTTTATATCAATAATCCTGTGATCAATCAGAACGAAAAGAAGAGTCAGAAGAGAGGAGTAAATAAAAAACAATTTGAGTGGTATATATTCATATGGTTTGATATGCATTTTAATCCACAGATATCCTGACAGTGAGATCTTTCCCACTGTATATACAATAAAGGTTGCAAGTACCACACCAACCAGTCCATAACCCCATTTTATCATTAGCAGGCTAAGCGGGATATTCACAGCAAATTCAAATATGGAAGAATAAAGAGTGATATGAGTTTTTTTTCTGCCTACAATAACGGTTTGCGGAAACAGCAATCTGGGTATTACCAGCAAAGTATATATCAGGAATATATCTGCACTCTTCTGGAACTCGGGAGTAAACATTCTCGGGAATATCCACCGGGCAAAAAGCATCAGCAACATTGTTGCCGGAAAGCAAATATGCATCAGCCGCCTGGATCTCACTTTTATTTTTGCGAGGGACTCCTTCATTCTTGCCCTGGTTGAAAACTCCGGAAGCATGGCATTACTGAGTCCGTTTGCAAGCATCAGTACCAGAGGAAATTCCTTTGCCCCGTAACGGAACCAGGCAAACATTGCCGGATCGCGATAAACAGCCGAGACAATCACTCCATCAATATATTGTGCCGATCCGCTTATCAGCGAAGTTAAAATAAGCGGAGTTCCAAGATAAAGATGCTCCTTCATGAATTCCCAGGATATCTTCATTTCGGTATACCTCCTGAGAAGTATAAGCAGCCATATCCACCTGACCCCGGCAATTATAAGTAATCCATAAACTGCCCATAAAATGTCTTTCCCTAAGACCACAGGCAGAATAACAAGTATAAGCTGTGCAGTGAATGTATAGACACCATACTGAAAAATCCGGTATGACCGGTTGTTCAGAAGGTATATATATTCAATCAGGCAAACCGGATTGCTTAAAAGAAGGTATAATAATAACAGATTCAGGTAGGGGACATTACCGGAGAATTTGAAAACCGAGAAATTATATTTTACACCATGACCAAGAGCAAAAAAAAGCAGACTGAAAAAAGACAACAGGAGAAATGCATTAAATATTTCAGGTGATTTACTTGTTCCGTTGTGTCCCAGTCTCCTGTAGGTCTTATTGCGGTGATAAAGTGGCAGTAACGACTGGATAATACCGGTAACCCAAAAGAAGCTTACCAGGCTTGCTATGAACAGGAACATCTCCCACGAACCTATTTCAGCCCGGGTCAAATGGCTTTTCGTAAATATTATGCTGATAATCAGAAAGGTAACAAATCGCATCAGCTGGAAGAGCTGGAGTCCCGATACATTATCTATCAGCTTAATCCTTTTCAATCCGGAATAAATATTAAAATACTTCCTGATAACAATCCACTTTGGTATTAAATTGTACAGGAAGGTTCATTTTTTTTTGAACCGTTAAAGATAGTAATTGAAATGTACTGTGAGAAAATAAAACCAAAATTTTGTGAAATAGAATTTTTGGGCTTATTTTGTATTCCTTAAACGGTGGATGTAGTTCAGTTGGTTAGAATGTCGGATTGTGGTTCCGAAGGTCATGGGTTCGAATCCCATCTTCCACCCCACTAACAAAAAACATCAAAGGCAATTATCTGAAATTACGATAGTTGCCTTTCATATTTTTCTGATTAAAATTTTCTTCTAACCATATTCTAACTAAACGTTGCAAAAAGTAATGTTTTTAATTAAAAATAGTTGATAGTTCTCTTTCATTATCAAATTCTGCATATTAAAGTGCAGTAAATGCATCATATAATGAAGGTAAATTATTAGTAGGTCAAAAATACAACGTTCCAATATTAAATCAACTTTTTAGTCAGGACTTCTACTTATTTAAAGATTCTATAAAAATCATACCGCCTGTATTTCTGGCGATGGGGAAATGTGATTTTGGCTGTCCGTATTTTGATTGGGAAAAGCATTTGAAGATGTTCAATGATATTACCTTTCAACTTTTTGATTATAGTGGTCATGTTCCACAAACTGAAGAGAATGACAAATTTGATTCATTGGTAATTAACTGGATTGAAGAGAAAAGAAGTCAGAATTAAAGTGGAGCAACTTTCATTTTATAATTGACTTACAGATATTTTATCACTAGTGTCCGACTAAAATAATAAAAAGAGGGGTACTCCCCAAAGGTTTCCCCCAATGTTGTAATTTGGTTTTAACACAAACTAAATACAACATGAGTAAAATTACGGAAATAAAAT
>Ga0315544_1000548_pt1 | contig 34557 bp, 26 predicted proteins | sample SalMarSW160130MG_2_FD_202543 | JGI IMG/M metagenome (GOLD analysis project Ga0315544, IMG submission 202543) | Salt marsh sediment microbial communities from the Plum Island Ecosystem LTER, Massachusetts, United States - Salt Marsh Sediment SW1601-130 ... | reverse complement strand
TATTTGTGAGCTTCTTTTCCTTGCTTGGATTTGCGCTGATATCAACGCCCTTGTTATGCTCACCGACAATCATTCCCGCATAAACAGGTTCTCCGGGGATAATGAAAAGACGGCCTCTGGGTTCAAGGTGATAGAGAGCGTACGCAACAGAGTTCCCCTGCCGGTCTGAAACAATAGAGCCGGTAAACCGGGTGGGAAAATCACCGCGAAACGGCTCAAATCCTGCAAAAAGGGTGTTCATGATTCCGGTTCCCTTTGTGTCCGTGAGGAATTCATCCCGGTAACCGATTAAAGAGCGTGAGGGGACTGAAAACTCAGCCCTTATCCTTCCGCTTTGGTTATTGACAAGGTTTGTCAGCCGTCCCTTTCTTATGGAAAGCTTTTCGGTGACAACTCCCAAAAAATGTTCATCACAATCCACAAACAGTGTCTCAATGGGCTCGAGCATGGTTCCGTTTAAATGTTTGTAAATTACCTTTGGACGGCCCACGGAAAGTTCAAATCCTTCCCGCCTCATGGTCTCGATGAGGATGGCCATCTGGAACTCTCCCCTGCCCTTTACAATGAATCTGTCCCTGTCCTCGGTCTGTTCAAACCTGACGGCAACGTTGTTAAGGGTCTCCTTGATCAGCCGTTCGCGTATCTTGCCGGACTGTACGATTCTGCCTTCCTTTCCGCTCAAGGGAGAGGTGTTGATGGTAAATTCCATGGAAATCGTAGGCTCGTCTACGGTGATTCTCTTTAAGGGTTTTGGAAATTCTTTTGTGCAAATCGTGTCACCGATTTTGACATCCTCGATTCCGGAGAGAACGACAATATCGCCGGGCTCTGCTGTTTCAACCTCTTTCAAATTCATCCCGTCATATACTTGAAGCTTGGATATCTTGAGCGGGAGATGTTTTTCTTTGTCGTTGATACAGACCATGGCGTCATTGAACCTGGCATTTTGGTTAAAAATTCTTCCGATGGCAAGCCGGCCCAGATAATCTGAATATCCAAGATCAGACACCAGCATCTGAAACGGTTCTTCGGGATCGTATTCAGGGGCCGGTATCTCACCGAGGATGGTTTCAAAGAGAAGATGAAGATCGTCACGATTTTCAGACAGATTTTTTTTTGCGATACCTTGGCGTCCGACGGCATACAGATAGGGAAAATCAAGCTGTTCACCGTCTGCATCAAGGTCTATGAAAAGGTCATAGATCTCATCAAGAATCTGTTCAGGACGGGCATCCTTTCTGTCGACCTTGTTGATCACCACAACAACCTTGAGGCCTTTCTCAAAGGTTTTCTTCAACACAAAACGGGTCTGGGGCAGAGGCCCTTCAGACGCATCCACAAGCAAAATCGCACCGTCAGCCATGGACAGGGCGCGCTCGACCTCTCCGCCGAAATCGGCATGGCCGGGGGTGTCGATGATGTTTATCTTTACCCCGTTCCATTTCACGGAACAGTTTTTTGCGGCAATGGTTATTCCTCTTTCCCTTTCTAAGTCCATGCTGTCCATGATTCTCTCATCAACTTCAAGTCCCGGCCTGAAGAGCCCGCTCTGCCTGAACATGGCATCAACAAGGGTTGTTTTGCCGTGGTCAACATGCGCGATGATCGCGATGTTTCTTATTTTTTCATTTCTTAAATTGTTATTCACGGAATGCACTTTTCTATTTATTAAAATCTCAATGGAGGCGGAAGCCAAACAGCAAAAATAAGCATCGAAATTATTATTACAACCTTTTTGCGAACCATTATCCGATTAATAACATTTGTTTCTTAGGATCCGGGCCATCATCAACCGTTGCCCTAGTGGAGCAATCGTTCATGCTGAAAAAGTTACATTGCGGGATATGGGGTGTGTGTGGAGAGATTGCGGCAACCAAGCAAATTTTGCCAGAAACGTTTCCTGTGTCTTGGGGCACGTTCATGCAGAAGGTGCAGTGAACTGGGCAAACCTTGAACATTGATGAGTCGAGGGAATTAGGATTTAGGGATTTCGTTTTACCCAACCGCGATGCTCGGGATCTTTGGCTTGCAAATGGACGAATCAAGATTGTGAGAAATCTGAGCAAAGCCCTGCATTACCCTATCGTTGAATAAAAAATATGCCAAAAATATATTATATTTAAGTAATTACTCAAGTTTTGGCACCAGATCACACAGAAGCTTTTGGAATAAACCCAGCGTGAATTTCAGGAAAAAACGATTCTTAAGGCATATTTTTAACCCTTCGGGAAAACCCATGATACCGTAATTCCTTCGTTGCCAAGGGTTCGCGGTAGTTTATTACAGCGTCACCCTTGGACGTCTTGGACTTACGGCATCCTGAGCTTTTGCAATGATAGGGATTACTGTGAAGGCTCCGGCCTTCGAGGCGTTGGCGGCAGTCTTCCCGGTCAAAAACACGGCAGGCTACCGGTTTAATATTATGGATGGCACAAAAAAAGCGCGGTTCACCAAAGTACTGAAACAGAAATGGACAGAGTTGTTGATTTTCAAGTGTTTCACCGGAAAGCAAGCCAAACCAGTGATCCGGATAAACAACACCTGTTGGCGGATCCGGCGGTATGCCCCCGACCTGACAGCATACTCCGCAAAGACTGCACCACTGGCCGGAAAGGAGGCGGTGACGGGTACTATCCACTGGAATACAGGTAATAGTGCTCAGATCAAACAGAGCTTGATCCTAAATGATCGTAAACAAAATAGGAAAAATATTTAATTTGTTTGATTTATTATGTAGTTAAGTAGATTCGGATGCATTTTCATAACTCTTTTATAAATGAGATATAAATTTATTAAAAAATCCCATTTTGTTTACCCATTGGAAAGCCGATGATACCCCATCTTCTTCGTTATCAAGGGCTCGCAGTAGACGACTACGGCTTCGCCTTTGATGCCTCAAATCTGGGGCATCCTCGACTTTCGATCAATTAGGATTTAAAAATGTCGTGTCGAATCCTTAGAAAGGCTCCGGCCCATTCCACGAGTTCTTGGCCCAGGATCGGTTCCAAATCGCGTCGCTACTTGTTGATAAAATGATACACCAGACCGTTTTTTCTTGACAAGATCCTATTAACTACCAGATTATTACCTTGCATGAAAATTAATGAATAAATTCTTATTATTTAATCCATTAAAACTTCAGCTAAGTTGAAGGTCCCAGTTTTGCTATGCAGGTATGTGATTTTATATTCACCGCCCGCTTCGCTTGAGTCACAGAGGACGCAGAAAATAATAATTTTTCCATTACCGTTGAGAGGACGGCAATGGAAAAGTACTAAGCAGTTTACGCTGCGGAAATGACAAAAGCCATCAATTTTTTGGCTGCTATATGCCAATACGGATATTTTATTTCCCGAAGGGTTGAGTCGTTTTGCTTTTCGGCGTCTCAGCGAAAAGCAAAATAAAAAACCAAAAACTCTGCGATCTTTGCGGCTCTGCGGTAAATAATTTTTTTAAAGACCCTTTTAGGGGTGCTTATCGACTTTATGGAGGATGCCATGTTTATCGTCCACGTCTTTGTCCATATAGAGCCTGACCGTATTGAAGATTTTAAGCAGGCAACCCTGGAAAATGCTCGCAACAGTGTTTTGGAGCCTGGCATCGCGCGATTTGATGTTGTTCAGCAACTGGATGATCCCACGCGGTTCATTCTTGTTGAAGTCTACCGAACACCCGAAGATCCGGCCAGACACAAAGAAACCGCGCATTACCAAAAGTGGCGGGATACGGTGGAAGACATGATGGCCGAATCGCGCACCAGTATTAAACTCACCAATCTATTCCCGGACGAGAAAGGATGGCATTAATGATTCGATTTGAATTTGCCACAACCTCTCGCATCATTTTTGGCCGGGGAACTTTGAAAGAGGTTCCGGCGCTGGCGACCCAAATGGGAGGCCGGCCGCTGGTCGTCACCGGCAAAAATACTGAACGCGCGGCACCATTGCTGGATTTACTTAAAACCACCGGCATGCAACCCCTTACTTTTGGTGTTCCCGGTGAACCCACCATAGAAATGACCCTTGAAGGAATTCAACTTGCCCGTAAAAAAGCCTGCGATGTTGTCATCGGCATGGGCGGTGGCAGTGTCATTGATGCCGCCAAGGCCATTGCCGCCCTGTTAACCAACGCCGGCGATATTATGGACTATTTGGAGGTGATCGGTCAGGGACAACCGCTGACACATGCTTCGGCCGCCTGCATCGCGATACCGACAACCGCCGGAACCGGTGCCGAAGTCACTCGCAATTCGGTGTTGGCATCAACAGAACACAGGGTTAAGGTGAGTCTTCGCAGCCCCACGATGTTGCCGGATCTTGCCGTCATCAATCCTGAACTCACGTATTCCATGCCGCCATCTTTGACCGCCGGCACCGGACTGGATGCCCTAACCCAAATTCTGGAGCCTTTTGTTTCCTTGAAATCCAATCCATTAACGGATGCCTTGTGCCGGGAAGGCCTAAAGCGAGTCGCCCGTTCTCTGCGCCGAGCATTTCAAAACGGAAGCGATAGGGCGGCCCGCGAAGACATGGCCATTGCCAGTCTATTCGGAGGGCTGGCGCTTGCCAACTCTAAACTGGGAGCGGTTCACGGATTTGCAGGCACGATGGGTGCCATGTTCTCAATACCGCATGGCGTAATCTGCGCCTGCCTGCTTCCTCATGTCATGGAAGTAAATGTCAAAGCGCTAGAGCATAGAGGCTCCCTTGAGTTCCTATCACGCTATGATGAAGTCGCCCGCCTTTTGACCGGCAAACCAAATGCCGGGGCAACAGATGGAATTGACTGGATTCACGATCTGTGCAACGCACTGGATGTAGCGCCGCTTTTCGAATTCGGAATCACGGAAGCTCACTTTCCTGAAATGATCGCCGGGGCCAAAAGAGCGAGCAGTATGAAAGGAAATCCTGTTGAATTAACCGATGAAGAGTTAATCGAAATCTTAAGAAAAGCCGTTTGAGTCTTATTTTAGGCTAAGAGCCGATAAGAATGAATCTTTTGTTATCTTTTAAGGATTTATCGAATGTCAACGTGACATTTGCTCCGGCCTTCTCATTTGAACGGCCAATATAATAATCTGAAAAATCGCCTTTTTCTTTATGATAATCATTCAACGCCTGCCATACCGTATCCTTGTCTACAATCTCAAACTGGGCCGTTATCATGATGCTGTCTAGAACAGCAACAATCTGAGGCTTTCCAAAATCATATGCGCTTTCAAGAACCCAAACCAGCTCACACAACACGATTGGCTGTATCACCAGCTTTTCACCTTTTGCTGCAGCCTCTTCAATTTCTTTTGCGGCCAATCGGGCTTGTTTCTGATGGTCCTGAGTCAGATATCGAACCAGAACATTGGTATCCAAACCCTTCATCAGATCTTGCCTTTGCGCTGCTTTATGGCGAGTTTCATTTCTTCTATAGTCACCGGCTTTCTCCCAGGACGGAATAACATTCCTTTTAAGCGCTTAACATCGTGTACCGCGGGTCGAATCAAAACATCTCCGTTGTCTTGAACGACAAAGTCGAGTTTATCGCCGGGTTGCAGGCCCAAATGATTCCTGACGGCCTTGGGAATGACGGTCTGGCCTTTACTGGTAAGTGTGGAAGTCGGCATTAATTTCCCCTCTCAATAATTCCTTGTCAAAACAGAAAATTCTTACATTATGGTAAGCAAAATTTAAACCCGAGTCAAGGTTTTCTTTTTTTTATTGTTGTTTGGCGAAAGAAAATTTCGGATTTGCGCATTCCCCAGAGTTTGCACCTCGGTGTAAGGATTAAAATCAAGCAGCCACTTCCATGCGGCACTCATTACCCCGCATATTTTTTAATCTTTTCTAAAATGCGGCTCAACAACGCTTTGATCTCCTTTATGCCCAGCACGTATCCGGCCGATAAAACCATGACCACAAAAATCAGAGCGGTCAAAATTGAAACCGCGAGGCTCCCACCAAACGTGGTGGAATCAAAGCCCGATAGGATAGTTCTCTTGAAAAATTCCAAAAACAGGCCCAATGGTATGCTCAACAGGATCGTCCACAGATAAAACCGATACACCCGGTGACTATCCTTGTTTTCACTCTTTTTGTTCCAAAGAACGTATAACAAGACCACTTGAAAAATGGCTGAAATTGAAATGGCCAGCGCTATCCCTCCGGCACCCATCTTCAGCATTCCGGTCATGTAAACGGGAATGCTCAGCAGCACGGCCGCGGTTCCGTACACTGCGGGGAAGAGCGTATTCTGCACGGCATAATATCCCCGAACCACAATGGTCTGGGCGGCAAAGGCGAACGCTCCGATCATCAAAAACACCAGCACCTGGGACGTTAAGGCCGTTGCCGCGGCATCAAACCGGCCCCGCTGAAATAAGATGACAACGGTTTCCTGCCTGAGCGCGATAATCAGAACGGAAAACGGAACCACCAGCGCCAGATACCGCAGGGCATCGTTGAGCAGTCGGTTCATTTCTTGTATTTTATTTTCTGCGGCAAGACGCGCCATAAACGGAAACGACGCCATGCCCACGGCCTGGCCGAAAAAGCCCACGAGTATAAACATGGTCCTTAAGCCGTAATTAAGTCCGGCAATGCTGCCTCGCGGCAAGTACGAACCGAAAAACCTGAATAAAAATTCCGTTGAAAAGCTCATGGTCAAGCCGATCATCAAGGGAAGCGTGACCCGAACATAAAGCCATAGATCCGGGTGCCTGAAATCAAAATTTAGTGTGAACCGCATCCCGACCTTTTTTGCACCCCAGATCTGAACCATGAAATTTCCGATAAAGGCGCCGCCCAGAACTCCCCAGGAAAAACCTTCCATGCCCATTCGCGTACCCAGCAGCACCCCTCCGCAAATAATCCCCAGATTATATAAAAGCGGAGACAGGGCCGGTATGAAAAATTTCTCCTTGGCGAACTGAACCGCCATAAACATCCCGCCGGAAAAAAAGAAAAACTGGGCCGGTATGATAATCCGTGTCATCCTAATTGCGTGTTCGATTAATACGGGATCATCAAGCCCCGGAGCGAAAATCTCGACGAACCTCCGTGCAAAAACGCAGGCAACTGTGATCAACAGGAGCAGTATGCTGCCGAAGCCGGTGAGGATGAGTGAAAAGACCCGCCAGCCTTCCTCTTCTTTATTTCGTACCAGATAGTGAGAAAAAATAGGGATAAACGTAACCGAAAGGAACCCACTGGCAACGATGTGATTTAAAATTTCGGGGATGATAAAGGCGACCTGATAGGCATCGACCCCCCCGCTGATTCCGCCGATATAGGCAATGACCTGCTCCCGGATAAGACCGGTAAGACGGCTTAAAAAAACCGAAGTCATCATAATCAGCGAGGCCAAACCCACTTTTTTATACATTGATGACATATTTTTGTGAATGTTTTAGGTTTGGGTCCAGAATCCGGGGTCGGTCCTGTCAGCGTTTATAGGATTCTTAATGACACAAAAGATCGTATTTTGGATGATGGGTTTCATTAGTTGTCCATTTCAATAAAGACACTATTTCCTAAAATTGTCCTTATACATAAGGACATATATTTATTATTTTGTGCTTTATGTCGAGGATAAATTAGAAATGTTATCAAAATGAATCATAAGGTGCTTTGGGAAATCCGGTACAATAACGGTCATGGGGGGTATACGTTTCTTAATGAGGTATCAGATCGTATCAAGCCTGGATGCGCTTTTAGAGTCTGGAAAAAAGTATATCGTTTTTTAGACGGATCGCGTCAAACTTTTTCAAGCCGAGAATAATGCTTGACAGATTCTGTTCCTGAGAGCACCCTCAGGGAGCCCTGAGCCAGAGCATGCATCTCGTTCTCTCCGGGATAGACCTTTACGGGCGCAATGAACCCGATTCGTTTGGAAATCCAGTCAGCCAGCCTTGAGGAATTCGCCAGGCCACCGGTCAACACAATCGCATCTACTTGGCCATGGAGAACGGTGCTCATTGCGCCGATATCCTTGGCAATTTGGTATGCCATTGCCTGCAGAATCAACACTGCTTTTTCATCGCCCTCTTGGATCTTCGCTTCCACCCGGCTCACATCATTTGTCCCCAGATAGGCAATTAACCCCCCTCGCGAAGTGAGACGTCGGCGCAAATCTGACAAGCTGAATTGGCCTGACTCGAAAAAGCGGAGGAGATCCACTGTGGGCAAGGTGCCGGCCCGTTCCGGCGTCATGGGCCCTTCCCCAAGGCCAATGGTGCTGTCAATCACCCTACCCTTCCGGTGCGCACCAATGGTGATACCGCCACCTAAATGAGCAACGATCATGTTGCACGCTTCATAGGAAACACCCATCTCATCAGCGGCCCTTCTGGCTGCTGCCTTTTGATTAAGCGCGTGAAACGCACTCTTTCTTTCGATTTCCGGAATGCCGGAGACCCTGGCAAGGGGTTGATATTCATCCGTACTGGGACTGTCAACAATCACTGCCCGGATACCCGTCTGCTTTGCCAAATCATGAGCAATGAGAGGTCCCAGGTTGGTGGGGTGCTGACCGTATTTTCCCGAGCGCAGGTCATCACACATACGTTCATCAACCAGATACACACCTGAAGCAATGGGTGCGGTAAGGCCCCCGCGACTGGCGATCATGTGCAAATCGCCTAGCGCTATCCGGTGTTTTTCCAAGAAGTTAACAATTCCTTGCCTGCGCAGGTGAAATTGTTCCATATAGTGCATGAGCGATCCAACCTGCTGCGGGTCATAGCCAATGATTTCCTGAACCTTGAGGTGATGGTTTTCAAAAAAGGCCACCTTGGTTGTAGTAGAACCGATGTTTAACACAAGAATCTTGTAGATAGGCATCATGATGCACTCTAATTAGTTTCCATTCAGAAATTGCCCTTTTCCGCAATCTCTGCGTCAATCTGCGGAATTACTTGTGCGGCTTACCACTTGTACGACTCCGCGTAATTCCTTGATTGCCTTGACCTTGCGAAAAATTGCTCATTTCTGCATTGGAAACTTAATTTGTGCCCAATATAGATTTATGGATGGGCACTAATTAACCGGATATTAATACTAAATTCAGCATTGACCGTCAAAGACTAATAATGAAACATCGGCACGATATGGTTTCAGATGAAATTTCCTGCACGGGATATTTTGGGGCTATGCTTGTTTTAAATGCGGCTGTTTCACCGACCGGACCGGTTCTAATAGTTTATCAATTTCGCGAATAAACTGTCCGTACACCTCGCCTTTCACCTGCTGCCATCTTACGGGAAAATCTTTGGTCACAAAACCTTCTTCATATGCAATATGCTGAATTTGGCGAATAATCAGTGCACCTTTTACGCCTTGGCTGCAAGCGAACATGCAGGATTGGCAGTCGAGACACAGCCATATGGATGGACTACGGAGCAAGTCATCCTTGAGGCCGAAGCTGGCAAGCCGAAAAATTTTAAGCGGATCAAAAACCGACGGATCCAGGCAAATGGGACATGCGTTGCTGCATTCGCGGCATGTGAAGCAGGACGATATGGATGTGGCATTTACGCCATATCCCCGAACCATCTTTCGGAAAGCGGAGGTTTGCGGGGTGTTTGCAGGAAGCTTGATGAGTCGATTGGTTTTGACGGAGGGAGATGTCCGGGTCCATTGGTCCCAGTGTTCAGCGACTTTGGGGTGCTCCCCATCCAAAAGAGCGTCTGCCGCATGCCATAAGGCACGGAGTAAACGCTTTAAAAGGTCCCTGTGCTGTTCCGGCAATTCGGGGCGTACTATTTTTCGCAAGATCGCCTCGACTCTGAGATTTTGGATAAGGCTGAATGGCTTGACCGTCATGGGACAAAGGTTTGAGCATCGATTGCAACCGATGCAATACCAAATATCGGGCATGGACAAGAGCTCGTCTAAAAGCCCCAATTTTGCTTTATATACCAGCTCCATAGGGCGTAAGCTGCTGGTTGCGGCATTCACAGGGCAGGCGGAATTGCAGGTTCCGCAGGTGTAACACGACTGTATGTGTTCAGGTTTACTGTATCGGGCAACGTAACTTGGAACGGCTGTTTTTTTTAAATAAATGGTGGACATCTTAACTCCCTGGAACAAATATTCAGATACCGGTGACCGAAATTCAGATACCAGATCTCGGCCTTATTGTAAACCCGACATTTTTATTCGGCATCGGGTTCTTCCATAAAGGCGATCACATGCATATCCCCTTTGCATTCGAGGCAACAAAGAGGATTAACCTTTGCATCAGAAATCGCAAACATAATCGGCCGTCAGTCAGGGTAAACGCATTTGATTTCGGTGCAGCGTAGCGACGGCGTGTTTCTCTTGGAAATCGACTGACTGTTTGAAGGGCTTTAGCACGCGTTAGCCCGAGCCGAATGAAATTATGACTAAAAAAATCAATGGGATAATTTAGCGACAAATGGTTCTTAATAACTCTGGAGCGGCTTAGGCTTACGGGTGCTTAAGCACAAGTTTCAGTCGGTTGGAAAGAGATGCACGCCGTCGTGGAGCGTTCTCCCTGTATTGGGATTCAAATGCGTTTGCCTTGGGCCGTCAGTTAGTAGTGGTTGTTTTTGTTAGAAAAAAATCAGATTGTGTCCATCCATAAACGGTCTTTTTGCCCAATCTCTGCGTTATGTTCAAAAAATAATCCTCGGAATATTAAATATATGCCTGCGGTTATTTTTTTCACATGCCTTGATCTTGAACAAAAATCCTCATTTATAAATGGACACCAGATAATAGAGTATTTTAAAACCAGAATTATATTTTTTTAATTTTTTTTAAAAAAAGTGTTGCATTATATAAATTTTTGTGTTTATAAGGCTAAACATATTGCATGAAAATTAATGAGAATCTTAAGGTATTAATTTATATCTAAGGAAAAAATATGTCTGATACAAGATTTGAATCTTTTCTACAAAGGGTTTTTGAAGCAACCGGGATAACATCGCAAACCGAATTGGCTTCGGTTTTGAAGATCAATCGATCGGCAATTACACAGGCCAGGAAAAAGAATTCAATACCGGATAAATGGATATTGCAGCTATATAAAACCTTTGGTTTAAATCCTGACTGGGTTGAAACCGGGTCCGGTCCAACATTTATCAAAAAATCTGTTTCCAATGATTCCATATTTAAAAATGTACCCAAAGTAAAAGCCAGGCTGAGCGCGGGGGGCGGTTCTTTTGAAGTCGGCTCAGAGGTTGAAGGTTACTATGCATTCCGAAAGGACTGGTTGACAACCAAAGGCAACCAGAACAAGATGGTACTGATGGACATTTTTGGCAATAGTATGGAACCTGAAATGAAAGATGGAGATACGATTCTGATAGACGAATCCCAGAAAGACATTTTAGCCGGCGCCATCTATGCGGTTGGCATCGATGATACCATAATGGTTAAAAGGGTGGAAAAACATCCGAATAAGCTTGTTTTGCTCAGTGACAACAAGAATTACTCTCCGATTTACCTGCAAGGCAATGAAATAAACAGCATCCGTATTATTGGCAAGGTAATTTGGGTTTCCAGGGAACTAAGGTAAAATTTTTTACCTGTTAAGTTCATTTAACTAAACATTAGGACAATTAAATAAACAGAAAATATTAAAAAATGCAACAGGATTTTTTTACATGTAACTAGTGTCCATCCAGAAATGGCAGATTTTGGTTTCCGGCAAGGCCCGAGCGAGTTTTCAACCGCAGGCATAGCGCGCTATTTCGAGGATTGAAAACGAGCGAGAACGCCGCCGGGGGCCGAAAGATGCCGTTTATGGATGGACACTAACTAATTTTCGGGAGGTTAAACAAATGACAAGATATTCATTTTACGCTCATTTTCAGGACTGTTACGAGTACCATGGCAATACAATGATCGAAAGAATAAGGAAAGAGGCCGGCAGGACTATTAAAAGGGACTGGATATTATTTGATTCCGTTGAAGAAGCTCAAGAATTTTTCAACAATAACTGCGAAACTTAGGGTGGAAAATATGTTCGATATAATTGTTGATTTGATATTAGATTGCATTTTCATGATAATGGTTTTAATCATGTCGGTCTTGGGAACGGCGGTTTTTGGATTATAGCTAAGTTGAGCGATTTTTTGCGAAGAGATGTGCTGAGATCTTGATGCATAAAGGTTCGCGAAAACCGCAGGCATACCCGTGGATATGTCGAGGATTTTCGCGGATCCTTGATGCGCAAGAGATCAGTGCAGGTCGAGTAAAAAATCGCTCAATTTAGCTTATAGTAAGATATGCGGGAACAATGCAAATAACAGCTACAGAAATATTTGTGAATGAGGATGTTCATAAAAAAACGCCGCTCTATCTTTTATTCGCTGCCAAATTTCAGAAAAATCGACTTTTATTGCCTGCTCCGGGCATTGTTTCACACAACTGAAACAAAAAACACAGTCATGGCCAAACTCAGGATACGGTGTAAGTGCAACCGCATCCATGGGGCAAACTTCCGCGCATATTTGGCATTGGTTACATAACTCCGTATCGATTTCACGCCCCGGCATATCCGCTTTGGCGGCTTCAAGGCTGACTTTTTCCATCCCTAAATGATTTTCTTTGGTCTGATAGGCCAGGTCAGATAGTTTTATCCCTTTGGGGGTGTCGCTGTGAAGTTTATCATGGATACGATTCACCAATTCCTTTACTATTCGATCATCGTTAAAATCCGGATGCCCGTTGCCCAAGGGATTTTCAAGCAGCCACATCAAGGAGTGAACGGCCAGTATCTTGGCTGCGCCCAAAACCGTAAACCCCTTGTTTAATAATTCTTTGCCCATTTCATACAAAGAGATACCGCTGCAAGCACCACCCCAGGTAACAAAAGGAACAGCAAATGCTCCGGAATCATTCGTTAAGCCGGCAATACATTCCATAACTGGGGGAACCGCATGAGAAACATAAACCGGAGAGCCGATAAAAAGACAGCTGTTGGCTTTTGATTCTTCAATCTGCCGTGAAATTTCCGAGGCGCCGTCCCTGCATTCACCCAGATCCAATACCCATACATCGGTACCCAGGGCTTGAAACTGTTTCTCAACAACCCCGGCCACATGGCGGGTCGACCCTGCCGGCGAAAAATACACAATGAACACTTTTTTCTTATCCATTTATATCCTTTAACCGATCGTCTTGATTGCGGATATCCGATGATGAAATCGTAATTTAACGTCTCGGATTTTCTACAACTTAATGAAAATATACGACATTTTTTGAGGCTTGAACGCTTGCCTCGAATATGGAATAATGTAATAGTGGAATACTGGAAGGTTGGTTTTTAAAAGGATATTAGCCATTTTTAATTTTATCGTCAACACAAATTTTACCATTAACCCAATATTGCATTATCCCAGAACCCATTATTCCATTATTCCAGCATTCCACCATTCCAATTGGGGCGAAGCCCCTAACTTGTCAACTCGTTAACGCAAATGTCAAATTCAATGATCGGAGGAAACAGCAAAATGTGAGCCTCGGGCATGTTTGGAATTGACCGAATGATCATGATCATTGTTTGACATGCCCGTGGATTCCCATTATACATTGATTTTAAATTTTTTGAAAACAGAGGAGATAACATGCAAAAGAAAACAAAAATTGGTATAATTATTTGCGACCGTTACCGCAGGTGTGCCGGTGGAAAGTGTTTCAAATCATTACAAAACAGAGAAGGAGCATTTGCCCGTTACCGGGATATTGAAGTTGACGTCGTGGGGTATACCACCTGCGATGGGTGTCCGGGTGGAAACATTGAATATGCTGGAGAGGAAATGAAGAAAAATGGCGCAGAAATTATACATCTTGCCACCGGGTTAGTCGTAGGATATCCTCCATGTCCTCATCTTGTATATTTTCATGATTTTATCAAGATACAATACGACCTGGAAGTGGTTTATGGCACTCACCCCATACCTCAAAAATATATTCATGTTCATGATCAATTAGGAACATGGGATGATCCCGAGTGGGAAAAAATTATTCAACCCACATTGACGGATGAAAAAACTCGGTTGGCTTATGACTAAGCCAAAAGGTAAAAAAGGACGATCACTTACTACAAGTAACAAACCGGATGTTTGTAACTTCTCAATAAGTTCTGGTGTATTAATTGATGATCTTGACCCGAATCCATAATTTATTGAGAAGTTACGGATGTTTTACCAACGTGCCAAGAATTAAATAGGAAAAAAATGATAACGTTATTAGATTATGGCGCCGGCAATGTCAGAAGTGTCATAAATGCAATAGAAAGTTTGGGGCATAACGTTAGAGTTGTATCCGGCGTTGATGATTTGCTGTCTGCTGAAAAGCTTGTTTTTCCCGGGGTAGGCAATTTCGGGAGTATGATGCGGATTCTAAATGATAAAAATTATGTCCATGCATTAAAAGATTATCTGCTTTCAGACAGACCATTTCTTGGCATCTGTTTGGGATTGCATGCGTTGTTTGAAAAAAGTGAGGAAGCACCCGACACTAAAGGACTGGGTTTCATATCAGGACAGGTAAAAAAGTTCGATATTCATCTTTCCGTCCCTCATATTGGATGGAACGGCGTTAATATAAAAAAACCGTCCCGGATATTCAACGGTTCGCGCGGTGATGAAAAATTTTACTTTGTACATTCATATCACGTTGTACCCGATGACGATTCCGTTGTTTTAACAACAACCAATTATGGCGTAGAGTTTGTCAGCGGTATTCAAAAAGGAAATATCACGGCAACACAATTCCATCCGGAAAAAAGTGGAACCGTGGGAATAAACGTTCTGAAAAATTTTCTTGACCCCGGCAGTGAAAAAAAGGCAACCACACATGTTTTAAAAGAAACCAGGCTGTCTAAAAGAATCGTTGCATGTTTAGATGTCAGATCAAACGACCACGGAGACTTGGTTGTTACAAAGGGTGACCAATATGATGTCAGAAAAAACGGGGATGTAAGAAATCTCGGTAACCCTGTTGAACTTGCAAGGACATATTATGAACAAGGTGCTGATGAGATCACCTTCCTAAATATTACGGGGTTCAGAGATTTTCCATTGGAAGATATACCCATGATGGATGTATTAAAACAAACTTCCAAAAATGTTTTTGTACCTTTAACCATCGGAGGTGGCATCAGAGATTATACGGATAAGCAGGGCAGGAAATATACCGCGTTGGAAGTCGCAACCGAATATTTCAGGTCCGGCGCAGATAAAATTTCCATAGGAGGTGATGCTGTTTTAATCGCGGAAGAGTATTTAAGAACGGGTAAAAAAACCGGTAACAGCTCAATAGAGCAAATATCCAAAGTCTACGGCGCACAAGCCGTTGTCGTATCCATCGATCCAAGGAGAGTTTATGTATCATCACCGGATAAAACAAATCATCAGGTAATAAGAACAGAGAAAAAAGGTCCCCTGGGAGAAGAGTACTGCTGGTATCAATGTACAATCAAAGGGGGAAGAGAGGGCAGAGACCTGGATGCCATAACACTTTCACAAATCTCCGAAAAATTAGGCGCCGGAGAGATACTGTTAAATTGCATAGATAAAGACGGGACGGATTCCGGTTATGATATCGAGTTAATAAATGCCGTTAAAAATGCCGTAACCATTCCGGTAATCGCATCCAGTGGTGCAGGCTGCGTTGAACATTTTTACGAAGTATTTACAAAAACAGAAGCAGAATCCGCGCTGGCAGCCGGCATATTTCATAGAAAAGAAGTTTCTATACCCGAGGTAAAAAATTATCTGAAGGACAAAGTAGAAATTAGATTATAGAAAACGTTTCTTGAGTTCCAGTTTTACATCTCAAGAGAGGACGAAAAGCGAAACGTCTTTATAAAAGTTTAACTGCAATTTTCTTGAGATTCAGAACTACTATAAGTCCGAAAAGGAGAAAAAGGGAACTCCTTGGATACTTAACCCCATAGACTACTGGCGTTAAGAGCCACCTTGTGACCATCCTCAAAAGCTCATGTGCCCTTATATAATCCGCAATAGGTGGTGATACCTTGTAATAGAACCTTACAATGGCATTACCTATTTGATGACTCAGGAGATGGTTGTCTCTAAAGTCTCTTAGCACCTTAACATGGGGATCAAGGTAACTGCCGAAGGCAGCCGTGGCAATGAAGCAGTCGTCGTGGCCTTTTCTAATAGTTATACAACTCGAAGAGGTACTATCTTCACAAGAAGGTGGATCACCCAAACTCACGGCGAAGACAGATAAATGGTCTGTATCGAATGTCACCGTGTGAGGATCGGAGGTCTCATCCAAGACGATATTGGAAATCCCCGTAGTATTCCAGTCGCCGACGTCCGTATCCCAATAGTAAACCTGAGGTAGAGTGCTGTGGCTTAGAGACGGATCATGGGGTACAGAGATGGTTACCGGAGTATTTAACAGTGTTCCTGCGGGACCCATCTGCAAGAGTATCGTTGTGCCACCTGTTGGTGTTACCGAATAATTATCGGAATTCTGAACCTCCTGTATGGTAATGTCAACCGTTTCGCTGAGGGCTCCGGCTGGGATATTCATAGTGGTCCCAACCAATGTCCCACAGTTATCCGGTACGGTAATTGTACCCCCAGCGCTATCAATTGCTGCTTTGGCCACAAGGGGATTCATATAATCTTCCACTTCACCGAACACGGCTACGCCAATGGATCCCGATAGGGTTCCCGATGAATTTCCAACCGAACCCCCATCTTCACCATAGTCCAGCCTAAACCTGGCATAACTGCAAGCCGGCCAATCCTCAGGAGGAGTAACACTGAAAACAAATACAGAACTGTTCGAACCGTCAAAATCAGCAGGATCAATGGTAACGGTATCACTGGCGTATCCTGAGTAAGTAATCCCACTGCCGGTTCCTAAGGCCTTTTCACCGGCGTCATCCCAGTCCCCATCCCCGTTCCAGTCAAACCAGGCATTAAGATAGAGACGCTTGGTGGGATCATCAGGATCATATCCAGCTCTATCTGTGGCATCCGAAACACTTACCGTGACTTCTACATCCGCCGGCACCCCTGAAAGAAGCAGATCTTTAAATATCACGCCGTCATCATATTGATCGCCGTTGACTTGGATTGAATCAGATTCCCCATCGACCAAATCACCCAACCATTCATAAGCATAGATAAGGTGTTTGGCTCCGGTGCTGCTGTCCAGGGAAGGATAAGTCGGATCTACTGCATCCCCAAAGTCGGGCTGCGGAGTGGATGTATCATCATTGGCGAGCGTACCGGAAAGATATTCCTCAATATTATCGAAGCCATCTCCATCCAGATCTCCATGGGCGTCATCCGTCAAGAGATCCAATCCATTTTGCACTTCCCAGCCGTCCGGCATGGTATCGCCATCGCTGTCTGTACTCAATGGATTGGAACCTAGATCATTCACCTCGTTACCATCCGAGAGTCCGTCTCCATCGGTGTCACTATTGTCGGGATCTGTTCCAAGACCGCTCTCGGTAAGATCACTGAGCCCGTCTCCATCAGAATCATGATCAATGGTTACCGTGCCGGTGCTGACAGAGGTGACGGCCGGATTGGTTCCGTCATCAATAATTCCATAGACATAATAATTCCCTGGGGCAACACCTGATGTGTCCCACGCGTAGCTGTCGGCAGCATCTTCGGTGAGGGTCCCAATAATCAGGACGCCGCCTGCTCCGTCATTATCCGTATCATAATAAAGGCTGATATCTGCATTATCATCCGGGTCTGAATCGGTCCAGGTGATGGTGTAGGAAGTATCCCCAGTGTCTCCCACACCGTCAGGCTGAACCATGGTGATGGTTGGAGGGGTGTTCAGGGGCGTTTCCCTTATGGCAAAGCTAAACGGGGTTGAATCTACCGAGGAAAGGAGGGCTTCAAGAGGAACGCCGGAGTTGGTCACCGTCCAGTTGGTACCGTCATACGTGGCGGCGTAGATATCGCTGTTGCTGTCCGACAAGATCGCCATGAGTTTGTTTTGGCCGGCAAACGGTTCTATCTGGACGGATTCGGTGTATCCCTTGCCGCTTATGGTAACATCAGTTTGGACGGCCCAGCCACCGGCCGCAGTCCATCGGGCCCAATCCAGGGTGCCGGTCTGGTCGTCAGGGTACAAAGCCACGGCAGTCCCGGAGGTCCCGACCCAACCCACCGCCCCGGCAAAGTCACCGGTCCCGGTATCGTTTACATTCCACGTCTGTGAGTCGTATTCGCCGGCATTCACCCATGAGGATCCCGTCCAGGTAGCCAATCCGAGTCGCTCCGTACCATCGCCCATGTCGAATATTCCGGCAGCGATCCGTTGGCCGGACGGTTCAGACGCAAGGTCAACATAGTGCGGAACACCATTTGTCGGGGCTGCAGCAACCTGCGCTGCCGCAGACCAAGAGGTGCTGCCAGCCGCCTTGGTAGAATACCAGAAACCGGCCGTGGTGTGTTACCCCCATGCCGCCATCAAATCACCCGTGCTTTCTTCATAAGCAAGATCAAAGGCCCGGTTGCTGACAGTTCCCGTTCCCGGATTTTGTTTGACATTGGTTTCGAGGGTGTCCGCTGAAGCAGTTATCCACTGGGTGCCATCCCATACAATGGTGACTAAATCCGCATTGGCATCCGCATATGCCAGGGCGATCTCGTTCGAACCTGGTCGTGCTTCCAGCTCCACCCAGAGGACGGTTCCGCTGTTTGGATCCGGATTGGGTCCGACCCCATCGTTCAAAGGTAAGGCCGTCTCCCCAGACCAGGACCCTCCGCTCAGAGTGCGGTAAACCGGTGTGGAAGTGTTGTTTGAATAGACCACTAACGCATCGCCTGAAGTGGCCTCGAACTCCAGGTCAAAACCCCGTTTGTTTGCATTAGCCTGGGTAATGGCCGTTGAGGACCAGTCCACGCTCCAGGCACTGCCATTCCAGTGGAGGAGGTCTAAATCACTACCGCTTCCGGTGTCCGAGAGGACGCCAACGAGTTCATCATCCGTGCCATCTGGCGTAATTTTACTGACTGTCCATTTGATGGTGGAGTTGGCGGCGATCATGGTTCTGGACGCAGACCAACTGGACGCCGAATCATCCCAGCTGCGTGCCCTCGGGACGCCCCCACTGTCTCGGCTGTAATAAAGGCGGGCATCATCCATGTCAATATCTGGGAGGGCAGTGCTTGTTTCGGCAATCTCTATGGTGTTATCCAGCGTGGTTGAACCGATGACGATGGATTCGCTGGTGGGCACAACATTGGACTGGGTAACCGTATTCCCACTGGTGAACGTTACCTTGACCGTATATGTACCATCTCCCGCGCCCCAACCGCCGGCAAGCCCAAAGTGTTGGATACGTGGACTGTGCGAACCATACCCCTCACTGCCAAACACCTCTCTCACTGCGAGGAGTGTCGTACCGGAAGAATCGTAGAGTTCAACCCGGGTTCCGGTGCCGTCCTTAGGAGAAAATCCTGATCCAAGCCCGGTGACCTTTACCTTGAGGTAGCTGGTGTCGTTCAGGTTATTTTGGAACAGCTTGCTGGCACTGGAGTTATTGGCCACGAACAGGTCGAGGTCACCGTCGAGGTCAAAATCTGCCCACACGGTTCCGCCGGCGGCGGATGCATCGTTCACCCCATAGATGGAGCTAACATCGGTGAAAGTACCGTCGCCGTTGTTCCGAAAAAGCTGGTTTGCCCCATTGCTGTGCGCCACATATAGGTCGATATCACCATCGTTGTCATAGTCGCCCCAGGACACGCCGGTGGTGTTTAGACTCGACCCGGCCACGCCGGCGGAAGTGGTGACATCGGAGAACGTGCCATCGCCCTCGTTACGGTAAAGCTTGTTGGCTCCGTCCTGGCCCCCATAGAAGTCCAAATCACCGTCATTGTCATAATCGCCGAAGGCAGTACCGTTGTACCCGCCGCTGGTGCCGGTAAGGCTGATGCCGGCCGTTGCAGTCACGTTGGTGAAGGTCCCGTCGCCATCGTTTTGCCACAGGTAGACGGTGCTGGCGCGATAGAGAATGTCGGTATCGCCGTCGCCGTCGAAGTCAGCCACAACTGTGGATTCTCCGTTGGTATCTGCAGCCAGGCCTAAGGTGCTTCCGGCTATACCGGTAAAGGTTCCGTCACCATCGCTCCTGTACATGTAGGCATAGGGACTACTGCCATTTGGAGCCCAAATATCCAAGAACCCGTCTCTGTTATAGTCAATCCATGCGACATCACCCAGATTGTTTATGGTCGTGAGGCCCACGGTGGTATTATTCTGCAATGTGAAGGTATTGTCACCGTTGTTCTTGCTGAGATTTGCATCAATTGTAGCCATAAAATCGAGGTTGCCGTCGTTGTCGTAGTCTCCCCAGTGGGTACCACGGCCATTGCCGGTTAGTGCCGGACCCGCCGAGAAGGTTCCGTCACCGTCGTTTTTGTAGAGAGCGTTGGCCACTGAGACATAGAGGTCGGGATATCCGTCATTGTCATAATCTCCCCAGGCGACTCCATAGGTGCCGGTGATATTGCTCAAGCCAGCGGAACCGGTGATATCCGTAAAATCGGCCAAAACCTCAGCGGGCAGGAGAAGCAATCCTCCAAGAAGGAGAAGCAAAACAACAGTCGACGCCCACGAGGCCCTTACTATTGCCAGCGTAATGTCTATTTTCAATTTTATTTGAAAATCTACAATTCTTTTAACCATGATTTTTTTGATAATGTTTCGGAATTTAACTGTTGAGAATATTTTTACCTAATGTCTAAAAGCAACCCCGCCACCATCATCTTACACCTCTTAGGTGATTATCAAGCCTAGTTTTTCGCAATGTTCATGCCACACTGTGCTAATAAATATGATATGAATCAAAATGAATAGAATTTTAATAATATTAGAAGGATATGAATTACATAGTAACGGCTGTACAAAAATGGAAAGAGCAGATTCCGTCAATATTTTGTCAATAATTGTTTGTAATAATACTGACTTTTGATATTGGAGGGGATTAGTGTTCAATAGCAGGGGGAAAACGACCTTATTGGAGGAGTTGCCGAATAGGTCTGAAAGAAGGGGGTACCATGGAAAATAAGGTCAATTTGATTCCATTTTATAAGCTATACCAGCAGCAAATGTCCAGAAAAAAAATCAAGTTTCTCTAATAGGGCGAAACCTGTTAAAAAGGATCGTCCTTTTCGACTTTTCCGGAAATTATGCGATATGTATAATCAGAACAAGTTGAAATCGGGTTTTTGATGGCATACAAAACCATCATGGCGTTGAATTCAAATACAGGTGCAAATTGAAAAAGGAAGATTTTTTTCTTGTAACTATTACAATCTTTTTTTAACCTAATACAAGCCAAAAAAAATCATATTTCTTTCTCATGACAATCATTTAAACAAAAAGGAGAAAAGTACATGGCAATAATCACGATCAGCAGAGATTATGCTTCAGGCGGAAGGAAACTGGGGCGGTTGCTTGCCAAAAGACTCGGCTATCATTATGTTGACAAATCTCTTTTCCAAAAAATAGCCGAAGATCTAAATGTCTCGGAAAGAACCCTGGAGTCCTTTGAAAAAAGCAGAGAATACAGAATATCTAACACGTTCTCAAAATTATTCAGCCAAAGCTACATTCAGCGAATTGTAGGACACGATAAAAGCGTTGTGGAAGAGAAAGAATATCAGACCAGCTTAAAAAACCTTATTTTGAAAACCGCCGAAGATGATGATGTGGTGATAATTGGTCGCGCAGCATATTTTTTCTTAAAAGACATGAAAAATTGCTATCATTTTCATTTGGTTGCTCCAATGGATTGGCGAAAAAAATATGCGGTGGAAGAATTAAAACTACCCGCTGATCGCGTCCAGGAAACTTTAGAGAAAAGCGATATAAATCACCTTTGGTTCCACCGCTTGATTTGTGGGAATAGATTTGACGACCCATTTTTGTTTCATCTGACTTTGAACATGAGCTTTATTCCCATTCAAAAAGCGGTTGAGGTTATAATGTCGGTAGCGAATGTAAAGGCTTCGTAAAAAAAGTTAAAAACGGCTTTTTACGAACATAAGTGTTAAGCGCTTATTAGTAAATTTTGTGCATTTAATGGCAAAAAATAAATACACAACCACTAAATATCAACTAAATTCCAACTTCCAATGACCAAAACGGGTTATCCCGACCAGAGGGTTCGGTCATTGGAATATGGCAGTTACACTTAAACAACTAAACAACAATTTTTTTATAAGCACAAAAAACAGATGAATTTCAAGATTCAATAATCAAAGCCCGTTTAGAATTTTGAATTTCGGTTATTGTGATTTGCCTGCCCTGTTAAATAAATCGTAGATTTAATGCGCAGCATTATTTAACAGGGTAAATGATTTGTGATTTGTTATTTGTTTTTTCTAAGGCCCTAATGTAAAAAGCCATGCACAAAACCATTCTTCGGGATGGTCATCCGGCGGACAGCCGATGCATTGGGTTCGGATTCTCGGATCAATGGCTTCAGCAAAACAGGTATACTCTACCAGTCCTCCGGATTTACAAGGATAATCGTCAAGGCCTTTACGTTTCCGTGCAGATTGAACCCTGCACTCGTTCATTTGAAATATAAACCTGTCAGATTCTTCTTCAACAATGGATTGCGTGTTGATACAGGCATAGACTCGAAAATTAAGCGCCTTTTTTAAACCTTCCAGGCCGGGTTTTTCAGAAAGATTCAAAAAATTCTTAATGGCTTGAGCTTCAAAGGGTGAAAACTGAGCCCAGCAGGAATCATTACATCGCTTGGCATCATTCATGCCGTGTGTAAATTCTACAGCCTGAAACCATACCCCGTCGTTGGCCAGCCAGTTTACGGCCACACAACCCATAAGTTCCATCAGAGATTCTTTTGAGTTGTTCAACAGCGGTGACGGGATGCCGTCTTTCATTTCAAACCCGAGGGCCTTTGACAGCCTTTTCATTTGAATGCCATAACTTCTTTTAGATGCTTTTTTAAGAATATCCAGGGCCTTTTCCATACCCATCTGGTGTTTGACTTCATTAAACCAGAGGGCATAATGAATGATGATGCGATGAAACATGTCCAGAACCAACAGGGCAGTATTTTCATGATCCAGATCTTCTATCTTCTCTGCTTTGTTCAAGTCCAAAACTTCTCCTTTAGTTCCTTAGTTGTAAATTTTGTGCTTTTTGTGGCAAAACTTTTTCCATTCCGCCACTAAGGCACCAAGGCCCGAAGAAAGAATAATAAATAGATCCTTTGTGTCTTAGTGTCTTTGTGGCAAATATTTTTGGTTCCGGCTTGTCCGGGTTGGGATAGGGGAATCCTATCTTGGTATCATACAGCAAGTAGGGTTGCTTTTCCGATTTTGGTAGCGATTAGATTTAGAATATCATCTCCCCTTCCACACGGGTTTCCTCTTTTCCACAAAGGCCGTTACCCCTTCCCGGGCATCTTCGGTAGCGCAAAGCGAAGCAAACAACTCTCCCAAATAGTCGATAGATTGATGGTATGGAAGTTCTGACATGCCGTATATACCTGTCTTCCCGATCTGAAGCGCCAGGGGGCTTTTCTTTGCCAGCTTGGCGGCAAGTTTCATTGTGGACGCTTCGAGCTCTTCCGGCAGCACCACTTTGTTTATGAGTCCAAGCGTTTCGGCTTCAGCAGCGGAAATCATGTCACCGGCCAGTACCATCTCAAGAGTTTTTTTGCGTCCCAGGGAACGAACCAGCGGAACCGCCGGACCCAGACAAATTAACCCAACGTTTATGGCAGTGGTTCCAAACTTTGCATCTTCGGCGGCGACCGCCAAATCACAGGCAAACACAAGTCCTGCCCCGTTCGCAAGGGCATAGCCCTTAACCGAGGCAATGACAGGCTTTTTCATCCGGGCGATGGTGTGGTTATGCTCGTCCATCAATTTTATAAGTTCCCGGTAGTCCTTATGGCTTTTGTCTTTGAACTCGGAAAGTGAGATGCCCGTTGAAAAATGTTTTCCCGATGCCTGGATTACAATGACACGAATTTCGTCATCCTGATCCATATCCCGAAGTGCGTCATTCAATTTTCCGGCAAAGGGAACATTAAAAGTGTTCATCTCTTCGGGTCGATTTAGCGTAATCAAACCTATCATATCCTGCTTATCTACTAAAATCGGTTCGTTCTCCATGACATACCCTCCTTTTGAATTTTATATCATTCCTAATTCCAACACCCCGGTTAATTTGGGCTTTTAACGGGATACACTTTAGGCATTTTAGGTCACTTTAGATCACTTCACATTTTTTTAATGTATTCAATTTTTTGCTGGAAAAAGCAACTTTTTTCCGTATAACCGGGTAAAACGAAATAAAAAGACAGATAAATTCTTCATTTATTCTTTTTAAATGCAAAGCCCTTACGCTGCATGCTATAGTGAACGAGCGCTCAGTCACAAGATAATGCTCGTTTATATCTTTGGCTACCTCACTTGTCAATATCTTTCTCATACCTTTAATTGTAAGGAGTTAAGCTGTGCCCTTTATGTGAAAAAATCTTGACACAAAAAACATATATATGATATTAATTTTGAACGAGCGCTCAGTCATAATTTAAACTCAGGGGTGAACATTTTTCAAAAAATCATTTTGTGGGGGCTTGATGGAAAAAATACGCGCGATAAAAGGAATACCGACCCAGATAAAAAATCCTGATCTTGTGGCGCAACGGCATCGCCAAATTGTTGATGCTGCGGTTCAACTTTTCATCGAACAGGGTTTTCATAAGACCACAACAAGGCAAATCGCCCGTGCCGCGGGTTTTTCCATCGGTTCATTATATGAATATATCGCTTCCAAAGAAGATATTCTGTATCTGGTTTGCGACGCAATCCATGCTGAAGTCGAACGGGGGGTTTCACAAGCAATGGCCAGAGCATCCGGGGGCCACAATCCGTTGGCCGAAGTGATCCGGGAGTATTTTTTGGTCTGTAATCGTATGAGCGATCATATTCTACTTATATACCAGGAAACCCAATCTCTGCCGCCAAGATGGCGTAAAAAAGTACTTGAAAACGAAGTCCGTATTACAGGTATCTTTATGGAAGTTCTCGCGCGTCTTATTTCATCCGGAGATTTGCCTCACATTAGTGAGCGTTCTATGGAACTTGTCGCACACAATATTTCTGTCCTGGGCCATATGTGGACTTTCCGGCGATGGTTTCTGGCACGCCATTACAGTATTGAAGATTATATTGAGCTTCAAACCGAATTTATTCTTGGAAATGTTTAAACAGGATATTTTTAAAAAAAGGTTGATCGTCCGACTTTTTATAAGACCATCAATCTTAAACCCTAACTGGTCATAAACAAATTGGAAATTTTCAATTTTATAAGGGAGGGGGAATGAGCGTTGACGTTTACAAGCCCGAACACCATATCAGAGTTGTTACTGCAACATCACTTTTTGACGGTCATGACGCATCCATAAATATCACTCGCCGGTTACTCCAGGATACCGGCGTGGAAGTCATACATCTGGGTCATAACCGATCCGCTCAGGAAATTGTGGATGCCGCAATCCAGGAAGATGTTCAAGGGGTGGCGGTGTCGAGTTATCAGGGGGGCCATGTGGAATTCTTCAAATACATTGTGGACCTTTTGAAAGAGGAGGGCGTTTCACATATCAAGATTTTCGGCGGCGGCGGCGGTGTCATCGTACCCCACGAGGTCAAAGAACTGGAAGGATACGGCGTAACCAAGATATATTCCCCCGAGGACGGCGCCAAAATGGGACTCCAGGGTATGATTAACCATATGGCTAAACTTATGGATTTTTCTACCGTCCGGAAAACGGATTTTGATTTTGCCGGTCTGAATCCGGATAATAAATTCGAGGTGGCAAACCTTATTACAGCCGTTGAACTGGCCAAAGAAAAACAAGACGGACATCTTGCCGCCCTTAGATCATATCTTTTAAAAAAGATCGGAAAACGGAAAACGCCGACCATCGGTATTACCGGCACAGGCGGATCAGGAAAATCGTCTCTGACGGATGAGCTGATTTTGCGAATGTTACACGACCTCAAAGATATTAAGCTGGCAATTATCAGCAGTGATCCCTCGCGGCGCAAAACCGGCGGTGCACTTCTAGGTGACCGGATACGAATGAACGCCATTGCGAACCCAAGAGTTTACATGCGCAGTTTAGCGACCCGTGGGTCAGGCATGGAAATTCCCCGTGCATTGGTCGAAACGTTAAACGTTGTAAAAGCAGCCGGTTTTGATCTGGTTATTGCCGAAACAGCGGGTATCGGACAGGGCGATTCAAATATTGCGGACATGGTGGATTTGTCTATTTATGTCATGACCGGTGAATTCGGCGCCGCCACTCAGCTCGAAAAGATAGACATGCTCGATTTTGCCGATCTTATTGTTGTAAATAAATACGAAAAAAGCGGCAGCCAAGATGCGGTGCGTGAGGTTCGCAAACAGGTACAACGCAACCGAAAGGCATGGAACCGGTCGCCCGAAGAGATGCCTGTGTATGGAACCATTGCATCCAAATTTAATGATGACGGTGTCACCGCCCTGTATCATGCCGTTATGAATCAACTGGCTGAAAAAACAGGCACACTATTTACATCGACCTTGCCCGAAACTGAAACCCGGTTATCTACATCCAAAACCATCATTATCCCGCCGGAACGTACCCGTTACCTTGCTGAAATTTCGGAAACCGTCAGATCCTATCACCGGCGCACAAAAGAACAGGCAGATGCGGTGCGGAAAGCCTGGCATCTCAAAGAAGCCGCAAAAGCCATAAGCGGTGACGATCTCCAGGGAGACACATCCGGGATTCTTTCACGTCTTAAAACGGAAATTGAAAAAGCCGAAAAATCTTTGGATCCGGAAACGATCCGGTTGCTCGATGACTGGAAAGAGATCAAAAAAATCTACAGCAAAGATGAACTCACATACCGTGTCCGAAACCAGGAAATCAGGGTTCCGCTTTTCACGGAATCATTGGCGCATACCAGAATCCCGAAGATTGTTCTCCCCAAATTTAAGGATCCCGGTGAAATTTATGCGTGGTTGAGGGAAGAGAATGTATCCGGCCGTTTTCCGTTTACCGCCGGTGTGTTTCCTTTAAAACGCCTTGACGAGGATCCGACCCGCATGTTCGCCGGTGAAGGTGACCCTTTAAGGACGAACAACAGATTCAAGCTTCTTTCCGCCAACTATGAGGCCAAACGTCTCTCTACGGCCTTCGATTCCGTGACGTTATACGGATATGACCCTGATCCGAGACCCGATATTTACGGCAAAGTCGGCACCTCGGGCGTAAGCATCTGCACGATTGACGATGTCAAGTTGCTTTATGATGGATTTAATCTTTGTGCGCCCAATACCTCTGTTTCCATGACCATAAACGGTCCTGCACCCATAATGCTTGCCATGTTCTTAAACACGGCCATCGACCAGCAGGTTACCGCATTTTGCACGGATAAAGGAAGGAAACCAACAGAAAAAGAATACAAAGACATTTATTCCATGACTCTGCCCAATGTTCGCGGCACGATTCAGGCAGACATTCTAAAAGAGGATCAGGGGCAAAACACCTGTATTTTTTCCATTGAATTCGCACTGAAAATGATGGGGGATATTCAGGAATACTTCATAAAAAACAATGTCCGCAATTTCTACTCGGTCTCCATTTCAGGATATCACATTGCCGAAGCCGGCGCCAATCCGATCACACAGCTTGCCTTTACCCTTGCCAACGGCTTTACCTATGTAGAATATTATCTTTCCCGCGGCATGCCCGTTGACAGCTTCGTACCCAATTTGTCGTTCTTCTTTTCCAACGGCATGGATCCGGAATATACGGTTATCGGCAGGGTGGCAAGACGCATCTGGTCCATCGCCATCAGAAATAAATACGGCGGGTCTGTCCGATCCCAGATGCTAAAATACCATGTCCAGACATCGGGACGCTCTTTACACAGCCAGGATATCCAGTTTAATGATATCCGGACAACACTCCAGGCCCTTTGCGCAATTTATGACAACTGCAACAGTCTCCACACCAACGCCTTTGATGAAGCCATTACCACCCCGAGCAACGAGTCGGTCCGACGGGCCCTGGCCATCCAGCTGATTATTAACCGTGAGTGGGGACTTGCCAATAATGAAAATTTAAACCAGGGAAGCTTTGTTGTTGAGGAGTTGACACGGCTGGTGGAAGAAGCGGTCCTAGCGGAATTCGACAGGATTACCGAACGCGGTGGGGTACTGGGAGCCATGGAGACCGGTTACCAGCGAAGCAAGATTCAGGAGGAATCGATTTATTATGAAAACCTGAAACATACGGGAAAATTTCCGATAATTGGCGTTAACACTTTCAGGGATCCTGACGCCGATATGGAACAGATGGCCGAGTGTATTGAACTGTCCAGGGCCACCCAGGCCGAAAAGGAATCACAACTCCGTCGCCTGGCCGCATTCAAAAAACAGAATGAAAAACAAGCACCCGAAGCACTTGAACGCCTTCAAAAAGCAGCGTTGTCCGAAGACAATATATTTGCCGAACTTATGGAAACGGTCAAGGTTTGCACACTGGGTCAAATTACGCAGGCGTTGTATGATGTGGGGGGGCAGTATCGACGCAACATGTAGATTTTCCAGCTAATAAATTGTTTTTTCTCCGATGAGCAGCGTTCTCCGCAAGTTTTCGACCTCAACATACTATGAGTATGCCTCGGTCGAAAACTCTTGTGCGGCCTTGCTCTTCGAATAAATCCCTTATTTATTAACTGGAAACTTGTTTAATAGAAATTGGAGGAAAAACAAAATGAAAGAAGCAGTGATCGTAAGTGCAGTACGAACACCCATTGGAAGCTTTAACGGTTCGCTGGGAACCGTTGGCGCGACCCAACTGGGAGCCCTTGTGATTGAAGCGGCGGTTGAACGGGCACACATAAGCAAGGATGATGTGAATGAAGTAATCATGGGGATGGCTCTCCCGTGCGGCTACGGCCAAAATCCGGCAAGGCAGGCAGCAATCAAGGCGGAAATGCCCTGGGAGGTTGAATGTCTCACCGTCAATAAGGTTTGTGGTTCGGCCTTAAAGTCGGTGATGCTGGCTGCCCAGGCCATTCAGGTGGATGATGCGGACATTGTTGTCGCGGGAGGCATGGAAAGCATGAGCATGGCGCCCTATTATCTTGAAAAGGCCCGATTTGGATATCGCATGGGTCCGGGCAACATCGAAGATCACATGATACATGACGGAATCTGGGATATTGTTAACGACTTTCATATGGGCATTACCAATGAGCTGAGTTCGGAAAAATATAATATCAGCCGCGAAGACCAGGATCATTATGCCGCCGAATCCTATGGCCGGGCCCTTGAAGCCATAAGATCCGGTAGGTTCAAAGATGAAATTGTTCCGCTTAAAATCACCCGGCGAAAAGGCGACCCTGTGGTCTTTGATCAGGATGAGTGTCCCCGGGAGACCCCTTTGGAAACCCTTTCAAAGATGAAGCCAGTGTTTCAAAAGGACGGAAAAGGGACCGCCGGCAATTCATCCATCGTTAGTGACGGTGCTGCAGCGGTGGTCTTAATGTCCAAAGACAGAGCAAAAGAAATGAGGTGTAACATCATAGCAACCATCGGCGCCCAGGCAGCATACGGTGTAGACTTGAAAGACATTCTTACAGCGCCAATCTGGGCCATCCCAAAGTGTTTAAAAAAAGAAGGGATCTCTATAGATGACGTGGACCTTTTTGAAATTAATGAAGCGTTCAGCGGTTCTACTGTGGCGGTGCTGCGGGAACTTGGTCTGGATCATGCAAAGGTCAACGTAAACGGTGGGAGCGTTGCACTGGGGCATCCTATCGGCGCCAGCGGATGCCGGGTACTTGTTACTCTGTTGCATGAAATGGTACGGCAGGACAAAAAAATCGGTGTTGCTTCGTTGTGCCTTGGCGGCGGTGAAGCTGTCGCCATGGTTGTAAAACGATAAGGAGATAACTATGGACATAAAAACTTTCGGCGTTGTCGGCGCCGGCCAGATGGGAAATGGAATCGCACAGATTGCTGCCATGAGCGGTCTTGAAATAATTATGAGCGATATAAAGACCGAATTTGTCGAACGGGGTCTTGAAAGCATCAAAAAAAATTTACAGCGCAGTGTTGACAAAACCAAAATGGCAGATGAAGAGAGGAATGCGGTTTTAAAGCGGATAAAAACGACCATAGATATCAAGGAGATGTCAGCGGCCGATTTTGTGATCGAGGCGGCCACCGAGCATGAACCGATCAAGTTTCAGATATTTAAAGACCTGGATCAAATCTGTGCGCACCCTGTGATTCTGGCAACCAATACGTCTTCCATCCCCATCGGCCGGATTGCAGCACAAACCAAACGGCCAGAAAAAATTATCGGGATGCATTTTATGAACCCAGTGCCGGTTATGAAGCTGGTTGAGATCATCCGGGGCCTTGCAACTTCAGATGACACGTTCAAAACAACCCGGGATCTGGCGGTTAAATTTGGCAAAACACCGGCCCAGGCAAACGATTACCCCGGCTTTATCGCCAACAGAATACTCATGCCCATGATCAATGAAGCAGTTTACTGTCTGTATCACGGCGTCGGAACCCGGGAAGATATCGACACGGTAATGACCCTTGGCGCGAATCATCCCATGGGACCTCTGGCTCTGGCCGACCTCATCGGACTCGATACCTGCCTTGCCATTATGGATACGCTTTGCGATGGATTCAAAGATTCAAAGTACCGCCCCTGCCCTCTTCTCCGGAAATATGTAGAGGCCGGCCGGCTGGGCAGAAAGACAGGACAAGGATTTTATAAATATTGATAAGGCGGCGTTATGACAAAGAAAAAGCAGAGCTTATTGTAGTTATTTACGGACCGTAAGGGGTTAGGGGCTTCGCCCCAATTGGAATAATGGAATGTATGATGGCACAAACAGATTACCATCAAAATATCTGTAATAACAATAGGATGTAGAACTTCCAAGACGTAAAACTATCGGCCTCGGTGTTTAATAAAACTAAAATGATACCCAGTTGAAAAGGAGTAATAAATGTCTTTTCCGCTAACTGATGAGCAGATCATGATTCAGAACATGGCCAGGGAATTTTCAAGGAAAGTTGTGGCGATTACTGCCGCGGAACGGGATCGTACCAAGGAATTTCCGTCTGAAAATCTCAAAAAGATGGGGGAACTGGGACTTATGGGAATGATGGTTCCTTTTGAGTATGAAGGCTCCGGCGACGATACCGTGAGTTATGTACTTGCGCTTTCTGAGATTGCCTACTCCTGCGCTTCGACTGCCGTTGTTATGTCGGTTCACAATTCCATCGTGTGTGAAAGCATCTACCGGTTGGGAACTGAGTATCAGAAAGAAAGATTTTTAAAACCGCTTGCAAAAGGGAATATCATCGGCGCCTTTGCCATGACCGAACCCCATGCGGGTTCCGATCCTGTCAGCCAGTCGACCACTGCCGTACGTAAAGGTAACGAGTATATTTTAAACGGTTCAAAACGGTTTACGACATCGGGCAGGAATTCCGGGCTGACTATTGTCACAGCCATAACAGATGAAACCAAACGTCACCAAGGTATCAGTGCATTTCTGATTGAAAAAGAAACGCCAGGGTTCATTGTGGGAGACGAAGAAGATAAAATGGGGCTGCGTGCTTCCGACACAACGGATCTTATCTTTAACGATTGTAAGGTGCCTGCTGTAAACATGCTGGGGAATGAAGGAGACGGTTTTAAGATTGCCATGAAAGCGCTTGACGTTGGTCGAATCGGTATCGCGGCTCAGTCGGTGGGTGTGGCCCGGGCGGCATTCGATGCCGCCGTCAAATATGCCCAAAAAAGGGAGCAATTCGGCCAGATGATTTCCAAATTTCAGGGCCTGCGATGGATGATTGCGGATATGGCTACGCAAATAGAGGCGGCCCAGCAGTTGATGCTTTCTGCTGCTGCTATGAAAGATCGCGGCAAAAAATTTACGGCCCAGGCATCCATGGCCAAGCTTTTTGCTTCTGAGATGGTTAACCGGGTCACCGCAAAAGCGTTGCAGATACATGGCGGATACGGGTTCATGAAAGACTATCCGGTTGAGCGATTTTACAGGGACGCCAGGGTGTTTACCATTTACGAAGGGACTTCGGAGATACAACGGATGGTCATATCCAACCATATATTAAAGGATAAGCGCCGCCCCTGACCAAAATTTCTCGTGAACAATTTAACGTCTCGAAAATTCTACATTTTTTGAAAATAAAGAGGTTTTAAGGAGATCGGCCTTAAGGTGGCGGCTTCCGCCGGTGCGGCCTGCCATTCAGATACTTTGGAAATTTCCCATGTTCTCCAGGCCATGAATATTCCGTTAGACTGGGCCAAAGGAACCTTGAGGTTCAGTGTAGGTCGGATGACCACTGTTGAGCAGATTGATAAAGCCGTCCAGGTTGTTATTCATGCCGTGAAAAAGCTACAAAGTGCTCCTCAATAACCATAATTCTCGATGGTTTTGCGCTCTTTGATGATCTCAGTTGCCAGTTCTTCTTCAGCCGACAGGTAAAGCTTGTAGCGTGAAACTGAAAGTTCTTTTTGGGGAATTCATTGTCATGAAACCTGCGTTTGTGAATAGCACCAAATAGAATTAATGGTTGCAAATATAATTGAAATGCAATATTATGCAACCACGACATTCAAAAAGGAGCATCATTATGCCGACAGCCGTAAAAATATCCGATGAGTTAATCGCACAAGCCCGAATTAAATCAAAAATATTTAAAAGATCCATCGCCGGTCAAATCGAATACTGGGCACAAATTGGTAAAATCGTAGAGGAGAATCCCAATCTACCACTGCCTTTCATCCAGGATGTCCTCCTTGGAAAAGAACAAATACGAGCCGGCATGGGAACGCCGTATGTTTTTGATGAAGGTGAATGAAAGCAATCGCAGAGATCACTCAATCACCGCTTTTCGCCAAACAAAAAAAGAAGTTGCATAAGAATCGAATCAGAGATTTGGATGAAGCGATTCGAACAATTGTAAACGAGCCGGAAACAGGCCATCTTAAAATCGGTGATCTGGGCGGAATTCGGGTATACAAATTCCAATCCATGCAAGAACAAGTCCTTCTTGCTTATGAAGTTGTGGAAAATCATCTCTACCTGTATGCATTTGGAACCCATGAAAACTTCTATCGCAGGCTTAAAAAATATTTAAACCGCTAAATTCTTTTCATTTGGATACAGAAATACTCTATATGATGGAATCAGGTCTTTAACTCTGATCTTCTTAACTTCTGATCTTCTTGCCCTTTGAGTTTCAATCCTTGTTTTAATAGAATTCACTCCTCAATTCCTACATCTCGGCACCTGTAAAAGATCCGATTTGCCGTTTCAATCCACGCTCCCGCACGGGGAGCGACTGTTGAATCAGATACGTATCATTATCAATCAAGTTTCTCCAAAACCCGGTTCATCCCCACACCTGTGGGGAACACCTGATGCGAATGACCTCATGGATTTCACGGAGCGGTTCATCCCCACGCCTGTGGGGAACACTCTTTAGGCGCGGGCGTTCAGTCATCAACCATCGGTTCATCCCCACGCCTGTGGGGAACACTCAGTATATCCTTGAACTTCTTTAGTAAGAGACGGTTCATCCCCACGCCTGTGGGGAACACTCGATCCATTTTTTTGCTTTTTGATAGGTTTTCGGTTCATCCCCACGCCTGTGGGGAACACAATATCAGGCTACGGACATCACTGACTATGAACGGTTCATCCCCACGCCTGTGGGGAACACGCATGCTTCGTAACTCATGCCAACAAGCATTGCGGTTCATCCCCACGCCTGTGGGGAACACTGCTTTTCAACCAATGTGGTCAAATCATTCTTCGGTTCATCCCCACGCCTGTGGGGAACACTTATTAACAGGACCTGTTAAGACTTGACAAACCGGTTCATCCCCACGCCTGTGGGGAACACAGCATTTTACCTGGGCTATTATGATTATGAGTCGGTTCATCCCCACGCCTGTGGGGAACACGTTAACCTCGGTTCTTAATTTGGCCCGGATATCGGTTCATCCCCACGCCTGTGGGGAACACCCTCGGCGCAAGTCCGGTTAGCCTGACTATATCGGTTCATCCCCACGCCTGTGGGGAACACCGTCACAATTCCCCCTCGATCCGCCGCATCACCGGTTCATCCCCACGCCTGTGGGGAACACATGCTTTCCAAAATACAGTATACTAAAAAAATCGGTTCATCCCCACGCCTGTGGGGAACACTCTCCGATTTTGACTTTCTTATACCCCCAGGTCGGTTCATCCCCACGCCTGTGGGGAACACAACCAATGGCACCTCTTCAGCTTTGAATTTTTCGGTTCATCCCCACGCCTGTGGGGAACACGGTATCATTTTCAAGATCTGCGCGTTTAATTCCGGTTCATCCCCACGCCTGTGGGGAACACATGTTCTTTGGTCGCCGCATATAGAACCTGAACGGTTCATCCCCACGCCTGTGGGGAACACCAACAACTTAACGGGA
>Ga0315544_1000542_pt1 | contig 34747 bp, 25 predicted proteins | sample SalMarSW160130MG_2_FD_202543 | JGI IMG/M metagenome (GOLD analysis project Ga0315544, IMG submission 202543) | Salt marsh sediment microbial communities from the Plum Island Ecosystem LTER, Massachusetts, United States - Salt Marsh Sediment SW1601-130 ... | reverse complement strand
CAAAGATATCCTCTTTAACCGGAAGGTGGCTGTAATCCCGGCGTCCATGGCCGGGACTACCCGCTGGTGACCTCTGCTTCTTTTTGGTTCATCATCAGAGGACGATGCTGTGGATAAGTTACTTTTGGACTTGGAGGTCTTCTTCTCCGACTTACGGCCATAGAGCCTCTTTTCCAGATAGCGAATTCTGGCGTTGAGTTGTTGAATCTCCTGCTTTAGCAATGTCTCTCTGGCCGTAGCTCTTTCAAGGAGGCTTTTATAGAAGTTCCTGTCCCATCGCAGCGTATGGTTTTCTTGCAACAGATGCTGCAAATCGAGTACTTCGCCCACCGGGGTTGCCTGCCGGTTAACACTGCTGTTTTCTTGCGTGAGGGCTATCATGTCGGCAAATATAGCATGGTCCCGGTCGCGTGTTCCGTGAAATCTCTAAAAATTACAAAAAAATAAAAGGCACTAACGTGTCAGACGAATGTTTACTATTCACAAAAACTGACAAAACCGCAGAACGGATTAGAAATCCGTTGCTCTGTCCAACTGAGCTACGGGCGCAAATCCCTGTTTTTGTAGCACCTCATAATGTTCTAAAAGAAAAACGTATTTCCGACAAATTTTCGTCCACTTTACATTCAACCGGTCAATATTGCAAGAAGATTAAAGGCGAGCTTTGCTGCCTGTGCGAATTAGACCCGTAAAACTGACTATAAGAGCAAATTGCGTAAATCGTATTACTCAGAACGATAAAATCATTTTCCCCGCGAACACAAATAACAATTGATAAGAAACACAAACACTCATACGCAGGCTATAATTTATCTGCGTCTGATATGGGGACCAAGCTTAACCGGAGAGATGTACGCCTTATAAAGAGTGTTCGAGTGAAACCAGCTCACAAAAAACCTTTATTCACAGGGATTTGACCTTGCGGCAGGAAATAGTAAATTTGCCGAAAGATGTTAATAAATCTGCAAAAAATAAAGGTAAATGAGGCAAATTTTTTTTTATTACCGATCGTGCATTTTGGAAGACTTCGCAAGCCTTGCCAGCAACCGAAATGCAATTATGACCATATATTATGTGTTGTATCTCCTTGTTACACAAAGTGTTACGCAAACTTGAGGATTGGCTGGCTCGTCTGGTACAAATTGGCCGGAAAAAATTAGAGTCCTAAAAAACAGATGGAATAGCTAAATGCGGGAAAATAGGCAAAATAACCGTTGACATTATAGGTTGGATTGGGTAAAATAATGAAAATGAGCCAAGGAGCAAAAATAGTAAAAAAAAGCTAAATTTTAGAATTTAGCTATTGACATACAGTAAGAAAAATGTTAAAGTCATCAATGCTTGCAACTTAATGATGATTGTTTTCTTTGTACTTGAGCCTTTGCTTGCCCGGCGCTAATTTGTCTTTGGTGTCGAGCCGGGAGTGAGGAGAGTGATAATGAGGAGAGATGAAATGACATCACATACATCCTTTCTTTATATCTCCACTTTCGGTTCGTCTGGAAAAACTTAGCCAAGTTATGAAGAGACGCTGCGCAGCTAATATAATGGACGGCACTAATGTAGTAAGTGCCGAGACAAAAAAAGCGAAACGGAGCGTCTTAAGTTCGGTAAAACAGTTAGGCGTGCTGCTGGCCGTTGGAAGCAGAGAGATTATTGGTAGTTTTTGGGGGGAGAAAACACTATGAAGAAATTAGTGGTAATAACTTGGATAACGATGATGGTTATGTTTGGGCTGCCCGGTATTGCCCAGGCGGGTTCTGGCCCGCTCGTCGGCACATTTACTATCCAGCCGGATACTGGCCCATACGTAAGCATATCCACCACGCCGAACGTACTTGACTTTGATAGGCCTACATTTGCAGACCCCATTTTAGCACCTGGACAAGCTATGTTTCCAAGCATCTATCGCTCGGCGGCAGCGTCGTTAACTGTTCATGTGGAATCTAACTGTCTGCACGGCTCGATTGTAGCCTCGGTGACGGAGCTTAAGCACTCCAGAGGCTACACCATACCGCCAGAGCGCATTTTGATAAAGGCGCCGGTAACGAACGAAGAATATATCAAAATGGCAAAACCGGTGGTTATATCGGAGCCGGAAACCGGCTCACATGACATTGAGCTGGATTTTAAGCTGCAGGCAACTCACTTCGACTTTGCGGGAAGATACTCAGGAACTCTTATATTTACGGTAATGCCACCACCGCAATAATTGGAGAAGACAGTGATGAAAAAGAGGAGGACTTTACTGCGTAATTATTAGTTGATTGAATATGCCCAGGGTTTGTGGATAGACATTATCCGAAAACGAACGAAAGCCCCTTCCTTGAAAAAGGGTGGGGGAGAAAGGAGGTGTGAGGTAGTGAAAAGTGACAACTCGTAAGCGAAAGGATGCTTGCGAGCCGCCTGAAGAACCAGGCCCGGTCTTGAGGCGGTAAAACGATTGATGACTGGGACTTAAAATCGCAGATTTGAATCGTATTATTAGGGGTCCCGACTCAGGTAGAGAAGCGGGCATATTTGCCGGAGTCGGCTATAAAAAGATTTCGGCCCGCTGATTGTGTGGCTCAGGCATTCGTTGGGTCTGGGCGAAGGAACCGTATTAGCTCCACAGGCCAATAATGGCATTTAAGGAGCAATAAGAATTAAGAGAGGGAAATGAAAATGGTAAAGAAAATTTTATTTACGATTGCAGTTGTAGCTTTCCTGACAGCCTCGGTACAAGCAGTGGATCCTGGAAAAAACATGCAGAAGTTTGACGGTATGTGGCCCTATGAGTACATATATGTACCCGTATGTTCTATACCTGTATATATGGATGTGGGTTACTTTGTACAACTGGAGAAGTGCGGGGACTATAAAATCAAGCTAAAACAGATACCCTGCGACAAGGAACCATACCCCAAGAGCACAACAGGAGACTTCCCGTGCTACGAGGATTGCGAGGAGATTAAGGTAAGAGCCAACTTTGATGTAAAACTCAGCGGCAAAGTGGTGAATAAGGTCGATTGGTGGCCAGGCGACAAGGAAGTGGTCTATTATGAAGCAGTTGATGAGGGTGATATTCCCGATGTAGTCCCTGGTGACGGCGAGTGGCATAAGCGTAAGGTTTGTATCAAGGCTTGGGATATCGCGATCTGGGATGCCCCTGCTCTAGGTGACGAGATCAAAGTTGCAGATCTTTGGATAACTGTTAAACCCGACCAAGTCTATGAGTCGTGGGAAGGTACCTGGCAGGGAGGTGGTCCGACAGCTCCTCAAGGGACTTAATCCCCTACAGGTGTGACTGTTAGGAAAGTATGTAGATGTTGATATAGGGAGGGACGGATTTGAAATCTGCCCCTCCCTAAATTTTTACAAACATTTTTGTTAATTTGGGTGTTTTGGGCAAATTATACTTGACATCCAGGTCGGAAAGTGTTAAACTTGGTAATAATTAAATGCAGGTATGGGAAGGTAATGTAAATGTCGTTATCAAGCGAGGATGTATTAAGTGGCTTGTAAATGCCTAAAATTGGGGATTGGCAGTGCTTATGGGGATTTTACAAGGAATTATAAAAAGTAAAGATGTTAATTTGCCGAAAAGGTAAAAGACGCAATATTGGTGCAAAATCACGGAAATTGGCCATAAAACAGAGGACAGAAGACAGAGGAAATCTGATTTCTGACATCCGACTTCCGACATCTGACCTCTGAAATCTGACTTCTGACTTTGGGAGGAAAAAAAGTGAGAAAGCAAAATGGTATTCATAGCCATCATATAGTCCTGGTTATCGCAATGGCGGTACTTGCGTCTGCTGGGCCTGCGTTTGGCCAGTTTTTAGTCCAGCCGATGAAGATGGATCTTGCGGTCCGCCCCGGTAGGATATTCAAGACGACCCTCGACCTTCAAAGCCTCGACCCTAACGAAGCCCACTCAATAGATTTGTCGGTGGTCGAGCTGACGCAGTGGGAGGATGGTGAGTGGCGAATTCTTGAGGACCCTAATATTGATGATTTTGACACATCAACTCTTTCTTCATGCAGCGAATGGATACGCTTTAGACCTACGAGTGTCGATCTCCCCCCAATGGGAGCAAAATCTGTAGATGTGTTTTTAAGGGTGCCGCCTGGTATCCGTGGATTTTACACTGCGGGGATTTTAGCCACCCTTAAGCCCAGGCCCGACGCAACAGATATTAATGTGGTACTGCGATTTTTGGTTCCCATTCTCACTGAGGTACAGGGTCGGCCAATGCGCCACAAGATAGAGCTTGAGGACATCGGGATGGAGCTCGTTAAGGCCGTTGGAGGCAAACCTGCAACGGCAACAGTCTCAATGGATATTTCAAATAAGGGTGGGACCTATTCCCAATTAAAGGCCTTCGCAAAAGTCAGAGGTTTCTGGGATGGGCACTGGCGAGAGGTTACAGATGCGGAATTCAAAGGTGTCAGTATCATCCCGGGGGCCGAATTCAAATTAAAACACAACATTGAGCGGTCTCTGCCACCCGGGAACTACAGAATATCCGGCGTGCTTTATGTGGACGGCCGGCGTGCAAAGAGGATTGAAAAGGAGATAAATTTTGTCGGCGACACGAGCATTACGAAGGTCGCGACCGATGCGCCGCTTGACGTGCTGCCGAGTAATGTTCTCATAAATTGCCGCCCGGGGGCTACACGCACGACAGCGATAAAAATCCGTAACGCTTCGGATGAGACGGTCAACATCCAAACGGGTTTGGCATTACCGGGTAATCTTCGGGGTGTAGCTTTCGGCGACTTGAAGGGGGATGATTTGGACTGCACCGGGTGGGTGAAGATAGAGCCGGAGAGTTTCACGCTACGCAGCATGAGTCAGCAGAGCATACGCATTATTGCAACGATGCCGAAATCAGTAGAGATGAATCCCTGTTATTATGCGCTTCTTGGTATATTCAGCACTTATCCGGACGGCCAGAAGGGCGGCGTAACAACCGCACACATCTGTGTTACAGACGAGACCATCAGTACCGAACCTTTCGTCCATGGAATGAAGCTAAGCCCCGCCCTCAAGGAAGGCTCAGAGTATTATATTGTCGCCCGGTTCGGCAATTTTGGACGCATCCACTTTACCCCTATCAGGTGCAGAGCCGCAGTTTTAGAGGAAACGGGTAGGCCCAGAGCAGTGACAGCGCTCAGCAGCAGCAAGTCAGATTTAATGCTGCCGCTCGAAGTCAGGGATTTTTCTGGAATTATCGATTTTTCAAATGTTTCTGCAGGTACATACCGTCTTGCGGCGGTTTTAGAATATGCTCCCGGGGAGGTAGCAACCAAACAAATAGGTATACGGGTTCTGCCCCAGGGGCAACGGAGGATTGTTGAAGTTGTAAAGTTAGAGGAGGAGCTTGGAGAAAAAATAGAGGTTCAATGGTAGCACGCCGGCAAGGAGATTTTTTACTAAAGAAAGAAGCTGAATTGCCGATACAAGGCAAAGGAGCTGTAGTATTGCCGGTTAATGGCTACAGAAAGGGACATTGACTTATGGCAAGGAAAAATATCGGTAGAGTTTTATCGGACGGTGTAGTAGTCCTCTGCGTCGTAACTTTGCTCTGCGCGTTGAACATCAGAGTTCAGGCTGCGATCGAAGGCAAAGCGATAACTTACACCATCTCCGGTTCAGTACCAGGGCTGAGCGGCGTAACGATGAATGGTCTGCCGAACAATCCTGTTACCGACGAGAACGGCAATTATAGTGACACCGTTCCATACGGCTGGCGCGGTACAGTTACACCGGTAAAGGCCGGTTACACCTTCGAACCAGCTAACATACCCTATCCCAAAGTTACCAGCGACCAAAGTAATCAGGACTACGTGGCAACGCTGAAGACCTTTGTTATTACGGGCACAACCCGTATGGAAGGTGTAGTAATGGAGGGTCTGCCGGGTAATCCGATTACCGGCAGCGACGGCACTTACAGGGCCATCGTGGACTACGACTGGAGCGGCACGGTTACGCCAACGAAGGTTGGGTACATCTTCACGCCAATCAGTAAGCCATATTCTGCTGTTACCAGGGACCAGATGAATCAGGACTACAGAGGTACACTGATTACCTTTACAATTTCCGGTTCTGCAGGAGTGGAGGGTGTAGTAATGAACGGTCTGCCGGGTAATCCGACTTCCGGCGTGAACGGCATTTACAGCGCCACGGTTGAATACGGCTGGAGCGGCACGGTCAGGCCGACTAAGGATGGTTATACCTTTGAGCCGGCTGAAATGCCATACAGTGACCTTATCGGTGCTCAGGCCAATCAGGATTACGCTGCGAATGTGATGACCTTTACGATATCCGGCACGGCTGGTATGGACGGTGTGGAAATGCAGGGTCTGCCGGGCGCTGCTGTTTTTACCGATGTCAGCGGCTATTACAGCACCAGCATTGACTACGGCTGGAGCGGGATGGTCAAGCCGGTAAAGGAAGGTTACACTTTTGAACCGGCTACAATGAACTACACTAAACTTACCAGTGAACGGACCAATCAGGATTACAGTCCGAAAGTGATTACATTAACCATTTCCGGTTCCGTTGGTATGGACGGCGTAACAATGGAGGGCCTGCCCGGTAATCCGGTTACCAGTGGGGGCGGATTGTACAGTACTACTATTGACTTTGGCTGGAGCGGTACGGTTACGCCCATAAAAGAAGGTTACGAGTTCACCCCGCCAAGTAACGTATACAGTCTCATTAGCAAAGACCAGAAGAGCCAGAACTACACTTCGAAAGAGATTACCTTTACAATTAGCGGTTCTGCTGGAACGAACTCTGCAATAATGAAAGGTTTTCCGGGTAAAGCCGTTATTAGTAATGAGGACGGCACTTACAGCGCCGTTGTTAACTACGGCTGGAGCGGCACGGTCACACCGACAAAGGCAGGTTATAACTTTGACCCACTTGATATAAAATATCCTGCACTTTTTGGCCCTGAGTTTGACCAGAACTACATCGCAACGTTGTTGAAGCAAACCGTCTCTGGTACGATACGCTCTGACAAGGACGAACCTGTCGAAGATGTATTTGTATTAGCAGACCCCGGCGGAGGTTCCGCGACAACCAATACTAATGGCGGGTACGAATTGACGGTGGATTACGGCTGGCGCGGCGCAATAACACCGACAAAGGTAGGTTATACCTTCAGGCCGACTAATAAACCGTACCCTATTGTTACCAAGGACCAGACGAATCAGGACTATTCGGCAATACTGCGGACGTTCACCATCTCCAATGCGGTGATGGTCGGCGGAACACCTATCGAAGGTGTACAGGTCTCAGCAAATAATGGTGGAGGCACCGGTATCACCGACTCCAGGGGCAGATTCATTGTTGAAGTGCCATATGATTGGAGCGGTGAGATTACACTGACAAAAGAAGGTTTCGAGTTCCCGAGTAAGTCATACACTAACATTATAGAGAACTATAGGGACGACTTACCGGAATCGGCAAGGCGTCCTGCACCGCGAATACCCGAGCCGACACCCACTGAACCGACACCTCTTGCGCCCACGGCCGTTGTGCCGGAAGCCCCTGAGTGGAAAATGCCTCCTGGGACGGAGGCCACCATTGCGCCTACGCCAGCTCCTGTGGTTGAGGAGGTGCCGAAAACACCTTTAGAGAGGGATATTGCCAAGATTCGAGCACAATTGGAAAACCTTCTGCTCAAGCAGGTAGCTCCGGTAGAGCCAAACCTGCTTGCTCCTCAAGTGCCGCTTATCAGCAATGTCTTTGTTGATGCTGATATCGCTATGGCGCTTCAGGACATCGCATCAACGGCGGGCGTTACTATTATCCCCGATGAGACCGTCATAGGGGTGATAAACTGCACTCTTGATAACGTGCCGCTTGACAGGGCCCTCGAGATTATCCTGGCCGGCACTCCTTATGTCATCAAGAAGACACCGTATTATTATCTGGTTTGTTCAGGGGACCCGACAAGTGCGTTGTTCCCGGTTGTGAGCGAAACACGCCGGATAAAACTGAACTACATCACGGCTGGGGCAGCAGTGGGACTTTTATCCACTCCTTTCAAGGCCTACGTTCAGGCCGAAATTGGCCTGCCCGGGACCGACACCTACACAGTGGTTGTTACAGCACCACCGCTTTTGATGGAGCGTATCGTCTCGGACCTGAAGCAAATCGACCGACATCGACCCCAGGTCCTCCTGGATGCGCGTGTTGTGGTGATGGAACGCGGCGACCTGCTGAACATGGGTGTCGAGTGGGGTTGGCCCACGATTAGCGCCGGTCTTTTTACCAATGATCTCCTTGGGCGCGGGACCTCGGGGATGTCTGACTTCGACGGCGGCATAGCGACGGGTCTCCAAATTGGCTATACACCCGACGCAACATTCACCAATTCGCTGACGTTAGCGCTTAACCTGCTCGCTCAGAATGACGAGGCGACTATTCTGGCTAAACCTCAAGTGTTGGCTCAAGACGGCAAGGTGGCGGAAATCAATGTCATGACTGAAGAGTACTATATGATGACCTCGCCGATGACCGCTTACTACTACACCCGTTCTGAACTGGAGAAAATCGATTCCGGCACCAAGTTAAGTATCACACCCCACATCGGGGACAATAATGATATTACACTTGAGTTGGCCATCGAGGTCAGTGACAGCATACCTCGCGGCAGAGGAAGTGACCTTCCGGTTGTTACACGGCGAACATCCAAAAACACGGTACGCATTCAAAACGGCGGAACAGTTGCACTGGCCGGCCTGACGGAGAACCGAACGCGTTTGGAGAAGAGACGTACCCCGGGACTCAGCAAAATTCCGCTATTGGGGAACCTGTTTAAGAGTACAAACGACATTGAGTCCAGCAGGGAAATCGCTGTCTTTGTCACGGCAAACATAATACCGGAGTCAAGCCGACGACCCCTCGATTTCGCCCAACCTCAGACGCCTGCAATTCAGCCTCCGTTCAGATCGGTGGGTGGAGATTTTAAGACGAGTCTTCGGGAAAGTTTATTACGTCCGATCAGATGAAAAACATATTAAGGAGACAAAAGAGCTGTGAAGCCGATTAGTCGCGAAACAAGAATTAGTAGCAGTGGCGTGATTATTGTGTCATTATTGCTGGCGCTTCTGGCTTTTGGTGTGGTTAGTTGTGCACAAAGAGGCTTTGAGGTCATACCCTTGAACCACCAAGAGGTACTTAACCTAAGCTCCGATGACATTGTACGAGTGATGCGACGAGCGGGCTTTTCCGATAATCAGATTCTGGAATATGGAACAGACCTTCACTACGCACTATCCCGATCAGGAGCAGCACAAATCAAGATAGACAAAAAGCTGCAAGCTGTTTTTGCCATCAATGGTGATAGTGTGTACCTCAGTACTCGCCTAAGAGGCAACTTCATTTATAATGTGAAAACAGGTTGGGTTGGTGTTGAGTAATTCCTCGCGGCACTGTCGCAATTGAGCCGAGCACTTTCGCCAAACGTCGTCTGGTAACATTCCAGTCCGTCTTCGCGGACCATCCGTGATAAGAAATCCCAAATCGCAAGTATGCACTTCACCGTATGAAATATTTGCCCCCTGCTATATGCTGAAATAGCCGGGGTTTACGAAAAACCATCTGGGGAGGTTGTAGAAATCCGCTGTTTTATCCAGATGCGCTGCAAGTGCGCCGGAACAAATGATTAGACCTGCCAAATTGGCACTCAGACAGAAGAACAAGAAAGCCGTAATTGCTTATTATAACGGCAATTACAATTTTGGTTTGTTTTGGGCACGCTGTTTGCACTTATTGAGTATTAAAGTATGTCTGTAATTGAAATTTCGTCTGCATAAAAGAAGGATTGGCTATGAAATTCGATAAATTCACACTAAAAGCCCAGGAGGCATTGGCAACTGCTCAGCAGCTCGCGATGGCTAAATCGCATACTGTTATGTCACCATTGCATTTATTAGGCACTATTTGCCGCGAGGACAGCGGCATTGCGGTCGAGATTTTGAAAAAGATAGGCGCCAATGTCCCGCGAATTAGAGAGATGACCGAGAGCGAGCTTGGGCGGCTGCCGCAGGGCAGCAGTGTTAATCAGCTTATGCCTGACCCGGCTTTCAGCCAGGTTGTTCTGGATGCCCAAAACAGGGCTGATACGATGGGCGACGAATATTTGAGCGTGGAGCATCTGCTCATTGCGCTTGCCTCAGTACAAAGCGACGCGAAAGAGATTCTCCGGCTCAACTCAATAACACCCGAACAGGTTGAGAGCGCCATAAAAGAAATTCGTGGGCCGGAAAAGGTAACCGACCAAAATCCCGAGGACAAATACAAAGCACTGGAGCGCTACGGGATTGACCTTTTGGAGATGGCTCGCAAGGGAAAGCTCGACCCCGTCATCGGCAGAGATGAAGAGATTCGGCGATGTATGCAGGTCCTCAATCGGCGAACGAAAAATAATCCGGTACTGATCGGCGAGCCGGGCGTTGGCAAAACTGCAATTGTCGAAGGCCTTGCCCAACGAATAATTGCAGGTGACGTCCCTACCGGTTTGAAAAACAAAAGGATTATCGCTCTGGATATGGGGGCACTGATAGCCGGAACAAAATTCAGGGGCGAATTTGAAGACAGGCTCAAGGCCGTGCTCAAGGAGGTCATCGCCGCCGGTGGGCAAATAATACTCTTCATCGATGAGTTACATACTGTCGTAGGGGCGGGCAAAGCTGAAGGTGCGGTCGATGCGGGCAATTTACTAAAACCATCCCTCGCCCGGGGCGATTTACGCTGTATTGGTGCCACAACCATCGATGAATATCGAAAATACGTGGAAAAAGACGCGGCGTTAGAAAGGCGTTTTCAGCCGATTGTAATTGACCCACCGAGCGTCGAAGAAACCATAGCCATCCTCCGAGGATTAAAAGACCGGTATGACACCCACCACGGTGTTCGGATTACCGACTCGGCACTTGTTGCGGCTGCGACTTTGTCAAATCGGTACATAACGGACCGATGGCTGCCGGACAAGGCGATAGATTTGATTGATGAGTCGGCCTCGAAACTGCGTATTGAAAACGATTCACTGCCGGCTGAATTAGATAGTATTCGCAGAAAAATTGTTCAGCTTCAAATCGAACGTGAAGCTCTGAAAAAAGAAACTGATAAGGCAAGTAAAGAACGATTAAAGAATACCGAAAAGCAGTTGGACGAGCTGCAACAGCAGGACAACAAGCTCACGGCACAGTGGGAAAGTGAAAGGTCTGTCTCCGACCAGATAAAAGCCCTGAAGGAAAAACTTGAAGAGGCTCAAAACCAGTTTGAAGATGCCCAGCGAAAAGGCGACCTGGAGACCGCCGCCCGCCTGAAGTATGAAACCATTACGAATTTGAAAAAGGAGCTTGAGGAAAAAGAGGCTCAGCTTTCCAAGGCCGACAAAACTATAATCCGCAACGAAGTAACCGAAGAGCACATCGCCGGCATTGTTTCAAAATGGACAGGGATACCGGTTGCAAAGTTGTTGAGTGGAGAGCGTGAAAGACTAATGAAAATGGAGGATTCGATTCGCCGGCGTGTAGTCGGGCAGGACGAAGCGGTCGCAGCACTCTGCAATGCGGTTCGCAGGAGCCGCTCAGGTTTAGGAGACCCGAATCGGCCAATAGGGACATTTTTATTCCTCGGCCCGACAGGAGTCGGCAAGACAGAGCTTTCCAAAGCGCTTGCGGACTTTCTCTTTAACGACCCGCACGCTATGATTCGGGTCGATATGAGCGAGTTTATGGAGCAGCATTCCGTCGCTCGCCTTATCGGCTCACCGCCGGGCTATGTCGGCTACGAAGAAGGCGGACGATTGACAGAAGCTATTCGGCGCAAGCCATATTCGGTGGTTTTGTTGGATGAGATTGAAAAGGCCCACCCGGATGTCTTCAATGTGCTGCTGCAAGTCTTCGACGATGGCCGATTAACCGATGGAAAAGGCCGAACCGTCGATTTCAAGAACACCGTTATCATTATGACCAGCAACATCGCCAGCCATCAGATTCAGCAAATCACCGAGGAATCCGGCGCCGACTGGGAAATCGAGGCCCACGTTAAGGATGCGCTCAAACAGCTCTTCAAGCCGGAGTTTTTGAACCGGGTCGATGAGATAATCGTTTTCCACATGCTCGGCAAAGACGATTTGCGAAAGATTGTCAATATTCAACTTGATTACTTAGCCGAGCGTCTGAACGGCCGCCACATAGAGCTCGAATTCACCGACAGCGCCCGCAAACTGATTATGGATGAGGGCTACGACCCTGCTTTTGGTGCAAGGCCCTTGAAGCGAACGATTCAGCAGCGTCTGGAGAACCCGTTGGCCGCCGAGCTTTTAGCCGGAAAATTCGCCGACGGCGACAAAATAAAAATCGACGCCGACAGCCACAAGTTCATGTTTGAAAAAGTGTAATTTCAATCTACTCTATTGAAAAAAATGCGAAAGTGGTCATTTCACCTCCCTTTCATTAAAATTCTTGTACTAAATCAAGTCAAGGGTTTGCCAAAGCAAAAGAATTGTCGTAGAATTTTGGGTCAGTTGACAAGATAGGGTGAAAATAAGTTGCGTTTAATACATATTCGCAGAGACTTATGAATATAGGACTATTTTTAAAGGGTTTGGTTGTCGGCTTTCTGATTTCGACTCCCGTAGGACCAATCGGGGTGCTATGCATACAGCGAACCCTGAATAAGGGCAAGCTTCACGGCATAGTCTCGGGGTTGGGAGCGGCTACTGCGGATGCTATTTACGGCTTCGTTGCCGCTTTCGGGCTAACGTTTGTTTCAAACTTTCTGGTCAAAGAACAAATGTGGCTTCGTCTCGTTGGGGGCATCTTTCTTTGTTATATGGGCGTAAGGGTTTTCCTGTTCAAATCGGAACAGCGAACAGTTCCAGGAGATAGTACCAGTTATGTTAGAGATTATGTGTCCGTGTTTTTTCTTACACTCACAAATCCGATAACATTTTTAGCTTTCGCAGCAACATTTGCCGGCTTGGGATTGGTAAACCTAATTGAGCATCATATTGCCGCTTTATTATTGGTTGCCGGCGTATTTGTCGGCGCAGGACTTTGGTGGTTGATATTGAGCGGCATTACCGCCACATTTCTGAGGAAACTTCTCTATAGCAGGCCAGCCTGGCTGAACAAAATCTCCGGCATAGTAATCATAATTTTCGGTCTATTTGTACTTTTAACTCTAATAACATAAAATCGCACACGAAAATGTGGATTAAAAAAATTGACTTTGTTTCACTATGTTGGTAAGATTGATTTTATGGGACATTCGTGGATCGATATCGAGATTAGCGATTTAGAAAGAAAACACTCTAAGAAAGTCCAAGCTCTGGTTGATACCGGAGCAAGCTTAACCACTCTGCCCACAAAGATTGCAGATGAGCTTGGAATCAAACCAACCACACAAGAGCAGGTTTCCACAGGAGCAGGACTGATTAAGGTCTCAAGAGGTAGAGCATGGATAAAGTTAAAAGGCAAAGAAGATGCTTTTGCGATATGGATTTCAGATGTGATAGATAAGGTCTTACTTGGGGTGGTTGTTTTAGAAACGTTCGGCTTTAAAGTGGACCCAACAACCGGAACACTTGAAGAAAAGCCGTTGTTATTATATTGACTGATTTCACCAAGCGTTTGTATCGTTTGAGTCTTTAGGGTGGTCTCTTATACCGAAGCAGGCCATTTAACAGCGGCGATTGGAAAATCCCCTTGCCGCCGAGCTTTTAGCCGGCAAATTCACCGCCGGCGACAAAATAAAAATCACCGCCAACGCTCACAAATTCATATTTGAGAAAATAGGAGCTGCATAAGCAAATTTCTTTACGAAGACATAGCCTTAAAATGTTCTTAACTACAGCCGGCAAATTGTTTATCCTATATGGAAAACCAAAGGCGCTTAACAAAATCTTATATGTCACCCCGAGCCCATTCGACTTCGCTCAGGGTAAACTGCGCCGAGGGGTCTGTTAAAAAGATTACTTTGTCAGATTCCTCGACTCCACGATGCTGCGCATCGCTTCGCTCGGAACGACGTTAAAGTAGTAATTGAGGATATTTGATAATGAACCCTGTTAGAAATTCCAACGGAGGTAAGAATATGAGACAAGAAGAAAAAATTTCTAACGGGGTGAATCGCAGGGTATTTATTAAATCAATAGGTTTTGGAGCGGCAGCATTTTTACTGCCCGGATGTTCGGCCGGGACATCAGGTCTCGGTTCAGGGTCTCCGAAGGAGAGTAAAGATATTAAAGCAAAGCCTAACTTTCTTTTTATTCTCGCCGATGATTTGGGCTGGTCTCAATTAGGCTGCTACGGCAGTAAATTCTATGAAACTCCAAATATCGACCGGTTAGCAGCAGAGGGTATGAGATTTACCGATGCTTATGCCGCCTGTCCGGTTTGCTCGCCTACCCGTGCCAGCATAATGACCGGAAAGTATCCCGCCCGTCTGCACCTGACAGATTTTATCGCGGGCGGCTCCTTCCCTTACGAGAAATACAAACAGCCCCAATGGCAAAAATATCTGCCATTGGAAGAAATAACCATCGCAGAGGTCCTCAAGACGGCAGGCTACACCACCGCCAGCTTCGGAAAGTGGCATCTTAGCATCGCCAAAAAACCGCCGGAGTCTCTGCCGTACAATCCAGACAAGCAGGGCTTCGATGAATCAATTATTACATACAAACCGGCCTCCAATCACGACCCCGAAAGTGATGCTCACAACGTGGAAATAATTACCGAAAAATCACTGGAATTCCTTCAAAAGAACAAAGACAAACCATTCTTTCTTTATGTCCCCCACAACACAATACATTCCCCGATTTTGGGAAAGAAAAAGCTGATTGAAAAATACAGAAAAAAGCCCGGCTCAAATCTACCGCAAAATAATCCAATAGTTGGAGCAATGATTGAGGAGCTGGATAACAGTGTTGGCAGGTTACTTAAAAAACTGGATGAATTAAAGATTGCCTCCAAAACCATTGTTATCTTTTTTTCCGACAACGGCGGATTAGAAAGCTCGAACAAACAGACTCCGTTGCGTAGCGGCAAAGCGAATCTTTATGAAGGCGGCATAAGGGAGCCCTTAATCATTCGCTGGCCCACAGTAGTGCAACCAGGCAGCACCTGTAGCGAGCCTGTAATCAGTGTGGACTTCTTCCCGACCTTTCTGGAAATCCTCGGCCTAGAAAACAAGGCGAAGGAGCCGAATGATGGGGTCAGTCTGCTGCCGCTTCTGACTCAAACCGGCTCCTTTAGTCACCGCGCAATTTACTGGCACTATCCACATTATCACTCCAGCAGTATCGGCCCCTGTGGAGCCGTTCGCATGGGCGATTACAAGCTACTCGAATGGTTTGATGAAACTATCTGCGGGGCCGGCAACGAATTCGAGCTTTACAACCTAAAGCAGGACATCGGCGAGCAGAATAATTTAGCCAAAAAGATGCCGGAAAAAACCAAAAAACTGAAAGAGATGTTGGAAACCTGGCGAAACAACGTAAACGCCCAGATGCTGACCCCGAACCCCAACTATGACCCCCAAAAAGCCAAAAAATCAAAAGAGCAAAAATGACTTATGGGAAAGATAGTCACCATCTATTCTGATAAGAACTGATTGAAAGGAGTCTTCGTATGTCAAAGGTAAAACGATTAAAGCGAAAAAGAGCAATGCAAAAAAAGGCCAATATCCGGCAGATGGATTCGCAAAAAAAGTTAGGTGCAACACTGAAACCCCGAAAGTCAATAAAACACATGGCCAGAGACCACCTCGATGTGCTCCAAAACATCGAATTCGTCCTCGTCTCAGAATATCGCAGCGACCGGAGTATCGACGACCGCATTGTTGCCGATGCCTTGAGAGCAGTCATTCTTGATACCGAACCGCAGGATACCCGCGCTCAATCGTTGAGTAAGAGCTTGGAGAGTATCCGCGAGCTCCGTGCCGATATCTCGGATGATATATGGCAGGAAGGGCTGAGAACCGTGTTACAGTCCGTCCACCGGCACTCTAATCTGAAACCCGGCTGCAGATTGTATCTCGACTTCGTCTCTGATTTTGTATTGTAATTACCACCGAAGGAATTGAATTTTTGAAATTTATCTTGCAGTTTTCTCCACAAAGGCCAGAATAACTCCATACTAAATACGATACATACAATTCAACATATAAGAGAGGGAACTTTATGGAAATTCAGAAGGTTTTGGAGCAGACGAAAAAAGACGATATAAAATTTATCACCCTGCAATTTACAGACCTGTTAGGCGTTATAAAAGAGCTCATCATACCGGTTGAAGAATTAGAGGACGCATCACGCAACGGCGTCTGGTTTGACGGCTCTTCGGTTGAAGGTTTTGCTCGAATACAGGAAAGCGACCTGTTTTTGAAGCCGGACATGACAACTTACGCTGTCGTGCCCTGGCTGACCGAAGACGGCAGAACCGCGAGGTTGATATGTGATATCTACCGCGCAGACGGCAAACCCTTTGAAGGAGACCCGAGATTTATCCTCAAACAGGCCGCGGCCGAAGCTGCAAAAGAGGGCTTTGAATACAACGTCGGGCCTGAGCCGGAATTCTATTTGTTCAGGACCGACGGCCAAAACCGGACTACGCCTATAGATTACGGTCGATATTTCGACCTCACTTCTCACGAAGGATATAGAGCCATAAAAAAGATAATAGCCGCATTAGAGAGTTTTGGGATTAAGGTCGAAACGTCTCATCATGAGGTCGGCTTCGGTCAATACGAAATAGATTTCAATTACGGACAATGTCTGGATGTGGCCGACAAGGTGCTCACATTAAAATACACGGCCAAGAGAATCGCCCAAATGCAAAATTTACATGCGACCTTTATGCCGAAACCAATAATGGGCAGGGCCGGCTCCGGAATGCATGTTCATCAGAGCTTGTTTGACACTAAGTCAAAGATAAATGCCTTTTACGATAAGGAACACAAATATAATCTCTCAAAAGTCGCTTATAATTTCATAGCCGGCCAGATAAAACACATAAACGCAATGTGTGCTATTCTATGTCCTACTGTCAACTCCTATAAGAGACTGGTCTCCGGATTCGAGGCACCTGTTTATATTACCTGGGCTGCTATGAACCGCTCGGCACTTTTGAGAGTGCCGAAATGGTTCAAGGCCAAAAGAGAAGCCGCTCGCATCGAGCTGCGATGTCCCGACCCTGCTTGCAATCCATATCTGGCATTTGCCGTTATGCTAAGAGCGGGACTGGACGGAATTAAAAATGACCTGAAACCCCCTGAGCCGGTCGAAGAAGATATATACAGTCTTGATGATGAAGGTCTGGTCCAGAAAAACATCGATATTCTGCCGACATCGTTGGCCGAGGCCCTAGACGCCCTGAAAAAAGATAAAGTCTTGCAGGAGGTTCTCGGAGAGCACTTGTTTGAAAGATACATTGACGTAAAGACAAAAGAGTGGGACGAGTTTAAAAAACAGGTTACAAACTGGGAAATAGATACGTATTTAGACACTTTCTAATTGTTCTGTGAGAGCAATATAGGGGGAGCGGGTAATTATTGGCAGATAATAGGCACGCCGGGATGATCAAGATTCGCAAAGGAAAGTTGAGTGACTCGGAAAGTATCGTTGAGCTGCAGCTACAGATGGCACGGGAGACGGAGGGGCTTGGGCTGGATAAGACGGTGGTGAGCAGGGGAGTGCACGGCGTTTTCCAGGAACCGGCACGAGGGACCTATTGGGTGGCCGAGGAAAAAGGCAATATCCTCGGAGTGCTTCTGGCAATACCGGAATGGAGCGACTGGCGGAACGCGACGGTGCTGTGGATACATTCGCTTTATGTCATTCCCGAAGCGCGTGGTCAAGGGGTGTTCAAAAAGCTGTACTTGAATTTGGAAAAGCAGGTGAAGCAGTCGCCACAGCTGGCAGGGATACGTCTGTACGTGGACAAGCGAAACAAGCTGGCGCAGGAAGTGTATGAAAAAATGGGCATGAACAAACACCACTATGAGCTTTACGAATGGCTCAAGTGAATAACATACGCATTAGATACTCACGCCGACCCGCGCATTGGCGGGCTGGCTCACCATCAGACCAAGGAAATCCGGGGCAAGCTCTACATCATACAAAACAACATCGACGAATTACTGCGGCGGTAATCCCGATACTCCGAGACCAAACCGGCTGATTGATTATTTATCTCCCCGTTTTTCCAGGACCGTTGGGCCCTTTATAGATTTACGGGTATGCCTCGGCTTCTGAGGTATTCTTTCATTTGTTTTATGGTGTAGTTTCCAAAGTGTGTTATTGAAGCCATAAGGACTGCGTCTGCGCCGCCGTCAACAATGGCATCGTAAAGGTGTTCGAGTATCCCCGCTCCGCCGGAGGCGATTACGGGGATATTGACCGCATCGGTAACAGCTTTGTTGAGTTCGTTATCATAACCTGCCTTCGTGCCGTCGGCGTCCATACTGGTCAGCAATATCTCGCCCGCACCCAGTTTTTCGCCTTTAACAGCCCATTCAACCACATCAATATCGGTCGGTTCAGAGCCGGCCTTTACGCAGACCTGCCATTTGCCGGGACGTTCTTTTGAGCGGCGGGCATCAATGGCAAGGACAACACACTGATTTCCAAATCGCTGTGCCGCTTCGGCAAGCAGCTCCGGGTTTTCAACGGCAGCGGTGTTTACCGAAACCTTTTCAGCCCCGCTTCGCAGAAGCTCATCGATTTGTTCGACCGTTTGTATGCCGCCGCCCACCGTAAACGGAATGAACACGTTTTCGGCAACCTTTTCGACAAGCTCGACAATAGTTTTGCGAAAGTGAATAGTCGCGGTAATATCGAGGAACACCAGCTCATCGGCGCCGGTGTCACTGTATCGCGCACCTAATTCCACAGGGTCGCCCGCGTCGCGAAGATTCAGAAAATGGACGCCCTTAACTACACGGTTGTCTTTAACATCAAGGCAGGGAATAATTCTTTTGGTCAGCATTTCAGAGCTTCCCCTTTACAAATCTCATAAAAATTCTCCAGGACCTTCAAGCCGGTATTACCGCTCTTTTCCGGATGAAACTGCGTGCCATATATATTAGCCTTCTGCACCGCAGCGGGCAAGTCAAAGCCGTAATCGGTAAATGCGACCCTGGCCCCGCTGTCCGCAACCTCGGCGTAGAAAGAGTGTGCAAAATAGAAATGTTTTTCACTCCCCAGCCCGGCGAACAATTCCATATCTTCCGGCAGCTCTACCAAATTCCAGCCCATGTGCGGAACCACCCGGCCGGGTGGAATAGGAACAACACTTCCGGACACCAACCCCAGGCCGTCGTGTCGGCCATATTCGCTGCTTGTCTCAAAAAGCATCTGGTAGCCGACGCAAATACCCAAAAGCGGCTTGCCGCCCAGAGCAACCTCTTTTATCAGCTCTGCAAGCGAGCCTAATGCACTGACGGCATACCCGAACGCTGCAACGCCGGGCAGAACAATACCGCTGGCATTCTCAACCGTCTCAGGCTCGCAGCTAAGCTTTACCTTGCAGCCGATATACCGAAATGCGTTACATACGCTCTTGACATTTCCAACTTTATAATCGATAACCACTATCATAAATCATTATTGACTATTTACTATTGACTATTTACTATTTGTATGAAAAATAACCTAATCAAAGAAGATTCTTAAATAATAGTAAATCGTAAATAGTAAATAGTAAATAACAAATGTGTGGCATAGTAGCTTATCTCGGTAAAAAAGCGGCACAGCCAATCCTCATAGAGGGTTTAAAGCGTCTGGAATATCGTGGCTATGATTCGGCCGGCGTGGCGCTATTGGGTAGCGGTGCTATAAGAATCAAAAAAACCAGCGGCAGAATCAGCGCTCTGGAAGAGATTTTAGATGAGCCAAATGCCGCCGAGACTTTCGGTATCGGCCACACGCGCTGGGCCACTCACGGAGAGCCGAACTCTGTTAATGCCCATCCCCATCTGGACTACACAGGCAAAATCGCCGTCGTTCACAATGGCATCATTGAAAACTACGGAACGCTCAAGACCTGGCTACAAAACGAGGGATTTGAGTTTGCCAGCGAAACAGATACTGAGGTAATAGCAAACCTAATCGGCTATTTTTATGCCAACCCGGACAACCCGGACGAGCAAAAGAAACTCGATGGTCAGAACAAATTCGAATGGGCGGTCCAGCGGGCCCTTCAGGAAATACACGGCACCTTCGGCCTGGCCATTGTCTGCTCAGACTTTCCCGATACCATCATCGGCGCCAAAAAGGGCAGCCCTCTGATTTTAGGCGTCGGTGACAACGAATATATCCTGGCCTCGGATGCCGCCGCAATCATCGAGCATACGACCCAGGCAATATACCTTGCCGATAACGAAATGGTTACCATCACGCCGGAGGGGTTCCATACCAAAACAATTGACAATATCACCGTCAGTAAAGAGCTACAGCAAATTGAATTCTCATTGGAACAAATCGAGCTGGGCGATTTCCCGCACCACATGCTCAAAGAGATTTTTGAGCAGCCCAAGGCCCTGAGTACCTGTATGGGCGGTCGAATCGACCACCAAAACAACAAGATTAAACTTGGTGGTATAGCTTCGTACCTGCGCGAGCTGACGCGCACTAAGCGGCTCATCCTGACCGCCTGCGGAACAGCGTTCCACGCCGGTTTAGTCGGTGAATTTTTGTTTGAGCAGTTGTCGCGTATCCCCGCGGAAACCGAATACGCCAGCGAATTTCGATACCGCAATCCAATAATCGAGGACGGGACCGTCGTTATATCGATAAGCCAATCCGGAGAAACCATCGATACTCTTGCGGCGGTAGAGGAAGCCAAAGAGCGGGGAGCAACGGTTCTTGGTATTGTCAATGTCGTCGGCTCTTCCATCGCCAGAGCTACAGACGCAGGGATATATTTGCACGCGGGCCCCGAAATCGGCGTTGCCAGCACAAAGGCCTTTACAGCACAGGTGGCAGTCCTGACAATGCTCGCAATCGAATTAGGCAGAAGAAGACACATCAGCAGCGACCGGGCAAGCAAATACATCGATGAGCTTTCCAAAATACCGGATAAGATAAGCCAAATACTAAACCGAACCGACCACATTAAACAAATCGCCGCGGCAAATATCGACCAGGACAACTGGCTTTTCCTTGGCAGAGGCGTCAATTATCCCGTTGCCCTCGAAGGGGCCTTGAAACTTAAGGAAATAAGCTATATTCACGCCGAAGGCCTGCCCGCTGCGGAGATGAAGCACGGCCCGATTGCTCTGATTGCCGATGGTATGCCCGCGGTTTTCATCGCCACAGCAGGGCCGCAATATGACAAGATTATGGGCAATATCGCCGAAGTCAGGGCACGCGGCGGCGAAACCATCGTTGTCGCAACCGAGGGTGATGAGAATATCATACAACACTCCGACCATTTAATCACCATACCCAATGCTCCGGAGCTTTTGCAGCCGATGCTGACCGTTGTGCCGCTGCAACTGTTGGCCTATCACGCTGCTGTGCTCCGTGGACACGATGTTGACAAACCTCGAAACCTTGCAAAGAGCGTTACAGTCGAGTAAACTGTCTCGCTTGATGATTAGAACAAAAACATCAATTTCAGGCCGGTTTTGGCCCTGCTCAGCAGCGAAACAAGCTCAGTTTGGCTTTACCCTTGTGGAGCTGCTCGTTGTTATAGCAATCATCGCTCTTTTGCTCTCTATACTTATGCCGTCGCTTAGAAAAGCCAAGTCTATGGCGATGCGTCTGGCGTGCGCCCATAACCTCAAGCAAATCGACCTAGCTGTGCACTTCTATCTCAATGAAAACGACAACACGTATCCCTGTGCCCAGGACCCTGTCTCAACGGAGCCGCCTTACTGGCTGTGGATGGGTCGCGGCTGGCGATTCCTTGTCGAACCTTATCTCGGCGGCAATATCGATGCGAAAAATCCTTCTGTCCTGTTCTGTCCGCAGGACCATATCGCAAAAGACAAATACGAGTCCACGAGTTATTCCTACTCTATGGCCTTTTACCATAGCCCCGAGCAGATTGACGATATGAACAGCCCCGCCGACACCTATAACAATCCTCAGCCCTCTATTCCACAACAGAGCATGGATGTAGCCAGGCCGTCTGGCAAGATTCTTATCGGCGAATGGCAAAGCAATCATTTACCTATCGATGACGATAAAGGGTGGTGGTGCTGGCAAGGCAGCAGAAACTATCTTTTTGTTGACGGCCAGGTTCTTTTACTTAAAGCCAAACAGATTCGCCCGGCTCGGGATGGACTTCCCAACGCAAACCTGACAATCCACGGCATAAAAGGCACAGACTGGCCCCCTTAGAAATTCGGTCTCAAATCGGGATTTACCTTTTCCACGAAAAGAAAAGACGTTATCCTCTAACAAAGATTTATCCCATTACAAGTGCAAAAGCTGCCAGAAAAAGACCCCAAAGTTTGAGGGAGAAAGTATGGGGAATCTATGAAGCAGTATAAGGAAAAACGATAATGGACCGTTCTGATGTTAAAGAATTATACTTTATTACTCTCATTTCCAAGGTCCGGTCTATTATTGAATACGGTATATTATCCCACAACAAGTCTGTTAAAATTCTCCATGATGATTCTGTCGCAATGCAAAAAATGCAGGAGAAGCGTAGAATCAAAAAAATTCCTGGAACGAACAAGAAACTACACGATTATGCCAATCTCTATTTCGATGCCCATAATCCTATGCTAAGCAGGCGTCGAGATAGAAACAATGAGATATGTGTTTTGCGCATAGATGCGAATGTTCTGGATTTGCAGGGAGTCATCATTGCAGATCAAAATGCCTCAAGCGAATATGCCCGTTTTTATCCAGTAACACAAAGATTAGCTGCAATCGATAAAGATAGGCTTTTTGCTAAATATTGGACACATCCTGAAAATATATATGAGGAGTGGGCACACAAGTCCATCAAGTGTGCGGAAATCCTTGTGCCGGACGAAGTTGAGCCGCGATATATTTTGGCCGCCTATGTCGCAAATCAAGCGGCTTTGGCTGCTTTCAAGAAACTCAAAATAGAATTGAACGTAAGTATTAAAAGTGATATATTCTTCTAAGAGGATGTTATGAAGATTCTAATAGGTGATATTCTGAAATCCAAAGCACAAACCCTCGTCAACACAGTAAATTGTGTTGGTATTATGGGTAAGGGAATAGCTCTCGAGTTTAAGAAGCGATTTCCCAAGATGTTCAAAGATTATTTAGAACGGTGCAAACGTAATGAAATACATGCAGGTCGCCCTTATATATACAAGAGTTTAATAGGTCCGCAGATTGTGAATTTCCCGACCAAAGATCACTGGAAGTCTGTCTCCAAAGTAAGCGATATTGAGCAGGGCTTAGATTTTCTTTTAGCTCATTATAAAGAATGGGGTATTACTTCGATAGCAATTCCACCGCTCGGCTGTGGAAACGGTCAATTGGAATGGAAAGTCGTTGGCCCCCTGATTTATAGTCGAGCCAAACAAATGGAGATTCCTGTTGAAATCTATGCTCCATATGGTACGAGTCCTACAGATATGACCAAGTCATTCCTAAAAAAAGCCGGCGAATCTATGAAGCCTGATTACAGCTCCTCAAGGAATAAACAGATTCCCTTTAATCCTGCTTGGGTAGGTCTTGTCGAAATTTTACACCGGATTGAAAAACAACCATATCATCAGCCTGTTGGCAGAACTATCTTCCAGAAAATTGCCTATGTAGCTACTCAACAAGGACTTCCTACAGGATTTAACTATCAGAAATCAAGTTATGGACCCTTTTCCAAAGAACTTAAACTCGCCGAATCAAAGTTAATTAATAATAATCTCTTGCAGGAAGAACGTTTGGGCAGAATGTTCGAAGTCAAGGTGGGCCCGGGTTTCGATGAATATCGGAAACGCTATGAGTCTGTGCTGGAAACATACGCTTATATAATTGAAAAAACCACAGACTTGTTTATGCGAGTGGACACAACACAAGCGGAAACAATTGCCACGGTAATATTTACCGTAACTGAACTTAAGCAAAAGAGCAAATCCCCGGTCTCGGAAATGGATGTCCTTGAAGCAGTGATGCAATGGAAACAGCGAAGGAAACCGAGATTAGATAAAACAACGGTCGCCTCAACTATACGCAATCTTGGTATGCTGCATTGGCTCGATGTGCAACCTGATGACAGATTGCCCGTGTCTGAAGAAAGTGAGATATACGTTTGAGAATATGTTATGTAACGTGATGCCTCATCTGCATAAGTGCGTAATAGTAAATATCCATTCGTTCTGAGCAATGAAATACCAAGGACGTCGGCCATTGAATATAAAGCCGGCTCTTTTCCAATCAGCCATTTTGCCGCTCGCAGTGACCCCCTTACAAAGGTGTCTCTGCTGCTGGCGGTATGATTTAGAGTAACGGTCTCGCCTAAGGTGCCGAATATTACCGAATGAACACCAGTGATATCACCGGCATGGACACAAAAACGCCGCTGTTATTTATCAGAGTATGAGACCTCTTATTGCGTGTTCTTCCGGCTGCTGAAGAAGCTGCTGTATCCTCCGATTTGGGACTCAGCTTTGCTTGAAGCATCAGTATCTTTTTCGGTGTCTTCAGCCAGCAGTGCACGATAATTTTTTATGACCTTCTTGTAGGCATTGGCGTGTTCCTCAATTATCTCAGGCCGATAGTGCTTAAACCACGGAATCCCGAAAACCCGTCGGTTAATGTCTTCGGAAACCGGAAGGGATTCAACATAATGCTCAATTTTTGCAGATTTACCAAGGTAAGCAATCCGCGTTGGCCTGCCGTGTCCGTAAACGTCCATTGTCGTAAAAAGTGGATGCAAGTGCAGTGGCTTATTGCAGCCGGGATTGCATATCGAACCTTCGGCAGTAACTGCCTCGCTGAATTTAGACAATGAAAGACCTTCGAGCTCCTCCGTGACATACTTAAACAGTGGAAAATACCAGCCGCCCTTGGTCGTGTTGCTGCCCTTCGGGGGCCGCATCGGCCTGATTCCCGCATTATCATCGAGCAGGTCACAGAAGTAGTTCATCGCCTTATCGATTTCCGCCATTTGCTGGGGATATAGCTCCAATTGCACAAGACCAAAAGCGGAGCTTAACTGGTGCATGCGATGCTTGAAACCACCGCAGGGCAATCCTATATAAGGTTTAAGCTCTTTTAGTGTAATCTCATCATGACGTATGTAGTGGCCAAACAAAAGGGCGCGTTCATAGACCTCTCGGTCATCGGTAAATAATATACCCGCCTCGCCGATGGCCAGAGATTTACCGGTCATCAGGGAAAACGCCGCGACATCACCGAAAGTGCCAATTTCTCTGCCCTTGTATAAGGCACCGTGAGCATGCGAGCAGTCCTCAAGGATTTTGAGATTGTGCCTGGCGGCGATTTCCATAATGGCATCCATATCGGCCGGCATACCTGCATAATGCACTACGATAACGGCTTTCGTTCGTGGAGTGATTCGGTGTTCGATATCTTTAGGGTCAATGCAGATAGTGTCGGGGTCAACATCGGCGAAAACAGGTGTGGCACCGAGTGTATAGGCCGGGGCGGCAGTGGCCCAATATGTAAGACTTGGCGCTATGACTTCATCGCCGACTCCGATACCTAAGCCGTACATTGCACCCAATATCGCAGCGGTTCCATTATTGTATGCCAGCCCGAATTTTCTACCGAGCATTTTGGCATACTTTTTCTCAAACTTCTTCGTTACTTCAAAGCCGGACATTTGACCTGCCCGTAATACTTTTAATACGGTTTGCTCATGCCGGTCGGTAACAATAGGCCATTTGAACATGTCCGGCTGCTGCGACTTCACCGCCTTTTCACCACCAAATAGCGCCAACTTGTTTTTCGTTCGTTCTTCCGGGGCCATATCGACTAATTCTCCTTTTGGTTTGGTTAATTGGTGAGTAGTTAATTGGTTAATTGGTCAGTTATGACACTCACTACTCACCACTCACTACTCACTACTCACCACTCACTACTCACCACTCACTACTCACCACTCACCACTTACCAGTCCTTTCACTGCTGCGCTAACTGCAGCGCCCTTGTGGTAATGTAATATTTCGCTATCATATTCGGCACCTCCCACTCCGGCAGCTTTCCATCTGCTAAGTATTGTAGGTACTTTTCGGTAACTATTCGAAAGTGGGCCTCGTGCCCGATTCGATGCTCCTTAGGTATCAGCACCTGCCAGGAATTCTGCTGTCGTTTCAATACTAATCCGGGGTACTTACTTTGCAGCTCGGCCAGAGCTTTTTTCAGAGATGCCGCCAGTTCCTTAGCACTGGCGCCTAAGGCCGGCTCCACGTAAAGCTCCGGCCGATAGTTCTGTTCTTTACCCTGCCGGATGATTACATTCGCTTTGCTGCCCCTGAACAATGAATGATGCGTATCTCCACCGCCCTCCGGGGCCTCGAAATTCCATGTCACCGCCAATTTTACATACACTCCCTTCATTGTGTAAATCATTTCTCCATTGGCGTAATAGGGCAGGATTCCCTCGCTATTTAACGTGTCTTTCAGAAAGTCAGGAAAGTCCGGCGCCTTTGTTACCTTCTCGTACTGCTGCCGCGTGAGCATTGTCGGCCAACGCCTGGCCTTTTTCATTACGATGTCTTTTCGGTAATCGACTGGCTCATCAGGGAAACACGTCCACATCATCAGGTCTATAAGGTGTGTTGTTACGTCCACCAGCCCCTCACCCTGCTGGGCGGTGTCAAAATACCACGTAGGCCGTTTGATAGGTGTACCGGAAACGTATTTGAAGAAATGGTGCACACTTTCCTTCACAACCGCCGGCTCATCCACGGAGCCTTTTTCCAATTCTCCGAACAGCTCCTTATTGAGCACTAACGTTTTCTGCAGGATGCAGAGGATATTGAAACGTTCAGTCATAATATCGTAAAGCAATACCCCCTTTTTCTCTGCCGTGGCAAAGGCCTGCTCCAAAAGCTTGAAACCCTCCGCATCAATGCACATCGGCTTGTCACAAAAAACATTAAGGCCGGCATCAACGGCGGACTTGATATACTCAGTTTTTTTCTGGTTGTTACCGGACATAATGACGATGTCACCGGCTTTTTCGGCTAACATTTTCTCCAGGTAGTCTTCTCCCGTGTATACTTTTTCCTGCCAATTGGTCGGGTTCTCCGGGCGGGTGTTGAAACTCTCGATGCGCTTGAGATATTCCTGCACCTCAGGGCCGTCCGGGGCATAAACGTAAACGACAGGAGCAACCTGGTCGTACATACTTTTCTGGACCAGTGCCGCATGATAATGTCCCGGATTAAGAATCATAAATTTAACTTGGTGTTCAGTAGCGGCATTTTCGATTTTTCCTTCCTCTTTCTCAGCACAGGAAAACAACACTGTCGATAGGCAAAGAGATAATATGAAAAAAATGGCATTTCGTTTCATAACCAAACTCCCTTTATAGTGGTGAGTGGAAACCAATTAACCAATTAACCATTTAACCATTTAACCAATTACCCGATTATCCAATAAACTGCACCAATCAGTACAGCCACACCAGCCCATGCTGCGAGGAAGCCAAAAATACCAATCATAGTGGGCCTTGGTATTTCAAAATCAGGGTGGATTATCAGCGTTTTACGCGGAGCCGGTTCCACACCTGCCGGGAGCGTAAATGGCTCGGTCTCCGGTTCATCAGGGCCGATAGGCGTCCGCAAACAGGCATAAAACCGGTCTAAATTTTCCGCCGGGACCTTTTTTGTAAACAAGCTTACCACAACCAGAACTACAAAGCCGGCGCTCAAATAAATAATCATCTGCCAGGGCAGATAGAGCTTGCCCTCCCACAGCATAAACGCCGGCAGCTTCTCGGCAAAGTGTGCATTGAAATCCCAGATTTCCAAATCACCAAAGGCTATTCTACTGGTGAAAAGAAGTGCTCCGAAACTGGTCAGGGTTGCGGCCCAGGCGCCGGCTACTGTAGTCCGGCGCCAGAAAAGCCCGACCCAGAACGCAATTCCCATCATAGCAGATACCATCCAGAAGATTTCCAGGCCCTGTACGACGCTTTCCAGACTGAAGGCAAAAAGAATACCGCTCAGCACTATCAGCACAGACATGATTCGACCGATAAAGGTGTAGTGTTTATCAGATTTGCCAACCGCCAAAAACTTTCTGTAAATGTTTTCAGTAAACAGAGCCGAAGCCACCACCATAAGCGAATCACAGGTGCTCATAACAGAAGCGAGCATGGATGCAATGAATAACCCGATAAGTCCGGGACCAATACGAGGTAAAAGGTCGCGCGCCATCTGGCCGTAAACGAGGTCCACATTTTCAAGATTGATATCAGCATAGATAGCCACCGCACACAAGCCCGTCAGCATCCAGACAATGGTGCATATCCGCTTGCCGAATATTCCTACAGTAACCCCCATTCTTCCTTCCATTTCTGTTTTACCTGCGGCACAATTTGCCATGGTCTCAGGCATAGTTACCCAGCCGACTAAGGCGTTAAATGCAATGATGGCGATGAAAAAGAAGGTAATCTCACCTGGGGCCACGAGGGAAAGCATAGCAGGGTCAGAGATTGACTGCCGCAAACCGCTCATACCGCCGACTTCCACTAATGCGAACGGCAGTATGATGAAAGACAGAACAATGGTCAACAATCCCTGGACAAAGTTGGTTGCGATAGCTGCGCTGAGTCCGCCGGCAACACCGTAGATGACAAACATAACCGTCATCGCTATAATAGCGAGATTGGAGCTTATCGCACCGCCGGAGACTGCCGTAACCATTGCCCCCGAGCCTTTTAGCATAACCCCAATTGCGACCAAAAGCTGCAATATCCCCATCAAGGCGTAGAGGCCGCTGACGCTGCGTCCATAACGGACCTCGAAATAATCTCCCGTTGTTACAGCCCGCATTCGGCGGAAAAACGGCGCAATCAGCCAAAAGAACGGCGTTACAAAAAGCCACAGCCACTGATACCAGATACCGGAGGCGCCGGCCCGGTAGGTCTTAGCAGCGACGCTGACTGCCTGGTCGGAATGGGTCCCGGAGCCGAACATGAAGAACGCCATCATCACTTTCCCGAACTTCCGGTCGCCGATGAAGAAACTGGCGGCACTGCGGACCTTTTTTACCGCCCAAAGACCGATGAAGGTAATACCTACCAGGTAAACGATAATGACCGCCCAGTCAATAAGTTCAAGACCTAACATTTATATACCTCCAATATTTATTATTGGGGATAGTGTTATGCAAAATAGGGATTAGGCATATATTATTTAAGAAAATCAGGTTTTTTGGTTTTCTTAAATAATCAAATAAACATTTACTGAGCAATAATTTATCGTTTGAAAAGAAAAAATCAAAAGACAATTTTTTCTTTCCAAAGCATGCCTAACCTCGATTTTGCAGAAGGCTTTATATTATCGGGGACATTATAGAGCTTCAGAGATAACCCTGCAAGCCCCGTTAGAAGTAATTCGGTATCAGGTACTGTCAAACACTCCGGGCAGACTTCTAACAGGGCAAGACCGAAAGCCCCGCCAAAAATCTAAATGGCAAATTGTTCAATTATGTTAAATTCGAAATCCGAAAATATAATTTCCATAAAACAGGTTAGAATTGTGCTGAAGATTTGGTATTATTAGGAGAATATGATAAGAGAATCCGGCGACGCAGCCGGGCAACAATCTACAAAGAAATATGAGGAGTAACAAAATGAATCGACAAACCATCATAGTTCTGCCTATCAAATCAGTAATTTTAATTTGGATAATGCTATTGTGTCTGATAGGCCCGGCCGGTCTGTCACATCTCAAGGCGGCAGAAACACCCGGCACCACGGCAAATCCTGAGCAGGAGAAGTGGAAAGCCGGTATCTCCACAACCGTCATCACGCCGGAGCAGTCGATGTGGATGGCTGGGTACGCAGCGAGAACAAAACCATCGGAGGGAAAGGTCCACGACCTGCACGCCAAGGCGCTGGCACTGGAAGCCTGTCCCGAGCGAAGTCGAGGGGATGAACAGGGCACCAGACTTGTAATCGTCACGGTCGATTTGTTAGGAATTCCCCGCCCGTTACGTGACTGGCTGGAAAAACAGGTCAACCAGCGCTATAAACTGCCCCCGGAGAGTCTGCTGCTAAACGCCTCCCACACGCATTGCGGTCCGGTTGTTAAGGAGATGGAGGATTCTATTTATGGGGATTCCTTTTACGGCCTGTCACCGGAGCAGATTCAACGAAGCCGGCAGTACATGAAAACTTTGCAAAAGAAATTACTGTCGCTGGTCGGTCAGGCGATAGAGAACCTCGCCCCTGTACGGCTGGGATACACTCACGCCCGGGCTGGCTTTGCTATGAACAGGCGATTAAAAACCGAACGGGGTTATGTTATCAGCGCTAATCCTGATGGTCCCGTTGACCATGATGTTCCTGTTCTTCGGATTGATAATCCGGATGGCAAGTTACGAGCCGTGGTTTTCGGATATGCTTGCCATAATACTACGCTTAGCTTCTACAAATTCTGTGGTGACTATGCCGGTTTCGCCCAGATATATCTGGAAGAAGCACATCCGGGAGTCACCGCCTTCTTCGTGGCTGGCTGTGGCGGCGACCAAAATCCATATCCGCGTGGTACCCTGGACTTGGCACAACAGCATGGGCGTGCGCTGGCAAATGGAGTCGAAGCGGCGCTTCTCTGGCGAGCGTCGCCAATTCAAGGGCCAATTCGAGTGGTACTGGAAACCGTTACTCTCGATTTCGCGAAACCACCCGGCCGTCAGCAGCTCCAGCAGCAAGCGCAGTCCAGTGATAAATATGAACGCCGGCATGCGGAAGTGTTGTTAAAGGAGCTGGAGCAAACCGGAAAGATTCGCACAGAGTATCCATATTTGGTGCAGGTCATTCAATTCGGTGACGACCTGACTATGGTGGCGTTGTCCGGTGAAGTGGTAGTGGACTATTCGCTGCGTCTTAAAGCCGAGCTACCCGGCACGACAGTTTGGGTGGCCGGCTACTCGAACGACGTTTTCGGTTATTTACCCTCGCTCCGTGTCTTGCAGGAAGGCGGCTACGAAGGCGGCGGCGCTATGCGATACACCAATCTGCCGGGACCCTTCGCACCTTCCGTCGAGAAGCGGGTCATAGATAAGGTACACGAGCTGGTCAACAAAGTGCGGGCAGCAAAGAGTAAATGAAGTTAGTGCTCTCTCAAGGCTCAAATGATGGTTTGTCATTCCCGCGAAAGCGGGAATCTAGACTTATTGGATGGTGCTGGATTCCGCATCAAAGCCTGCCATGAGCAAAGCCGAATGGGTGCTGAATGACAGCCCTCAAAGCATGCTTGACAAAGCATTAAGATGATTTGGGTTGTGTGCCGCTGGCTATGTTACTTCGCCCGGTTGATGAGGTCTAAAGCCTCCTTTACCATAATCTCTCCGGCCCCTTTTGCCAGGTTGGTTCCTGAAACCGGTTCATATCCGCCTTCTTTGTATGCCTGGCTGTGGCAGACATAACCGATTGCGTCATTGCTGAGCGAGATAACAAAAAGCTTTTCCACGCCCGCTCTTCTTTTAATCTCCAGACCAACTTCCACTAAAATTTCTCCGGGCAGCCCCAGAATATAAATATCACCAAGTCTTAAGACTTGTATCTCTGTGGTGATATAGTTTGTTTCGTCAACGTCCTTCCCGCCGCCCCGACTCGCGTCGTGAGACGCGGGGGCTGGGGATTTATCCGGCGAGGAAGATGTCTTTATGGGAAATCTAATTTCCTTTTTTAGCGCATTTAAGGCGACATCGCCTACGGTAGAAACAAACTGAAGTCTTCTAAGCGCTTCGCCCCCAAGGGCCTTGCCGATTTGCTGCCGGGGTATTACTCCTCTACGGACAGGAACCGTGTTCCCGGCTAGCCCGAGAGCAAAAAGACAAATCCCTCCTTCCATTTGTTCGACAACCTTCGTCGTGTATGTGGGATAATCGGCCGATATTGTCGTACTCAAATACGGATATATACAAACGGGATGGCAGCCAAAATTAACGAGGGAGCCGACAATTTCACCATTCATATCTTCGACCCTGAGCACGCAAACCTCAGGGTCTATAGGCCCGAAATCCAAATCCGCCTCCTCCGGCAGAGTGAATGTTACTTTTACGTTGCCTTCTGCGTCTGTCTCTATTTTCTTAGTTGCGGTAACTTCCGGCGGAAGAGTGAACGCCATTTTCACCGAACCATCAGCGAGTTTTGGCCTTCGATTATATAATATTTCGGGGATTCGCCCTTTTGTCGCACCTATCTTTACCTGGGCCCCCGCCTTGCGGGAAGTCGACCCCGCCTTGCGGGAACTCTCCTGCATATTTTTATAAGCAATCATTACCGAGCTTGCCGTCTTTCTTATCAGCGTCTGGAGATAGAATTGGTCAATCTCAGATTGGGGAACCTCCTTCTCCGGCCTAAGCTTACTTCTGGTAAAAACTTCCGGCCCGGAGTGAGTATGAGTGGCGCAGATAAGAACATTCTCTTCGGGGATGCCTATTTTCTTCTTGATAATCTGTCGTATTGGATTAGTAATCTCTTCCAAAGGCACATACAGCAAGTCTAAAGAGACAATTGCTATAGTAGTGCTTCCGTCATTAAGAACCAGCGCTTTGGCATAGAGCTCATCGAGCACATCATCGCTCGGTTTACCATACGAGCCGATAAGCGGTATCCCTAATGGAGAAGTTATATTTACCTTCGCACAGCCTCCTTTGAGCATGGCCTGACCGGCAGGGCAGAAGATGTGTACGATTAACAAAACAACCGAAACTGACATCTTGGTTTTCAACGTCATACATTTTTTCATAGCCACGCATCCTTATCTAATTCCTATTGCCGAACTATCACCCGTCATTCCCGCGAAACTTGTCCCTTCGCGAAAGCGGGGAGCGGGAATCCAGTTTCTTGGCTGTGGACCTCTGCTCCAAACCTCTGCCCGGACAAGGTTACACTATCTGATTGCATCAACCATTTTCCCGCATATTCTAACACAGTCTCCGCGTGTAAGCCAGCCAAATCGCCCGTTCACTTTGTAGGGTGGGGCTTGCCCCACCATTATTCTTGTTGACAAATAAACTCATGTTTTATAGGTTAAACCTTACGGATGTCGTCCTGATTTAACTTTGTAGATTGTGTACCTCACAACGGTTTTTTTACGCATCTGCTGGTAGAGCCCTATGCGAGATACGAAAGGAACTCAATGAAAGGGAGAAATAAGTATGGAGGCCCAAGATTTCCCCAATAGTTGGAGTGCAACTTTATGGAATCAAGTAGAAAAAAACGGGCTATTTTCTCAGACTATGTTGTGGCTTACTTAGATGTGCTTGGTCAAAAAGAGAAGTTGAATAACCTAAAAAAACTGCGTACTAATGAGCACGAATACAAAAAGTTTATAGATATTATAAGTCAAACATACGTCGTGGTTCGGGAGCTCCGAGAATGGTTAAAAAGGAGCATAAAGTGGTCTTGTCAAGTGACGTATGGCCTCATTATTGATGGTAAACTAGAAATTAGTGAACCTCAAAAATCTAACATGAGAAGTCTGTCAGAAAGCGATTATCAGTTCAGTTTTTTCTCAGACAGCATCGCTGTAACATCTCCATATTACGATTCTAATGCAAAGCCCTTAACCCAAAATGTTTTTGCGCTGTTGGTGTCTTTGTCCGCTGCGATGATAAGCTCTCTCGCTAATCGTGCTCCAGTTCGTGGGTCTGTTGAGGTTGGAAAAGGTTTTGAATGGCCTGATGGCGGTGTTTATGGGCCGATTATGATCGATGTGTATGAACTAGAGAGTCAGATTGCATTGTATCCAAGAATTGTCATTGGGAACACATTGAATGGTTACATTTGTGATTGGGTTAAAAAGCCCAAGGATATAAGTATTGATTGTGTTGAAAACAATATTTGGCAGAGCATGATATATACTGACAAAGACGGAATGCCGACTTTGGATTATTTAGGGCAAGCATTTTTTCAAATCGCTGAACCTCATTCACACATAAAAGAAAATATAAGATTGGGATGGGAGTTTGTAAACAATGAATATGATCGATTAAAAAACAGTCAAAAGCCGCAAATGGCATTGAAGTATTCTCTGCTTAGGGAGTATTATTTAAGTCGATTGGAAATTTGGGATATGAAGTAAAACTAGGGATAGCTACCTATAAATGGGAGGGGACAGTGCATTATAACGTTGACACTGTCCATAATAATCGAATATATGTGAACAGGGAGAATATGCTGTGGAATGGATTATTGTTATCTTAGGACATTTACTGTTTATTGCTCTTAGCGCTGCTTGCGGATTATTACCAGTGTTTATTATCGAAGTAGTTTTTCATGAGATAGCGAGCTATCATCGAACAGAACCCGAACCGAGCCAAGTAATACTTGAGCAAGAATTAGAGGAAATAGATGACCCAGAACTGGTATTTTAACTTAAGTTGTTATTAGCTGAAAGTCGGATGTGTAGGTGGTGGAAATTCTTGGTTTGGCTTATTTTATCGAGTATCGCATATTACTGTATGGTATTTTAGGTTCTTTTAGTTCATAAGCGGAGACGCGCTCATACTGCTATTACTCGCCTTTGGTGTGACGATGGTGAGAAGAAAACGCCAAATGAATTTCTGAAAGGGACAAAATGAAAGCTAAAATTGAG